>Ga0123338_10000343_pt1 | contig 48409 bp, 42 predicted proteins | sample grotaG_FD_89793 | JGI IMG/M metagenome (GOLD analysis project Ga0123338, IMG submission 89793) | Glacier valley bacterial and archeal communities from Borup Fiord, Nunavut, Canada, to study Microbial Dark Matter (Phase II) -... | ecosystem: Environmental > Aquatic > Freshwater > Ice > Glacier ... | reverse complement strand
GACGGCGGCTGGCACGGCGATGTTGTGCGCCGCTGCGCTGGTGGTGCCGCTCTATGCCATCCCCATCTATGTCGTCCTGGCCATCGGCGCCGTCGGCATCTTGATCGTCGGGCCGCGCCGCAAGAAGCCTACCGATGCCGTCCGCGTCACCCGCACGGCGTTGCATGTGGCCAAGATGAGTGTGTCGCGCGTGAAGAGCATGTTCTTCGGCAGGCGCAAGGACGACAAGGACCAAAATCGGAATCGCCGGGGGCGCACGTGAAGCTCTTGCCGCCCAATCGAGCCATGCGCGGAAGTTATCGATGTAGTCCCTCATCGATAACGGAGCGCTCATGGCTTGGCACCCAGTCCCTCTCGATTTCTCGACCTCGCTCACCGCGCTAGGCGGCGGGGCCCTCATTGGCCTATCGGCCACGCTGCTGTACCTGTCGCATGGGCGGGTAGCGGGCATCAGCGGCATCCTGGCCGGGTTCGTCAACGGCCCCAGCGACGAGCGGAGCCCGTTTGGGTCCTGGTTCCTGCTGGGCCTTTTGCTGGCTGGTTTCGGCCTGCGGCTGGGCTGGCCGGCGTCGCTGCCGGCCTCGGCGTCACTGCCGTCGCTGCCTTGGCTGTTGCATGGCTCGTCGCTGGCGTTGATGGTTCCGGCCGGCCTCCTCGTCGGCTACGGCACGCGGCTTGGCGGCGGCTGCACCAGCGGCCACGGCGTGTGTGGCCTTGCCCGTCTATCGACGCGCTCGTTGCTGGCGACGATGACCTTCATGGCCACGGCAGCCATCACGGTGTTCCTCACGCGGCATCTGGGCGGAGTTGCACCATGAACCGCATCGGCCCCAGCCTCGTGGCCATTCTCTGCGGCGTGATCTTCGGTGCGGGCCTCGGGCTCTCGCAGATGACCCAGCCGAGCAAGGTCCTCGGCTTTCTCGATTTCACCGGAGCCTGGGATCCCAGCCTGGCGCTGGTCATGGGCGCCGCGGTCCTCGTGCACTTTGTTGGCCTCAGGCTGGTCGGCAAAAAGCCGCTGTTCGACGAGCGCTTTCACCCGCCAACCTCGGCCAAGATCGACCGGCGTCTCGTCGCTGGCGCCGCCCTTTTCGGCGTCGGCTGGGGCCTCTCCGGTCTGTGCCCGGGACCGGCGGTGGTGTCCGCTGTCTCCGGTGCGGTACCGCTCATCGCCTTCGTCGCTGCCATGCTGCTCGGCATGGCCCTCGAGCACACGATCTCCAAACGCGATTCCTAGTACCACTTGCCGTCCTCAGTTGCTGGCCGCCACATAGCAGACCGTTTCGTCGAAGCCCGCCGGCAGCTCGCTGTGCTCGGTGAAGCCGACGTTGTCCCAGGTGCGCTCGTCGACAAACGGCGTGTTTTCCAGAACATACCGGTCCCCCGTCCGGTCCCAAAACGCACGACCAAACTCTTGTCGCTCGGCGGCGGAGTGAAATAGCCACTGCCCAAATCCCAGCGCGCCTTCGGCCATGGTGAGGGTCGCCCCCGACGGCAACCCGTTGCAGATTCGCTGCTCGCCATTCACGTACAACACCACACGATCTCGACGGACGAAGACGTCGAAGTGCGTACGTGGTGAGATCAACTGTTGATCGTCGAGCAGTGGCGCCGACGTCAGCTTGCCGCCCGCGTCCTGCCGACGAAACCACGCCGCTGGCCCGGTGGTGACGGCGGAATATTGCTGCGGGCTGACGTCGACGACACTGGCCCGATCGGCAGCATCGGCACGGTTGACCAAGATCCGCACCTCGGACTGCGGCGCTTTGCCGTCGGGCCCGAGCGCAAACGGCCAGCCAGCCCGCGGAAAGATCTGCAGACAATTCCACCCGGCCACGCTCGGATTTTGCCCGTCGCTGTCCATGAAAAACGGCGTCGGCACGATGGGGCTCGACAGCGCACCGCCGTCATCCAGCGTCGTGCCAAACCCAGCGGCGCCGCACAGCGACAGCCACCAGCCTCGACGCGGGCTGGTGCTCGAGCCCACCTCGAAGGTCACATGGAGATAGCTGGTGTCGTCGAGCGCCACGGGCCGGCGCGGATAGGCAACCTGACTGGCAAAGCCGGTCTGCGCCGCGTCAGCGAGGATCTGATGAAGCCGGCCCCCGTCGAGAAACACCTGGCTGAGCGCCGCGCCAAAGCTGTACACACTCCATCTCGTGCTCTGCCACCGCTGGCCTGTGCCCCGATCAGAGGCGACGTCGCCGACCCGCACCGGTGTATCGCTGCTGGCGCCGAATTCGTCGAAGAATGCGGTCGGCGCCGGACTGGTTCGTGGCGCCACCTCGATCGCGGTCCGCGCCAAGATCTTCGGCGACACGGTCGACGCAGCGCGGCCGGGAGATGTCCCGCGACCGTGGCCATTCCAAACGACGCTGCCATAGCGCGCGCGCACCTCGTCGCTGGTGACCACCGAAAACACGCCACGCGCCGCCGGCTCCACCGCTGGATTCTCGACGTCGAGATCAGCATGGACAGCACCGATCACGCCTGGAAACGGACAGGGTCGATCGAGTGCCTCGACGACCAGCCGCGTCGGCCGCACGAGACCCGTGACCTCCACCTGGGTCAGCAGTGGCCGCGGTCCGGCTGTGCCGTTGACCTGCCGATAGCCGGCGCAAAACAGGGTCGCGCCTTCGATCTTTTCGTGCCCGCTGTCGTCGACAACGACCGACATGCCGGCAGGCAATGTCACCACCCGAAAATCGATCGCGCCTGCCACCACGGGCAGCACCAACACCACACTGTCGCGATTGGCCACCGCAGTGACCGCGTCCATCACCGGCGCAGTCGACCAACCGAGCACCTGCCCGTCGTCGCTGGCAGGACTGCCAGGAGCCGGGTCGACCAGCACCGCCGCACCAACGGGAGCAGCATACGGGTCCGGCCCCACCGTATCCTTGGTCGTCTCGCCCGCACAACCGCACAGCCAAAAAGCGACGACCGCCCTTAAGGCGTACATCCCGCCACGGGGTACACATACCACTCGAAGATGATCGTGTTGCCGTTGCCCGCGCTAGTGAAGATGTCGTAGAGGCGGATCTGATTGGTCGTCACCGGCGACGGAAAATCGTAGCGCACGGTGGTGCCGGTTTGACCAGAGATGGTCCCCGCGGTGGTCCAGCTGGAGCCGTTCATCCACTGCACGGTGGCGCCGTTGAGGTTGCGGCCGGCCGTACTACAAATACTGCCGCCGGAGCTGTCGGTCTGAATGTAAAGGCCGCCGACCTGCAGAGCCGACGGCCAGCTGTACGCGATCCACTTTCCGCCAGGCGACGTGCCGTTGGTGACCCAGGAATACGCCGAGCAGCTTGGCCCGACGCCGTCGTTCATCGCCGCAGGTCCATAGGCAGGAGCCGCGCTACCGCCAGAGTTGGTTGCCGTCGCTGAGCGAGCGCTGTTGTTGCACGCGTTGACACAGCCGCCACTCACGCACGTCTGCATCGCGTTGCACATCGTGCCGCACCCACCGCAATGGGATGGGTCGTTTTGTAGATTCACGCAGGTCGTGCCACACAGCGTTTGGCCGGACACGCAGGGGATCTTGCACGTCGATGCCGCGCTGCCGCCCGAGGGTACGCAGACCGTACCGCCGGCGCAGATGTTGCCGCACGCGCCGCAGTTGTTGTTGTCGGTGACGAGGTTGGCGCAGTAGACATTGCTGCAGGCGGTCTCCGGCGCAATGCAGGTCAACCGACAATTGCCGGCGATGCAGGTATTGCCCTGATCGCAGGTGACGGCACAACTGCCACAGTGGCTGGCGCTGGTTTGCAAGTTGAAGCAGCCGCCCAGGTCGGCGCCACAGCTCGTCTCTCCCGACGGACAGGGGACGGTGCAAACGCCGTTCAGGCAGCTCGAGCCGACGTCGCAGGCGATGATGCAGCTGCCGCAGTAGAGCGGATTGTTGGAGGTGTCGACGCAGTCGGCGCCGCACAGCTTGGTGTTGCCGACGCAGCCAGCGACGCACTTGCCGCTGTGACATGACTCGCCAGAATTGCATTTGTGATCGCAGGTGCCGCAATGATCGGCCGCCGTCGTGAGATTGATACAGGCCGTGCCGCACTGCGAGCCGCCGTCGCACGAGGCTGGCGGCGGCAAAGCCCGCCCGCCCGGCGTAGCGCAGCCGACGCCAAGAAACAGGGTCAGCAGCCAGGCCCTACTCATATCTCCAGAATATCACGAGTGTCTCAAAACCCCGCTTGCAGCTGCACAACCAGTTGATGCCCGTCAGACGATGCTGCCAGCGACGTGTCGCGGCGATATTCGTAGCTGCAGAGCGCCTTCAGCGCGTGGCCAAAGAAGGTGTATCCAACCAGGCCGCCAGCAGCGAGGCCGCGCTCGGCATTGACGCCTGGCAGGCTGAGCCCGGCACGCGTCGACGGGAAATCGGCATAAGACGCTCGCACACCGACGACAAGGCCACGCCACGGCGCCAGCGACAGCTGCCCATAGCCGCCGTGCAGCGCGCGGTTGGCAAAGCCGCCGCCATGCCGCTCGTGGCGAAACAGATACTCACCCTCGACGGCAAACCCGCGCCAGCGAAACGCGAGCTCGACTGCCGCGGTCCATAGCTCGACATTGTCGCGATGGCCGTCGCGGTTGAGATCGGAAAAGATCGGCGCGGCATCGGTGGGCACCAGCGAATACTGCGCAGCGACGCCCACCGACAAACGCGGGCTCGGGCTGCGCGCCAGATCTCCTTGATCGAGAGGCATCGCGCCCAGCGGCGACGCCACCAGGCGCAGGGTGTAAGCGAGATCGAGGTTATCGTTGGCGGGCGAGCGCGACGCATCGGCGCCGTTGGTCACCGCAGCGTCGACACGTAGCCGATCGTTCCACAGCCGCGCCTCGGCGAGAAAGCCGAGATCGCGATCGAAGGTCAGCGCCCGCGTGGCCAGGCTACGGTCTGGAAACAGCAGGCGAAAGCCGCTGACCAGGCGCTCCCGACCGAGCGGAACCTTGAACTGCCCGGCACGGATCGTCAGCCAACGCGTCGGCCGGAGGTCGAGATACACGTCCCGCACCACGCCTGCAGCCCCGAGGGCCACATCCTCCTGACCGAAATCGAACAACGCCTGGACCTCGAGCCAGCCCAGCGTGGTGACACGAAGGCCGAGCTGCGCCCGCGCCAGAGAGAACCCACTCTGGTTGGTCAGCGACGAGCGAATCAACCCCACATAGCGGCTCTGCACGCCGCCGCCGACCTGGAGTTCGAAGGGCACCGAGGTGTCGATGACGTTGGCGCGCGGCGGTCGCTCGTCGAAGATCCCGCGCGACGAGATGCTGTGGCCAGGGCCGGTCTTTCCGCGACTGACTTGCAAATACAACCCGTTGTCAAAACCGAGCTGGGCTGCGATGGCTGGCCGCTCCAACGCCACCAGCCTGGCCAACACGTGTCGTTCGCGCGCCAGGGACGCTTCGAGGTCGGCGCGCAGACGCGCCACTTCGGGGCCCAGATCCGGCTCCTCGGTATTTTCGGACGGCTCGTCGGCAAAGGCCGATCCCGCGCACAGCAGACACATCACCAGCGCCCGGGTCACTTGGTTCGCTCAGCCGCCATCAAGGCCGCCAGTGCGTCGAGCTCGGCCGCGTCCAGCTTGGCGAACGACGGCATGTCGTTCTTGCGTCCGAAGACCTTGTCCGGCTCGCGCAGAAAGTCGACCGTCCAGCCGAGACTGGCGCGATTGCCGAGATTGGGCACGCCGTCACCGACGGTGACGCCGTCGAGCTCGTGACAGTCGTTGCAGCTCATGGACTCGATGAGTGCGCGGCCCTTCTGGGCCAGCTCGACGTTGAAGGTGCCGCCACCCTGCGAGAAGATCCATTCGACCATCGCTGCCTCATCGGGTGCGTCGGCATGGATCGGCTTCATGCCGCGGATCTTGGTCGTGCCGTAAAAGCGGTCGGCCGTGGGCTCGTGCAAAAAGGCCGAGATCCAGGTACGCGATGACCAGCCGTCGAGATCGGGGCCTTTGCGCTCGCCTTGCCCGTCGAGAACATGGCAGCCGGCACAGCGCTCGCCGAAGACGCGACGACCGCGCACCAACGGATCGTTGTCGTAGACCGCCGTGCCACCAGCGACGGGAACGCCGTCGGCGGCGAGCGCAAAGGCGCGTGCAGCTTCGGCATCGGCGCGTTTGCGGGCTTTGGCATAGGCCGGATCGCGCGCGTCGGCGCGGACGGCGAGTACGCCGAGCGCAGCAGCGCCGCCCAGCAGCACCAGCACCACCCCGACGAAGCGCTTGCGCCGAGCCGGAGAGCGCGAGGGACCTTTATCGAACAGCGGCAACCCCATCAACAACACCGCAGCGACGAGCGGAACCCCGATCGCGCCGACCGGCTCCCAGCGCCCCGGGAAATATTTCAGCAGCTGAAAGAGCGGCAAGAAATACCACTCCGGCCGCGCCTCGTAGCTCGCGGCCGGATCGGCCGGCGCATCGACCGGCACCACGCCCGACCGATGCTGAAGAAAGGCCCAGCCAAACAGCGCCGCCAGCGTCGCGGTCATGGCCAGGAGATCCCAGATGAGCTGCCGGTCTCGGAAGGGCTCTGCCGCCTTCTTCGCCGCTTCTTCGTCGAGTCGCCACGACGGCGTGACTCCATGCTTACGCATCAGCGCCACATGGATCACCACCAGAATCACCGTCAGCGCCGGCAAGAGCAGCGTGTGCGCGGCATAAAAGCGCGTCAGCGTCAGCGCGCCATACTCGGGCCCACCCAGCAGCAGCTCACGCAGCCGCTCACCGACGAGCGGCACCACCGCCGCCAGGTTGGTCGCCACCTGCGTCGCCCAAAAACCCTTCTGATCCCACGGCAACAGATAGCCGGTCAGCGCAAAGCCCAAGAGACAAGCCATCAGCAACAGGCCCACCCACCAGTTCACCTCGCGGGGCCGCCGATACGCGCCCCACAGCGTCGTCTGCAACAGATGCAGCACGCACACGATCACCATCGCGCTGGCGCCGCCGGCATGGAGCCGCCGCATCAGCCAGCCCAGGGACACCGACCGTTCCAGATACACCACCGACGCCCACGCCGCCTGCGTCGACGGCGCATACACCGTCGCCATCAAGATACCGGTCAGCGCCTGCAGTCCCAGCAGGAACACCAGCACCGACCCGAACACATAAGCCCAGCGCGCTCCACCCGGCACCGGATGATCCAGCCACGAACGCACCAGCGCCCGGTGGCCCAGCCGTTCGTCGAGCCAGTCGCCCAGCTTGCGCATCAACGCCTCGGCCGGATCTTGACCCGACCCGCGACGAGCGTGACCGGCAAGGCATCGAGGCCGCGCGGTGACGGGCCGGACTTCCGCGCCCCATCGAGCCCGAAGCGCGACTCATGACACGGACAGCGAAACGCAGCACCGTCGAGGTCGACAGCACAGCCAGCATGCGGGCACACCGTCGAGAACGCCTGCACCTCGGCGCCACGCCGCAGCACCCAGGCCGCGCCCGCCGCGACGTTTCGTCGCACGACATAGGCGTCTTTCTGTAGCGGCGAGATCAGGGACACCCTGATCGGTTGTCCGTCGGGAAATTTCTCCGCCGCGCCCACATCTATCGCCGCCTCGTCGCGACTGACCATGCGCCGCGCACCGACGAACAACACCGCCGGCACCGTCACCGCCGCAGCCATCGTCGCGCCGAGCGCCCTGCCCAGCCACAAGAACGCCCGCCGATTCACGGATGCAGTATTTCCCCCGCATCGCTCCAAGGTCAAGCCGCCCCGACGCCGCCGAGCCGGTATATGCTGTTCACCCGCGAATGGAGACCCCCGAGCCGCAAAGGCACCTCTTACGCCGCATCGTCGTCGCCCTCAGCGCGCTGGTGGTCATCGTCTTTCTTGGCTCGGCCGTCCTTTGGATGCTGGGCCGCGTCTATGTTGCTCACCCCTGGTCGTTCGGCGACTGTCTCTTCTTCGTCATCACCACCGTCACAACGGTTGGGTTTGGTGAGCTGCCGCAGCTCGGCCGCGTGCCCGGCGGCCACGTCACCACTGTCATCGTGTTGCTGCTCGGGCTCGGGGTGTCGCTGTACTGCTTCTCGGCGCTCACCACCTACTTCGTCGAGGGCGAGTTCGGGCGGGCGCGACAGCGCCGAAAGGTCAGGAAAATGCTGGATCGCATCAACGACCACATCATCGTCTGCGGCGTAGGCACCACCGGCATCCACGTCGTGGAAGAGCTGCTCGCCACCGGCTGGCCCCTCGTGGCCATCGACCTCGATGGCATGCACCTCGAGAAAGTGCAGCGCTTGGCCCCGTCGCTGGTGCCGGTGATTCTCGGCGACGCCACCGACGATGCGGTGTTGGAGCGCGCCGGCATCCGTCGCGCCAAGGGCCTCGTCGCCGCGCTTACCGACGACAAGGCCAACCTCTACATCGTGGTCACCGCGCGCGAGCTCAACCCGCATCTCAAGATCGTGGCCAAAGGCGTCGACGTCAAAGCCGCCGAGAAGCTCAAGCACGCCGGCGCCGACACCGTCGTCAACCCGGCCTACATCGGCGGCATGCGCATGGTGTCGGAGATGGTTCGCCCGCAAGTGACCGAGTTCCTCGACCAGATGCTGCGCGACAAGGACAAGAAGTTGCGCATCGAGGAGGTCACCATCCCCACCGACTCGTCGCTGGTCGGCAAGCCGCTCGGCGAAGCCCACATCCGACGGCACACTGAATTGCTGGTGGTGGCCGTCCGCGAGCCGCCAGTCGGAAACGAAGCCGGCCGCTTCGTCTACAATCCAGGCGCTGACACCCTTCTCAGCGCCAACATGACCCTCATCGTGCTCGGCGAGACGCAGTCGGTGCTGAAGCTACGCGCTGCCCTCAAATCAGGCGGATTTCAGGGTCAGCCGTAGGCCTTCTCGAGCCGCTCCTGGTCCTCTTTGCAGCGGATGCACAGCGTGGTCTCGGGGCGTGCGTCGAGGCGCTTCAGGTGAATGGGCTCGCCACACTCTTCGCAGATGCCGAACGAGCCGTCGTCGATCTTGGTCAGCGCGTGGTCGATCTTCTTGAGGAAGGTCTTTTCACGGCCGCGGAGACGAAAGGTAAACGACTGTAAATATTCGGAAGACGCGAGATCCATCTCATCGGCCAGGTCATCCGAATCGAGGGTCATGTCCTCGTTCAGCGTCCGCTTGGCGTTCTTGAGGATTTCGTCTTTCTTCTCGAGCAGGAGCTCACGGAAGCGCTTCAGCTCTTTTTTCTTGAGCCCTTCAGGCTTCTTGGCTTCCGGGCTGCTTTTCGCCGTCATGGTGTACCTTCCTCGGACAGCAAGAAACTGACGTGAAAGCCAACGATAACGACTCTTTCCCGATCGGTCAAGGCCTTACGGGGAGGGCCCAGACACCGCGTAATGTAAAGGCAATCACCTCGCGGCCGAGCAGGTTTGTGTCGATGGTGGTGATTGTGGTTGTTGGCCCCAAGGCTCCCAGCTCCGGCCGGGTGACAAAGGCGTGGTGGACGACCTCTTTGACCGCGCCGAGGATGCAGCGGCCCACGAGCTCGGGTCTACAGGGCCGCACGATGCCGAGCTCCATCCCCGTCTCGAGCGCCCGTTCCAGCAGCCGCTCGATCCGGCCGTAAAAGTCGCCCAGCTTGCGATCGAAATCGGCATCGATGCCCACCGCCTCACGCAGCAAAATACGCGCGATCTCACGATGTTCCACCAGCGTCGCAAAGATCTTGTCGACCAGCGCATCCATCTGCACCAAGGGATCGACCGCGCCCTCGGCGACGTCGATGCGGCGGACGATCCCTTGCAGCGTCGCAAACAGCTCGTCGAGCAAGTGCTCGAAGATGGCGCGCTTCGACTCGAAATACAGATAGAACGTGCCGCGCGCAACCCCTGCCGCCTCGATGAGATCGTCGATGCTGGTGGAGTGATAGCCCTTTTCGGAGAACACCCTGCGCGCCACCACCACCAGCGCGGCCTTTCGCGACTCGCGCTGACGCTGCGCCCGAACGACGCGGCCATCGGGGGCTTTGGCGTCTGTTGTGGCGCGAGACTTGATCGCGGGAATGGGGATGGGCTTGGCCATGCTGCCTTGACGAGTTTAACACGTGGCGCTATGACCACCACCGCAGTTCCCTTCCACTCTCGTCACTCAAGGAGTCCGCCATGGGCGTTCAGCTTGGTAGCATCGCTCCCGACTTCACGCAGGAGTCCACTGAGGGCCCGATCCACTTTCACGAATGGATTGGCGACAAGTGGGCCGTCCTGTTCTCGCACCCCAAGGACTTCACCCCGGTTTGCACCACCGAGCTCGGCTATGTGGCCAAGATCAAGCCGGAGTTCGAGAAACGCGGCGCCAAGGTCGTCGCACTCAGCGTCGACAGCGTCGAGTCGCACAAGCGCTGGCTCGGCGATATCGAGGAGACGCAGTCGGTCAAGATGAACTTCCCCATCCTCGCCGACGCTGACCGCAAGGTCTCGACGCTGTACGACATGATCCACCCGCAGGCCAACGACACCTTGACGGTGCGCTCGGTGTTCATCATCGACCCCAACAAGAAAGTCCGCGCGATGATCACCTACCCGGCATCGACGGGCCGCAACTTCGACGAGATCTTGCGCGTCATCGACAGCCTGCAGCTCACCGACAACCACAAGGTCGCGACGCCGGCCAACTGGAAAGACGGCGGCGACTGCGTCATCGTCCCCTCGCTGACCGACCCGGAAGAGATGAAGCGCCGCTTCCCGAAAGGTTACAACGAGCTGCGCCCGTATCTCCGCATGACGCCGCAGCCAAATAAGTAATTGAGTAAATAACCAACCAGTCACATCCACGGTTTGGCACGAGCGGCCATTGACATTTGTCGTGTGCGACGGGTACGCTGTCGCTCTAACACGCACACCATCTTTCGCACTGGCGGAGGCTCAATGGCCGGCTCGGACAAGCGCAAGCAGTCACTCTACTTCCCCGAGGACATGCTCAAGGAAATTCAGGACGAAGCAGCTCGACAGGACCGCTCTCTCTCCTGGATCGTCCAGAAGGCCTGGAAGCTCGCGCGCAAGGACATCATGAAATATCCGTCGGTGAACGAGTTCCCCGGCGAAGAAGACGAGCGTGGCGCAAACGAGTAGCGAGCTTCATCCGCCCACCGAACAATCGCTCTCTGGTTTTGCCGTCGGCCGTGACGGCTCCCCCATCTGGTGGGAGCGGGCCGGCGGTGGTCGCGGCACTCCCATGGTGTTCTGCGACGGCATTGGCTGTGACGGCTACGTCTGGAAATACCTCGAACGTGAGCTCTCTCAAGATCGCCGCATCGTCCACTTCCACTATCGCGGTCATGGTCGTACCCCGGCGCCGCGCGACCCACGCCGCGTCGACATCGTCGATCTCGCCGACGATCTCGACAAGGTGATGACCGCAGCGCTCGGCCCGCACGAAAACGCCATCCTCGTTGGGCATTCGATGGGCGTGCAGGTCTGCCTCGAGGCCTATCGCCGTCACAAGAAGCGCGTGCGCGGCCTCATCTTGGTCTGTGGCAGCTACGGCACGCCGCTGCGCACGTTCAAAGGCCAGCGCACCCTCGAGCAAGCGCTGCCCTGGGTTCGCTTTTTGGTCAACCGGGTGCCGGGCTTCGTGACCAACTTGTGGAAGCGGATCGTGCCCACCGAGCTCGCCTATCAGATCGCCACGCGCTTCGAGCTCAACGGCGAGCTCATCCGGCGCGAGGACTTTTTTCCGTATCTGCAGCACATGGCCACTATCGACGTGCGCCTGTTTCTGGAGATGCTGGCCGCCGCGGGACGCCACTCGGCGCAAGAGATCTTGGCGCATATCGAGGTCCCCACGCTCATCGTCTCCGGCGAGCGCGACGGCTTCACGCCTGCGCGGCTCTCCGACGAGATGCACGGCCTCATCGCGGAGTCGGAGCTGTTCGTCGTCGAGGGCGGCTCGCACACCGCGCCCATCGAGCGGCCGGCCGAGGTCACCACCCGCATCGCCGACTTTCTCCGCAAGCGGTTTTAGTGCGTGAGCTGGCACCGCGTCATTCGGGTGGTGCTGGTGCTGGGCTTTCTGTCGGGCGTGGTGTTTCTCTTTCAGCGCTACCGTCGCACGCCTGAGCAGGAAGAGCTCACGCACTACGTCGAGCAGACGGTGCCGTGGATGCGCTCGCGCGAGCGGCCTATCGAAGCCCAGCTAGCGCGGCTCGACGAGCGACCGGGACCGAAGCCAGAAGAAGCGCGCAAGATGCTCGTCGACGAGGTGATTCCGGCGCTGCTCAAGCTGAAGAAGCTGGCTGCCGACTATCATCCCAACACCGCCGAGGTACGCGAGCTGCATCAGGAATATGTGAAGGTGACCGACCGGCTGATCGACGCGGTACGGGCCTGCGTGCAGGTCATCGACGACCCCAAGTTGTCGACGGTGGACAGCGTGCAGCGTGTGCGCAAAGAGTTCGCCGACGTGAATGCCGCCTATCGCACCTGGGACGATCACGTGGCCGGCGCGTGCCGACTACATCGACTGGCCGCGCCGGGTACCACTCCGAAAGCACCGGCGCCACCATGACCGAAACCGCGGCCGGGTGGCGGATGCTGTTCGACTGGCCGCGGGCGACGGCGCTGGCGCTGTTTGGCGGCGTGGCGGCGCAGCTCGCCTTGCGCGCCGGCCTTCATAGAGCGCGCGGGCTCGTTGCCGTCGCTGTGCGAGAGCTGTCGTGGCCAGATGCCGCTCATGCGGCGCTGGCGATCTTTCTTGCCGTTGCTTTGGCGGGCTTGCTGTCAACGGTGACACGGGCCGCGGCGTTGAGTGCCTATGCCGCACCGGCCGGACACAGACCCGCGCGCTGGGCGGCCCTTCGTGTCGCCCCGGCGCTCATCACGCTCGGTGCCGTCGAGGCGGCGGTGGTGATCACCTTGCTCGGCGGCGTCGGCCTGGTGCTGTTGCAGACCCAGCGTCCAACCCCGGTCTCGAGCGTGCTCGTCCTCGCGCCGACGCTGTTCGTAGTGGTGTTGCTCGTTGCTGCCACGCGGGTGGCGGTGATCTTTGCCGCGCGTGAAGCCGTGCCTGCGCGCGCTCTCGTGGCAGGGATCGAGCTCGCGTTCAGAAAATTCCCGTCGCTGTTGCGGCTGGCAGGCGCTGTCGGCCTCGGCACCTTGCCGCTCCTTGGCCTTGCCGCGGTGGCCTACGCCGGCAGCTCTCTCACCGATGGTGTCGCCAGCGTCGCTTGCCAGATCGGGGCGGCGCTGTGCACGACCACTGCGACCCTGTGGGGCTACGCCAGCGTCGCGGCGCTGATCGAGGCGGACGCCAGCGCGGGCAGCACTGTCGTCGTCGCCAACCGCGCTGGCGCGGCGTAAAACAAGTAGTTCACGATGGCCGGCTCAACACCATAGCGGGCCAGATACTCGTCGGTGACCGCGTCGGCGACGGGCTTGTCCACCATGCCAAAATCGAGGTGCTCGATGTCGCTGGCCTCGATGAGATCCACCACGGAGCGCATCCGCTTCAACAGCTTGGCGTCGTAGATGCCCGGCTGCGGGAGCTCCTTCAGCAACAGCTCGCCGCCTTCGCCGTCCTGGGCCACATCGAGCTCCATGGCCACTTCTTGCACGCACGCGACCCGCGCTACCGTCGAGAACTGTACGCGCAGATAGCGCTCGCGGATCCGGTCGCCCTCTGCCAACGCCAGCCCGTCTCGGACATCGACCAGCGCCGGCTCGCGCCCGACGCACAGCACGTAGACATAGCTGCAAAGATCGTCGTCGCCACCAGCGCGAAAGAAGGTGGGCGCCTTGGTCGCCGTCGCCAACGCGCGCCCCAGCCGCCGTGCCTCCGACGGAGAAATGCCGGCGCCAAAACGCGCCTCGTCATCCGGCAGGCCCCAGGCCCGCGTCGGGTAGATCGTCGTCAGTGCCTCATCGATCGCCGATCGCTGCGGACCTTTTTCGGTCTCGCAGCCGCCGTCTTTGGTGCAAGTGCTGCAGCCGCCCATGGGCCGAGTTTGTCACGCCCAAGTTCCTTTTGCGATACGCTCCGCACATGTGGAAGCTCTTTCGCGCCGTAGCCATCCTCTTCGTCGCCCAGCTGGCCTGTTCGAGTCAGGGTTGCTCCTGCCTCGGCAAGATTCCGGGCGGTTTCCCCGTCGCTGAGCGGCGACCGCGCGCCATTCAGGTCCGCGCGACGTCCGACCTCTTCGACTATCTCAATGCCAACGGCCCGACGCTGTTGCCGAAGCTCCTTCCCGGCGGCAGCACCTTCAACGTGCCATCCTCGTGTACCGGGACGGCGCACGTCTGCTGCAACACGCCGATGTGCCGCATTCAGTTCGATTTCCAGTCGCTGACGCTGGTGCCGACCGCGCCCAACGTCCTCAAGCTGACCGTGGTCTTGAAGCTCAAGACGCTCGACAACCTGCCGGTGGTCGCGCTCGGCTCTACTTGCCTCACCTCCATCGACAGCACGCGCTCCGGCGCCCAGACCATGACGCTGACCGCCGACCTGGCCTTCCCGATCAACGCCACCACCAACGCCACCGAGCTGGCGATGAGCAACGTCAACCTCGCCGACGTCGATGACGGCGACTTCAACTTCAACGAGCCTGGCTCGGGATTTCTGTGCGGCGGTCTGACGGCACTGAAGGGCCTCGTCATCCCCATCTTCACCAGCACCATCAAATCTCAGCTCACCGACACCGTCGCCCAGCAGAGCTGCATGAAGTGCATGATGAAGGACGACTGCAACGCCTACGCTTCGGCCTGCACCGGCGGCAACTGCGTGCTCTCCGACGGCAAAACCTGCGTCCAAGAGGTCGGCGTCTCCGGCCGCATGGACGTGGGCTCGAGCCTGGCCAGCTTCTCGCCGGGCAATCAGGCCAAGCTCGACCTCCTCGCCATCCTCGGCGACTACGCCAAGGCCGACAACGGCCTCTCGCTCGGCATGCTCGGCGGCGCGGCCTCGGCCGGCCACAGCACCTGTGTGCCGCAGATCAATCCCCCCGCTGCCGTCGACGTGGCGCCGTCGGCGACCTTCACCACCAACGTCACCCCCGACGGGCGCCCGTATCATCTCGGCATCGGCGTCCACAAGAGCTTCCTCGACCGCGCTGGCTACTCGGCGTGGGACGGCGGCGCGTTGTGCCTCAACATCGGGACGGCGTCGTTCGGCCAGCTGTCCTCCGGCACCTTGCAGCTCCTCATCCCGTCGCTGAAGGACCTCACGCACGACGTCAATTCGCCGGTGTACCTGGTCACGCGGCCCGAGGCGCCGCCGACGTTCACCCTCGGCAAAGGCACCTACAAGCTCGACTCGACGGGAAAACGCGTCATGGACGAGCCCTTGTTCTGGGTGACCATGCCCAATTTCCACCTCGACTTCTATCTGTTCGTCGACCAGTCCTATGTGCGGGTCATGACCATGACCGCCGACCTGCGTCTTCCGGTGGGCCTCGATCTCGACGCCATGGGCCAGCTGCAGCCGGCGCTGGGCGCGCTCGACAAGGCCTTTACCAACGTGCGCATCACCGACACGGATCTGTTGGCGGAGACGCCGCAAGATCTGGCGCAGACCTTCCCGATGCTACTCGACCTCGCCGGCGGTCAGCTTGGCTCCGCATTGAAGCCCATCGCGCTGCCGGCGCTCATGGGGCTCAACATCTCGCCCAAGGCTGTCACCACCACCGATCCCAATGGCAACGGCGAGAATCAGTTCCTGTCCATTTTTGCCGACCTGTCTGCGGCATCGCCAGCGACGGCCGCGGCCGACACGCACGCCGAGTTGCTGTCGCTGACGCTGCCGCCGACCAAGGAATTTTCCGTCACCACTCGTGGGACCAGCGTGCCCACCGCGCGCATTGCACTATCGGGCCATGCGCCAGGTACCACGTCGCTGGAGTACTCCTACCGTCTCGACACCGGTAGCTGGTCGCCGTGGTCGCAGGTCGACATTCTCGAGATGACCGATCCGGTGTTGTGGCTGCAAGCCCGGCATCACCTCGAGATCCGCGCCCGCGCCGTCGACGAACCGGCCACCACCGACCCAAGCCCGGCCACGCTCGACCTTCTCGTCGACACCGAGCCGCCCGAGGGCCGCATCGAGTCTGGGCCGCGCATTGTCGCCCACGACCGCGTCTCGCCCGACTCGTCGCTGCTCTATCGGTGGTCCGTCGACGGCGGCGCGTTCACCGGCTATTCGCCGTCGATGGAGCTGCCACCGGTCGACCCCAGCCACATCGTGGTCCAGGTGAAGGACGAGGCTGGTCTCGTCGGTGAGCTTGGCTTCCACGGCCGCTCGACCGATCCGGCGCCGGCTGGTTGCGGCTGCGCAGTAGGCGGTCGCAGCGACGGTGGCGGTCGCACGGCCCTCGTGGTCCTGATGGTCGGCTTGGCGGTGGTCTGCTTCCGTCGTCGCAAAGCGGTTTTCCTGATGCTGATGCTTGGCGGCTGCAATAGCGGCCTTGGCAAAGGCGATTTCGCCGCGCCCACCGACGAGATCGGCCGCTGGAGCGATCTGACCGTCGCCGCCGACGGCACCTTGCACCTGGCCGCCTACGACACGACGACCGGCGATCTGGTCTATGCACATGCCAACAAGACCACCGACACCCTCGGCTGGCAGATCGTCGACGGGGTGGACCTCACCGCCGACGTGGTCACGCCAGGCGACTACCGCCACGGCATGGTCGATCCTGGCCCCGACGTCGGCACTTACACCTCGGTAGCCGTGACGTCGAGCGGCGCGCCGCGCATCTCTTACACCGACACCACCAACAACGCAGTCAAGCTGGCGTTGGGACCGCACCCGTTTCGCCTCATCAGCGTCGAGGCTGGCAAGACGGGCGAGCTTCTCGGGCAGTTCACGGCGCTGAGCCTCAACAAGGCCGGCGTCCCGCAGATCGCCTACATGGTCACCGGTATCTCCGACGGCAAAGGCGCATTTCGCTCCGAGCTTCGCGTCGCCACCGCCAGCTCGGCATCGCCGAGTGGGCCCAGCGACTTCACGATTGCCGTCGCTGACCACACGGCCATCCCCTGCGCCGGTCGCTGCGACGCCGGCAAGGCTTGCATCCAGACCACCATGGTGGGCGGGATGCCCAATGGCGACCCGTCGCTGTCGACCTGCGTCGCCGTCACGGCCACCTGCCCAAGCGCCTGCTCAGCGACGCAAGCCTGCATCGCCGGCGTCTGCACGACCTTCCTGGCCGTCACCAGCCCCACCGACTGGCCAGAAGGCGTGGGTCTCTTCACGCAGGCGCGCCGCGATTCCAACGACGCGCTCGCGCTCGTCTATCACGACCGCACCCAGGGCGACCTCAAGCTGGCCACCCAGTCGGCCGACAAGACCTTCGCCGTCTCGTTTCTCGACGGCAATTCCTCCGGCACCGATGTCGGCCAGTTCTGCACCGCGGGCTTCGACGCCGCCGGCGTACTACATGTCGCCTACGTCGACGCCATCGCCAACAAGCTCCTCTATCGATCGGTCACCAACGGCACGCCAGCTGCCGTCGAAGTCATCGACAGCGGCGACCGCAACGACGGCCAGCACCCCGTCGGCCCGGCCTCGCTACTCGCAGGCGACAAAATCCGCGTTGCCTACCAGGACGCCCGCACCGCCGACCTCAATCTAGCAATCCGCGCTGGCGGCTGGACATCCTCGGTCCTACAAAACGGTTTTCCAGGCTACGGCTTCTTTCCCCACCTGGCCTCCGCCACCGACGGCACAACCTACCTCTCGCAGTTCGTCTTCGATCAAGGAGTCGTAAACCCCATGGGCCGACTTCAGCTCACCACGCTCAAGTAAAAAAACCTCATGATCTCCTGACCTCGCTCTTCCAAATCTGGAAAGGCTTCTCAGATATGGAACTGCGAGCTCAAGAGATCATGAGGTCAGAGGGTTTTTAGGCGCGGCGACGGCGAATAGCCAGGACAGCGACGGCGGCGAGGAGCAGGAAGGCTCCAACTGGCGCTGGGCGCTCGGCGCCACCGACGGTGCAGCCGCACCCGTCCTTGGGCGCACCCTCCGGCACGGGCTCGGTCTGCGGATTGGTCGAGGCCGGCGGCGTGGTGGGCGGCATCGAGAGCTGGCAGGTTCCGTGGTCGCAAGGCGCGCCATTGGGGCACAGCGCCGCAGCCGGCCCGTTGTCGATCTCGCCATCGCAATCGTTGTCGACGCCGTCGCAGGTCTCGGCTTTCGGCGTCACCACGCCAACGCACTCGGTCCAGGCTCCGTCGGTGTCGCAGGTCTGCACGCCCTGGGCGCACACGCCGACCGCCGAGCCGCACGGACGGGTAGAGCCCGCGGTACAAGTGCAACCCTCATCGGTGGTGCCGTCGCAGTTGTTGTCGACGCCGTCGCAGATCTCGGCCTTCGGCACCGGTGCGGTGCAGCCCTGCCACACACCGGCCACGCAGGTCTCGGTCCCGCCGCCACAGCCATTGGCGCAGGGACGGTCCAGACCCTCGTCGATCTGGCCGTCGCAATCGTTGTCGACGCCGTCGCAGATTTCGGCCGAGACCGAGACCGAGATGGCGTCGAGAGCGACGTCGAGAGCGCCAGCGCTGTCGGCCTGGTAGTAGCAACGGTTGGTGGCGCCGGCGGTGTTGGCGTTGACGTCACAGCCGGGGATGGCGGTGCCGCCCTCGACGGCCATGCGATTGAGCGTGCTGTAGTCGACCGCGGCACCGAAGCCGACGACGTAAACCTGAATGCCCGCCGCCTTGGCGCGCTTGACCGCGTCGATGGGCCAGGTGCGCATGGCCGAGGTGTAGTCGGAGCACCACTGCCACCCGTCGGTGATGAGCACCATCGACGGGCGATGGGCCATATCCGCCAGCGACGGATCGGCAGCGGCGACGTCGAGGGTCTGCGACATCGGCGTGTAGTTGCCAGTGGCGGGAGGCGCACCGGGCAGCGCGGTGGCAATGGCCGCGGCGTTGCCCAGCGCCGGATTGACGACGGTGGTGCCGGGCGAGCACTGGTTGGGCTTGGGGAACACATTGAGCCCGAGCTCGATCTTGGACTCGTATTTGGTCGCCAACGTATTGATGGCGTCGACGGCGATGGTCCATTTGCTCGGGCCACCAGTGACCAGCTTCTCGTTCATCGACGAGGAATGGTCGAGCACCATCAACAGGCGCGAAGCGGTGCAGTTGGTGGTGGCGAAAGAAACGGATGGGGCCAAAAGACCCAGCAGGCCCAAGAAACCGATGGAGGCAAAGGTGCGCATGAACCCACCCATAGCAGGTACCGTGCCAATGCTATGTATTTGAATTCATGTCCGCGAAGTGTGCGTTTTTGTCACAGTGTCCGCGTGACGGTCAACTCTAGACCCCAGGCAGGCACCTTTCGCGTCAGCCAACGCGCCGAAACACGGCTGCGAAAAAGCCATCGCTGTCATGTCGATTGGGCAGCAGTCTGAGACGCGTGCCGTCGCCAATCTCAGCCGCGCGAACCCCGCCAAGGATCTCTTTGAGCGGCATCTCGACAAAGCCGGGATGCGCCGCCAGAAACGCGTCAGCGACGGCGTCGTTCTCCTCCGGCAGGATGCTGCACGTCCCATAGATGAGCCGACCGCCGACGCGCACCAGCGGTGCATAGGCTTCCAAAATGCCGCGCTGTTTGGCAGGTAGCGCCTCCAGCTCGTCGCTGGTGAGCCGCCAGCGTCCCTCGGGGTTGCGTCGTAACGCGCCCGACCCCGAGCACGGTGCGTCGCACAGCACGCGATCCGCAGCACCCACGAGATCGCCCAGCTCACGCAGCGGCTCGGCCTCGTCGACGACGAACGAACGCTGGTTGGTCAGCCCAGCACGCCGTGCGCGGTCCCGCAGCTCGACCAGTCTCTTTTCGTGCACGTCGAGTGACGTGATGCGGCCCCGGTTACCGAGGAGCGCGCCGAGCGCCAGCGTCTTGCCGCCGGCCCCAGCACACGCGTCGACGACCACGCCGCGAGGCGGCGGCGCACACAGCTCGGCCAGGATCTGACTGCCGACGTCTTGCACCTCGAAGCGCCCGTCGGTGAATGCCTGTAAGCCAAACGCGTTGAGGTGCTGCTCGAGCCCCACCGCCAGCGGACCGAGCCCGAGCGGCTGTGCGGTCACCTTCTCTTTGGTCAGCGCCTGCAACAACTCGACACGGCTGTTCTTCAGCAGATTCGCGCGCAACACCAACGGCGCCCGCTGGTTCAACGCCGCACATAGCGCCTCGGTCTCGTCGCCATACGCCTCACGCAGGCGCGCGACGAGCCAGTTGGGCAAGCTGTGACGAACCCCGATACGCGACAGCTCGTCGGCGATCTGATCGATCACCGCGTCGGGCGCGCGCAGCCTCCGTGTATCGAGCCGCCCTTCATTGATGGCGGCGTCGATGAGCGTGGCGCCTTCCGACGCCAACCACGCCAGGTACAGCGGCAAAGGTGGCGCCTCCTCGACGCCGAGCGCCACGAACGCCAGCCGCCGTCGCCAGCGGATCATGCCGTGCACCGCCTCACCGACGAAACGCCGTTCGCGCGAATGCAGCTCACGCATCGACCGCAGCGCCTGTGCGACCCGCAGCGGCGCCGACGCCCAATCGCGCGCAGCCTCCGTATACGCCGCGAGCACCCGATCACGCAGCTTGCCAGGCGCTGCAACCGCCGCCGAGTTCACCTCACGTAAGGCCCCAGTCACCACGCTGTACTTTGCAGCTCACGCGCACGTTGCCATATGGATACGAGTGTCGAAATCACGCGGTGCATCATGCGCCCACCGACGCGGTGCGGCAAGTTCTCCGACGAGAATGAAGTTGACGCGTGCAGGGCACCGTCGTAGGAAGTTGCCATGTCGACGACCGCAAATCCAGCGCCCAAGACCGAGACCGAGTCGCACAAAGGCAACCTGTACGCGATCATCCAGTATCAGCTCGAGAAGTCCGCCAAGGCCATCAACCTCGGCAAGGACATCGCCCTCATCCTGTCGCAGCCGAAGAACGAGATCATCGTCCACTTCCCGGTGCGCATGGACGACGGCACCCTCAAGCTCTTCAAGGGCTACCGCATCCAGCACAACAACATCCTCGGCCCCTACAAAGGCGGCATCCGTTATCACGAGGACGTCACCCTCGACGAGGTCAAGGGTTTGGCGGCGGCGATGACCTGGAAATGCGCGCTGCACGACATCCCCTATGGCGGCGCCAAAGGCGGCGTGAAGTTCAACCCGCGCTTGCACTCCAAGACCGAGCTCGAGCGCATCACCCGTCGCTACACGCACGCCCTCGGGGCCAACATCGGGCCCGAGTTCGACATCCCCGCCCCCGACGTCGGCACCAATGCGCAGACCATGGTGTGGATCATGGACACGTACATGAACGTGGTCGGCTTCCACGAGAAGAACGCCATGCGGCGCGTCGTCACCGGCAAGACCATCGCCTCCGGCGGCAGCTATGGCCGCGAAGCAGCGACGGGATCGGGCGTCGTCCATTGCCTCATGGAGTGGGCCAAAGATCGCCGCTTCAACCTCAACGGCGCCAACTACATGGTGCAAGGCTTTGGCAACGTCGGCTCGCACACCTCGAAAATCTTGTCCAAGCTCGGCGCGACCCTCGTCGCCACCGGCGACTACAAGGGCTACATCGCCAACCCCGAGGGCCTCAACCCCTTCAAGCTTTCGGACCACGTCGCCAAGACCGGATCGGTCGTCGGCTACAAGCACTCCAAGGCCATCACCCGCGATGAGTTTTTCCAGCAGGAGGCCGACATCTTCGTGCCGGCTGCCCTCGAGCTGGAGATTGGCGAAAAAGAGGCCAAGGCGCTGCACGTCAAGGTCATCGCCGAAGGTGCCAACGGGCCAACTTATCCCGAGGCGGACAATATCCTCTTCGAGCGCGGCATCGACGTGCTGCCGGACATCCTCGCCAACTCGGGTGGCGTGACCGTGTCGTACTTCGAGTGGCTGCAGAACAAGCGCTCCGAGCGCTGGGACCTCGAGGAGGTCGAGCAGAAGCTCGAGAAGCACATGGTCCGCGCGTATGGCGCTGTCCGCGATCTCGCCGAGGAGCGGAAGATCGACTACCGCACTGCCGCGTACGGCATCGCGCTCGGCCGCATCGAGACGGCTTACTCGGAGCGCGGGATTTTCCCGTAGCACACAAGGCACTTGCGAAAGTCGTCGGTCCCACCAGCCTCGTAGTACCATCCCACTCCTTGCGTCTCAGCTCCCCAGCGACGGTATTCGCCGTCGCATTTGCCGTCCTGTGTGCGCTGGCGTCACCGTCAGTCGGTCTCGGCGACGCTGGCGAGCTCACCAGCGCCGTCTTCGGTCTCGGCGTCGCCCACGAGACCGGCTTTTCGCTCTACTGCCTGCTTGGCAAGCTCTGTACGCTCATTCCCGTCGGTGAAGTTGCCTTTCGCGTCGCCGTCCTCTCGGCGCTGGGCGCAGCGGCGGCACTTGCCTGGCTACATGCGATCGTTCTCAGACTCGGCGAATCTTTCGGCGTTGGCCGTGCCACAGCGACGGCAGCCGGCTTTGCAGCCGCGCTGTTGTGCCTCGGCAACCTGACCTTCTTTCGCGCCGCGACCGGTCCTGAGGTCTACACGCCGACCCTCGCCGCGATCGCCCTGTTGCTCTGGCTCTTCGAGCGGCGCCAGCAGTTCCGCGCCGCCGGGCCGCTCCTTGCGCTCGTCGGTGGCTTGTCCTTGGGCCTGCACGGCCAGCTCCGCATCCTCGTCGGGCCAGCCTTGCTGGTCTGGGGTCTGTGGCGCCTGCGCCGCGGCGATCGCTGGCCGCTGTGGGCGCCGTTTGCTCTTGGGCTCGGCGCCGCCGTGGTCGCCTATCTGCCCCTGCGTGCCTGGCGCGGCCCCGCGGCCGATTGGGCTGATCCGCGCACGCTGACGCAGCTGTTCCAACACCTCGGCGCCAGCCGCATACGCGCCTCGTTTGCCGACGAGATCTGGCCGTCGAGCCTGGCGATTTGGGCCGACCATGTGCGGCTGTGGGGCAGCCTTTTGGAATCGCAGCTCGGAGTCCCAGCCCTCGTCGCTGCCGCAGGAGGTCTCTGGGCCTTGCTGCGACGAGAAAAGACGCGCGCGCTCGGCGTCGTCTTGCTGGTCGTCGTCGGGGGAGACAGCGTCTATTCGCTGGGCATCAATCCGATGGGGATGGCCGAGCTGCAAGACGGCGTCCCGACGGTCTTCGTGGTCTCGCTGCTGGCCGCGTCTGGCGTTCTCGCCGCCGCCCTGCGGTTCGGGCGAGGCGCGCCGTTTGCAGCGACGGTCCTCGGCTGTCTGTGCGCCGGCCCGGCCATGTTTGGGGACCTCGACGCCAAGCTCCACCTCGACGCAGCTCCCTCGCGGCCGGCCCGTCGAGCCCTCGACGCAGCCCCGGCACGGGCACTTTTACTCACCACCACCGACGATCGCTCGGCGACCATCATGTACGAGATGCTCGTCGCTGGCGCGCGTCCGGACCTGACCTGGATGGTGCGCCAGCAGCTCTGGGATTCGACGCTGGTACGCACTCGCACCGCGCGCGCCGGCGCGCAGATCGCAACGCCGTTTCGCGGCAAGCCCTGGGCCGCATGGTCGACGGCAGAGCGGGTCCGCGCCGAACCTGAGTTTCTGCGCCAACTGGTCCAGCGCGAGCTGACCACGCGCACCGTGTTGTGGGAGCCCGGTGCCGACAGTCCGCCGGTGCCACCGACGCAGGTCGCGCTGGGCGCCTGGTGGGAGGCCCTCACCCCCAATACCGCCGCAGCGACGGAACCTAACCTCATCATCGACGAGCTGGCCTCACTCTTCGGGCCCGGTCGTGATCCCCTGCTGCGCAGAACCTGGGCAGCAGCGCTCGGAACGTTGGCGCGCGCCGCGTCGCTGCGCGGCGACGATGGCGCCGCCAAACAGCTCTTCGAAGCCGCCCTGGTCGTCCGGCCCAGCGACGGTGCAGCCGCCACCAGCCTCGGCGTCCTCCGCGCCCGCGCCCACGACGTGGCCGGCGCAATTCGTCTGGTACAGCCAGTGGTTGTGCGCGAACCAGGTCGCATCCCGGCCTGGATGAACCTCGGCCGCTGGCACCTTCTCGTTGGTGACGCGGTAGCAGCCGAGGCCGCCTTCGACGCTGCGCGCAAGCGGGCACCACGGGATCCAGCGCCGCTCGTGGGGCTTGGCCGTGTGGCATTACAACGCGGCGCACTCGAGGACGCCGATCGCTGGCTGGCCCAGGCGAAAGCCCTCGGCCCAGATCCGGAGGCCCACCTGCTCGAGGAGGAGCTACGGCGACGGCGCGAGGTTGACACCCACCGAGGCCCACGGTAGGACCATGCCGCTTGCTCATCCTCTCGGACGATAGCTCCACCCAAGAACGCGCTCCCGTCGCTGCCGGCACGGTGGTGGCGATCGGCAACTTCGATGGCGTCCATCGCGGCCACCAGCGACTGTTCGAGGTGGCCAGATCCTTGCGTCGGCCCGGCCAGCTCCTGGCAGCACTCACGTTCTCGCCGCACCCAGCGACGGTGCTGGCGCCCGCGCGCGCCCCCAAGCTCATCACGACGGAAGCCCGTAAGCTGGAGCTCCTCGCCGAGCGGGGTGTCGAGGTGGTGCGCCTGCAGCGCTTCGACGCCGCCTTTGCCGCCTGCTCGCCCGAAGACTTCGTCGACCAGGTTCTCGTCGAGGGTCTGCACGCCAAAGCAGTCGTGGTGGGCTACGACTTCACCTTTGGCCGCAACCGGGCTGGTACCACCGCGGTGCTTTCGTCGCTGTGCGCCGCCCGCGGCATCCGCGTCGAGGTCGTCGGCCCTGTATCCGTCGACGGCGTGGTGGCCAGCTCCACCGAGGTCCGCCGACTGTTCGCCGCCGGTGAAATCGAGGCGGCCCGCAAGATCCTGGGCCGTGCCCCGGAGCTGGAAGGCGTCGTCGTCCCCGGTGCCAAGCGCGGCCGCGAGCTTGGCTTTCCGACGGCAAACGTGCGTCCCGACACCGAGCTCGGCCCCGCCACCGGCATCTACGCTGGCTGGGCTCAGCGACCTGGCACTGCGCCACGACCAGCCGCCATCAGTGTCGGCACCAACCCTACTTTTGGCTCTGGTCACCAGATCTCTGTCGAGGCCTATCTCCTCGATTTCAATGGTGATCTCTACGATCAGCCTTTGCGCATTTATTTTGGACGCCGACTTCGCGGCGAGCAGAAGTTCGACTCCGTCGCCGCGCTGGTCGATCAGATCCAGCGCGACGTCGATCAAACGCGGGCTTACTGTGCCGCCAACACCCCCACTGAGGCCGATGGACCGCGCTGACGTTCTTCTCCTGGACTTGCCCGCGCTTCGGGCCCGCGCTCTTTCCGCTGGCCTGTCCGAGGATCTGGTCAACCATCTCGACCGTGACGCGCTCATCGAGGAGCTGCGTGGCCGGGCCGCGGCACCTCGGTCGCAATCAGGCTCGAGCCCGAGCTTCGTCACCAGCACCTCGCCCCCCGCCGCCGCCGAGCCGTGGACGATGCTCGACCTCGAGGAGCCGCCCGAAACCTACGACGAGCTCGCCTGCGAGGCCCTGCCCCGTGATCCGCGCTGGCTCTTCGTCTACTGGGAGGCGCCAGAACGCGACATTGCCGAGGCCCGCCAGCGTCTCGGCTCGCCTGACGCGCGCCTGACGCTCAGGCTGTTCGTGCTGGTCACCGCTCCCGACGGCATCAAGCGGCATCTGCGCGATGTCGAGCCGGGCTGGGCTCATGGCCGTCGCTATCTGGAGATCGGCCGTCCCGGCGCGCAGGTCCGCGTGGCGCTCGGCGTGCGATCGCCAGAGGGTCTGTTCGCGCCGCTCTGTGAGTCGCAGGCGGTTCGGATGCCGTGGAGCGAGGCCGGCGCACCCACCTCGGAGAATCAGTGGCTCGAGGTCCGCCTCGACGGTGCGAGTGGTCGGCCGCGCCTGTTGTCGTGGCCGCGCGGCATCACCAAAGGGACCATCCAGGTCGGCAGCGTCCTGCCCGACTGGCTCAAGCATCTGGGCTTCGACAACACGCCTTCGTCGTCGCGGAGAGCCTGATGTCCGGCGATGTTTGCCTGGTCCTGCACGCGCACTTGCCCTTCGTGCGGCACCCCGAGCACAAGTACCACCTCGAGGAGAACTGGCTGTTCGAGGCCACCGTCGCCACCTATCTGCCGATGCTGGAGGTGTTGCGCGGCCTGTTGCGCGACCAGGTGCCGCACCGGCTGACGATGTCCATGTCTCCGCCGTTGTGCTCCATGCTGCGCGACGATCTTCTGAAGACGCGCACCGCCGCGTATCTCGATCGACTGGTGGTCCTCGGCGAACGCGAGCTCGAGCGCACGGCCGGCGACCCCGCATTTGCGCCGCTGGCCCACTTCTATCACGACCGCTTTCGGCGTCTCCGTGGCCTTTACGACAGCATCGGCGGCGACGTGGTGCGGGCTTACTCCGAGCTGCAAGAGCAGGGGTCTCTGGAGATCATCACTGTCGGTGGCACCCACGGTTTCCAACCGGTGTTGCGTGAAGCGACCTCACGACGGGCGCAGCTCGAAGTCGCCTGCGACTCCTACGCACGCTGCTTTGGGCGGCCTCCGCGTGGCATTTGGCTGCCCGAATGCGGTTACGCCGAGGGCGTCGACCAGCTCGTCGCCGACGCCGGCTTGCGCTATTTCTTCGTCGACGCACACGGCGTAGGTTTTGCCCGTCCGCGCCCGCCGCTAGGCCTGCACGCGCCGATCTACACCCACTCCGGCGCGGCCGCCTTTGCCCGCGATACCGAGTCGGGCAAGCAGGTGTGGTCGTCGAAAGAAGGCTATCCCGGCGACGCCGCGTATCGCGATTTCTATCGGGATCTGGGCTTCGATCTGCCGCTCGACGTCATCGGGCCCTTCGTCCACCCCGACGGCATTCGGGTGCACACCGGCTACAAATATTTCCGCGTCACGGGCGGCGACGTCGATCTGGCCCACAAGCAGCCGTACGATCCGGGTCTGGCCGCTCAGCGCGCCGACGAGCACGCAGCCCATTTCGTCGCTGCGCGCGGAGACCAGATGGACACGCTGAGCCACCAGCTTCCGCGCCGCCCGGTCGTCGTCTCGCCGTACGACGCCGAGCTCTACGGCCACTGGTGGTTCGAAGGGCCGACGTTCCTCGATCGGGTGATGCGGCGCGCCGCCGAGCAACAGCGGTTTCGACTGGCGACCTGCCCCGAGGTGCTCGACCACGACCCGGTGCAAGCGGTGGCCGATCCGTGCCCGTCGTCGTGGGGCGACGGCGGCTTTGCCGGCGTGTGGATCGACGGCAGCAACGACTGGATCTATCGCCACGTGCACCGGGCAGAGACACGCATGCACGACCTCGTGCGCAAACATCCGCACCCAACCGACCTCGAGCGACGCGCGCTCAATCAAGCCGGCCGCGAGTTGCTGTTGCTACAGTCGTCCGACTGGGCCTTCATCATGAAGACCGCCACCGCCGTCCGCTACGCCTGCGACCGGGTAAAAGCGCATCTGTCTCGGTTTCGTCGCCTCGACCGCGAGCTCGTCGCTGGCCAGGTCGACGCCGAGTGGCTGGCCGACCTCGAGTCACGCGACAATCTGTTCCCGGAGCTCGACCACCGACTCTGGAGCTAATTGCCAGACAAACGCCAGGATCGAGCTCGACCACGGTCGTTTTTCGGAGGACGGTGCCCGAGCTGCCGTTCAACGTGGCCGGCCAGGAGCAGCTCGGCGACGCACCCGCAGGCCAGATCGCCCGACCGACGCTGCGCCGCAACGTGCTGGAAACGCCGGTAGCGCACCTGGCACCCCGGCATCCGCGGACTTAGGTTGCTCCGATGGCGCCTCCCCGCTTCACCGCTCCCCCACCCCCGACCCGCACGCGCTTCCGGGATGGGCTTCGGCTCACCCTGCGCACCCTCGGGCTTGTCTGGAAGAGCTCGCCGCGCTCCACGCTGATTCTCGGTTTTCTGACGCTGGTGGCGGCGGCGCTGCCGGTGGCCATTGCCTATGCCGGCAAAGGCATCGTCGACTCGGTGCTGGCCGGCTCCAGGCACGCGGCGCTGGTGTGGGTCGGCATCGAGCTCGCGGTGGTGGCGGCGCAAGCGGTGACCCAGCGCTGTTTGGCGCTGACCCGACAGCTCCTCGGCGCACGGCTGGCGCTCGACATCAACGGCCTCATCCTCGAGAAGGCTCAGGCGCTCGAGCTCCGACACTTCGAGGACGGGCGGTTTTACGACAAGCTGACCCGCGCGCGCAGAGAGGCCAGCTCACGCCCACTGTCGGTGGTGACCGAAGGCTTCCAGCTGGTGCAGAACGCACTGACCTTGGTTGGCTATCTGGCAGTCATCGTCCGCTATAGCCCCTGGGCGGCGGCGGCGCTCCTCTTGTGCGCCGTACCAGCGACGGTGGTGGAGATGATCTTTTCGCGATCGGCGTTTCGGCTGCGCAACTGGCGCTCGCCCGAGGCCCGGCAGCTCAACTACCTCGAGTATGTGCTGGCCAACGACAATCACGTCAAAGAGGTGAAGCTGTTCGGCCTCGGCGGGCTGTTTCTCGGCCGCTATCGGTCGCTCGGCGAGAAGTTCTTCCGCGAGGACGGGCGACTTGCGGTCCGTCGCTCGGTGTGGGCGTTGGGCCTGTCGCTGGTGGGCACTGCGGCGTTCTACGGCTGCTACGCTGCCGTCGCTGTGGCCGCGGCGCTCGGCCGCATCACGCTCGGCGCGATGACGCTCTATCTCCTGGCGTTCCGCCAGGGCCAGCAGTCGTTTCAGTCGCTGCTCGGCGCCATCGGCGGCCTCTACGAAGACACGCTCTACATGTCGAACCTGTTCGAATATCTAGAGATGGATCCGCGTTCCGCGCCGCCAGTGGGTGCCGCGCCGAGGGCCGAGCCGCGCGACGAGCTTGGCATTCGTCTCGAGGATGTCGGCTTTCAGTATCCCGGTGCCGACGGCTGGGTGCTGCGCCATGTCGATCTGTTCGTGCCGAAGGGCCAGTCGGTGGCGCTGGTGGGCCAGAACGGCGCTGGCAAGACCACGCTCATCAAGCTGCTCACCCGGCTCTACGATCCATCCGAGGGCCGCATTCTACTCGACGGCAAGGACCTCCGCGACTGGGATCCGAACACGCTCCGGGCCCGCGTCGGCGTCATCTTTCAGGACTTCAACGAGTACCAGCTCGACGTCGGCGAGAACGTCGGCGTCGGCAGCGTCGATCATCTCAGCGACGAAGATCGGGTGCTGCGGGCCACCGAGCGCGGTGGCGCCAGCCAGGTGATCGACGGCCTACCCGACAAGCTGCAGACGCGCCTCGGCAAGTGGGCCCATGACGGCGTCGAGCTCTCGGGTGGGCAGTGGCAGAAGCTCGCCCTGGCGCGCGCCTTCATGCGCGAAGAGGCCGACATCCTGGTTCTCGACGAGCCGACAGCGGCGCTCGACGCCGAGGCCGAGCACGCCATCTTCGAGCGCTTTCAAACGCTCAGCGCCGGCCGCACCACGTTTCTCATCTCACACCGGTTTTCGACCGTCCGCATGGCCGATCGCATCCTGGTTCTGGAGCACGGCAAGGTCGTCGAAGACGGGTCGCACCACGACCTCATCGCCGCCGGCCAGCGCTACGCCCACTTGTTCCAGCTCCAGGCACAAGGCTATCTCGCCGACGGTCAGTCGACGGTTTCGGATCGAAAAAAGTCCTCTTCCGCCTCGCTGACCTGACCGGACAGGATGGCGCGTCGACGAAGCGTACGTCGCACGGCCCAGACCACGAGCAACAGACACAACAAATAGCCGTGCGCGCCGGCGGCGAGGGTCATGAAGGCCATCCAGCGCACGCCGGGCTGCTTGCCCTTGACCAAGAGCGGCCTGCCGTCGAGGTCGAGCTTGAGCGTCTCGGTCAGGAACTTACTGCCTTGGGACGCCGCACGGCCATGTCCGGCACCGTGGCCGACAACGCCAGTGACGATGGCCTTGACCGGCGGCGGCAACACCTTCGAGCGATACGCAAAGCTGATCGTATCGCCGAGCGTGTCGTCGTCCTCGATGAGCGCAAAGATCTTCTTGGGCGCGCTTTCTTCATCGCAATCGTCGAGCGCCGACAGCGGCGTGAAGACCCGGTCGGCCTCGGCCGGCGCGTCGGGGTTGTCACGTCGACCACGCTCTAGCTCCGTCGAGCCGAGCCGAAACGGTCCGCGCGCCCGGTTGACGCCGACTGCCAGATCATGCCGCACACAGCCGTACACCGCCAGCCAACCACCGGCGCGGTCGACGACCAGCTCATCGACCGTCAGATCGCGGCGCTTTTTCTGCAAGGCCAGCGTCGTTTCGTCGACGCCGGCGACGAAGATCACCGTCGACAGCGCGGCCATGCCGCCGAGCAACAAGACCAACAGCAGCACGAGCCGGATTGGCACCGACGCAAGATAGCGTGTTGGTGGCTTGATCGCCATGCGCTCGGCAGGGTAGCGTGCCTCTGCCGTCTCACCTCGGAGGATCCATGTTTACCGGAACGATGACCGCCCTCGTCACTCCCATGCGCGGCGGAGCCGTCGACCACAAAGCCTTGGAAGGTCTCATCGAGGCCCAGATCGCCGGCGGCATCGACGGTCTCGTGCCCTGCGGCACCACTGGCGAAGCGGCCATGCTGAGCGACGCCGAGCAGGTCGAGGTCATCCGCACCACCGTCGCGGTCGTAAAAAAACGCGTACCGGTCATCGCCGGCACCGGCGGCAGCGCCACCCACAAGACCATCGCCTCCTCCAAAGCCGCCAAGGACGCGGGCGCCGACGGCATCTTGGTCGTCACGCCTTACTACGTCCGCCCGACGCAGGAAGGCCTCTACCTACACTTTCGCGCCGTCGCTGAGGCCGTGCCGTTGCCGATGGTGGTCTACAACGTTCCTGCACGCACCGGCTGCGACCTTCTGCCGGAGACCGTGGTCCGCCTCGCCGACATCCCCAGCATCGTCGGCATCAAAGAGGCCTCGGGCCTGGTCACGCGCACCCAGCAGATCATCGGTCGCCTGGGCGATCGTTTGGTCGTGCTGTCCGGCGACGACGCCATCAATTATCCACTCTACGCCGTCGGTGCGCGGGGCTGCATCTCGGTCACCTCCAACGTCGCGCCGGCCCTCATCAGCGGCGCCTGGGATGCAATCGTGGCCGGCGATCACGGTCGCGCACGCGCCCTCCACGCGCAGTCGCTGCCCCTCACCGAAATGATGTTTTTCGAGGCCAGTCCGTCGCCGGCCAAGACCGCGCTCGGCCTCATGGGCCGTCTCGATCCGGAGGTCCGCCTGCCGATCGTGCCCATGTCGCCCGCCGGTCGTGACAAGCTGCGTGGCGTGTTGGCTGAGCTGGGCCTGGTCTAGCGCATGAAGATAGGCATCCTCGGCGCCGCTGGTCGCATGGGCTCCATGCTGGTCCGCGCCGTCGCTGACACCACCGGCGTCGAGCTTGGGGCGGCCATCGAGCAAGCCGGCAGCGCGCATCGCGGCACCGATGCTGGCACCCGCGCCGGCATCGCGCCACTCGGTGTCGCCATCGACGACGACCTCGACGCCGCGCTCCACAAGATCGACGTCCTCATCGACTTCACCTCACCACCAGCGACGGCAGCGACGGCGATGTTGGCGGCGACACGCGGCGTGGCGCTGGTCATCGGCACCACCGGCTGCGGCGAGGCCGAGTTGGCCGTGGTGCGCGGTGCCGCAGCGCGCGTCCCGGTCGTGATGTCGTCCAACATGTCACTCGGGGTCAACGTGCTGTTTGGCCTGTTGCGGCAGGCTGCGGCGGCGCTCGGCGAGGGCTTCGACGCTGAGATCGTCGAGCTGCACCATCGACTCAAGAAAGACTCTCCGTCAGGAACGGCGCTCAGCATGGCCAAGGAGCTCGCCTCCGTCTACAACCGCGATCTCGGCAAAGTCGGCCGCTTTGGACGTGAAGGCCTCGTCGGCGCGCGCACCCACGACGAGATCGGCGTGCTCGCCGTGCGTGGCGGCGATGTCGTCGGTGAGCACACCGCCTATTTCTTGGGCCAAGGCGAGCGCCTGGAGCTCACCCACCAAGCCACGTCGCGCGAGACCTTTGCCCGTGGCGCGGTCAGAGCGGCGCAATGGGTACGCGGCCGGCCTCCCAGGCTCTACGACATGCAGGACGTGCTGGGCCTGCCGCGGTGAAAGGCAAGCGCGCCGACTACGGCAGCCTGCCCACCGAGCAAGCGCTCGCCGACGGCGCCGACCTCGAGCGCCGCTCCACCGACGACATCGTCCGGCTGCTTCTCGACGAAGAAGCGCGCTCGCAGCAGGCCGCGATGCGCTGTCGCAAAGACATCGTGCGTGCCGTCGACGCGGTGGTCGCGTCGCTGAAGGCCGGTGGCCGCCTCATCTATGCCGGCGCCGGCACCTCCGGCCGCCTGGGCGCTCTCGACGCCGCCGAGCTGCCGCCGACGTTTGGCGCGCCCGTCGGCCAGGTGTTGGCCATCGTCGCCGGCGGCCCCCGTGCCTTGACCCGCTCCGTCGAGGGTGCCGAAGATCGTAGCGATGCTGCCCGCGCCCGCCTGCTCCGGCTTCGCCTCGGGCCCAACGACATCGTCTGCGCCATTGCTGCGTCCGGCGTGACGCCCTTTGCGCGAGCAGCCTTGGCCTACGCCAAAGAGCAGGCGGCGCGCACGATCTTCGTCACCTGCGTGCAGGATGCCAGCCACGAGCGACTCGCCGACGTGGTCATCGCCGCCGAGGTGGGCCCCGAGGTCTTGCCAGGCTCGACGCGACTCAAGGGCGGCACCGTCACCAAGATCATCTTGAACGCCATCTCGACCACGTCGATGATCCGTCTGCACAAGGTCTACCGCGGCCGCATGGTCGATGTCACCGCCACCAACCGCAAGCTCCGCGATCGCGCCACGCGCATTCTCGTCGAGCTGAGCGGTCTCGGCCGCACGCAGGCAGCGCGCCTGCTCAAGCGCGCCAACGGCCGACCGAAGCTCGCGCTGGCCATGCATCTTCTCGGCGCAGATGCCGAGACTGCGCGCCGTCGCCTCGACGAGGTCGACGACGACCTGCATCGCCTGTAGCTGAGGTTGTAGCTACAACCGACGTAGCGAGTCTTCGATGGATGCCACGTGGTCGACTTCGCGACGGACGGCGAGCTCGAGCGTACGCAGCTCTTCGCGTAGCCCCAACACCCGCGGATCTTCGAGCCGCGCTGCCTCTGCCCGCAGCAGCGCTTCGAGCTCGGCCACGCGCGAGGCGAGCTGGCCACGCTCGAGCATCGCTCGTCTCTCGTCGCTGGTGAGCCGTTCGGCACGCGCCCGCTCATGGGCCAGGGCTGCCGCCGTGCGTTCCATCGCCGCTTCCTGGCGCTCGAGACGCATGCCCAGCTCAGCCACGCCGAGTCGCGCCCCGGCGAGCTCCGACTCGAGCGCGACGACGCTGGTCCTGGCGTCGCCCAGCTCAGAATCCGGCGGCACGGAGGCCATCACGCGCTCCGCTGTCGCGATCGCCGCCATGCGCTCCTCGGCCTGGCGCACCCGCTCCTCGAGCGAGTTGACCTTGAGCCGCTCGGCCTCGAGCTCGCCCTGACGAGACATCGCCTCGGCGCGCTTGTCCTGCACCTCACGCTCGAGCCCCTGCACGGTTTGGCGCAGATGGTCGAAGCGCTCTTCGTCGCGCTGACGGGCGAGATCGGCGGCGGCGCGCGCCAATTCCTCGTCGTGAACGGACTGCGCGGCAGCGGCACGCACGGCCAGCACCGCCGCGTCGCCCTCTTCACGGGCCCGCGCCAGGTCGACCGTCGACGGAAACGAGGCAGGCGCCGGCACACCTTTATCGCTGCGCAGCGCCGCGATCTCGGCCTCCAGGGCCTCGATGCGCGCCTTCGAATCTTTGCGCTCGCGCTCGGTGCGAGCCAGCTCGTCCTTGAGGCTGACGGCCTTCTTGGTGGCCTCTTCCATGGCTCGCATCAGCTCGACCGACGCCAGCTTGCGCGCATCTTTCATCTTGCGAACGGTGTCTTCGCGCTGCGCGGTGACTTGCTGCTCGGCCTCGGCGCGCGCCTTCATGTGCTTCCAGCTATCGGCCCGCGCTTCTTCTTCCTTGCGACGCAGCTTGGCGTTTTCGGCCTCGAGCTGGGCGACACGGGCCACTGGATCGAGGTCGGTCGGTGTCGGCGCAACCGGCTCGTTGCTCGTCGAGGTGGGCTCCGACGAAGGCGCGCGCATCGCACCGAGAAAGCGCCCTTCCGACTGCGCCAACAACAGCCGCGCCTGCCGCTCGCGCTGCTCGGCTGCCGTCGCCCGCGCCTCGACGCGGCGCATCTGCTCGTGCCACAAGATGCCCTCTTTGGCATCGCGCTCCAGCTCGAAGATGTAGGCGTCGCGCTCCTTGAGCTGCGTCTTCGCTTCGGCCATCTCCTTGGCGTGGAGCGCGGCTGCGGCCTGGAACTCGGCCAGCGCCTTTTCGCGCTGACGCCCGAGCTCGGTCTCGTCGGTGACTGGAGCTGTCTGTGGAGCGGCCTTGGGCAACGCCGGCACGGTCTGCGCCCGTGGCTTCGAACGCGCGTCAGCGACGGCAGGAGGCGGCATGACCGGAAGCTGCACCAGGGCAAACCCGCCTGCCGAGCGGCGCTCGCCCGACTTGGCGGCAATCGCCAGATACCACTCGACGCGCTCGCCCTTCGGCACCAGCATCCCGTCGAGGAGCGGCTCTGGGTCCTTGACCCCGTACTCCACCAGAGCCGCACCGAAAAACGGCGCTTGCCCGACCATCGTCACCGACGGAAACTTGCCCTCGAAGCGGTCGAGCACGTCGTAATAAGAAAGCCCCTGGGACGCCCCTGGCCGATCCCGGCTCTCGCAGCCGACGATCAGGATCCCGTCCGGCTTCAAGACGCGGCCGGCAGCAGCGACCACGCCGGCGAGGTTAGACGCCGCGACATCCGCCGCCAGGAACACATCTACCGACCCGTCAGCGAGCCCATCGCAGCCAAATAGACCGTGTTCGGCGGACCCAAACGCCCTTTGGAGCGGCACAACGGGGCTCCGCGGCCCCAAGATCTGCCGCAAAAGGCGCGCCGACTCGGCATCTCCACCCAGCTCGAGCACCGTCCCACGCAACAGCTCCTGGACGTAAAGACATACGGCCGCCCGTCGCCCAGCCGGGCCCAACGAGCCCAAAATCTGACTACCCGTTTCCGCCATGTGGGCCATGTTTGGCCGACTCTAGCGGAACTCTGCCGTTTTTGCCGCCATACGAATCTGTCCTGAGTGATGTTGCGACCTTGCGTGTAAGCCTGATAAAATCTTCCACGCCCGTGAGTGAATCGAGGAACAACCTCATCACCATCGACGCCGAGGGGCGTATCACCATCGATCCGGGTGCTCAGCGACGGTTGTCGCAGACTCCGGGTCGATTCAAGGTGGTACCGACCAGCGGCGAGATCGTGATTTTGCAACGTGTCGCTGGCGACGCCCGCGACTCGTCGAGCCTGATCCCGCCCGGCCGTGTGGCCCTCGCCGGCGAAATCGACGGTGTCGGCGGTCTGGTCGACGTCATCAACTTCATCCACAACAACAACTGGTCCGGTCAGCTCGCAGTGGTCGACGGCGCAGTCCGCAAGACCATCTATTTCCGGCGCGGTGACATCCGCACCGCGGCCAGCAACGTGCCCGAAGATCGCCTCGGCGCGATCCTCTATCGCTACGGCATGGTCTCGGAAGACACCTTGACCGAGACCGTCAAGGCCGCCGGCGGATCCACCAGACTCGGCCAGCTCCTCGTCGAGAAAGGCGCACTGACACCGCACGATCTGTACACCTATGTCAGGAAGCAGATCGAAGAGATCTTCTACAGCGTCCTCGTCATGATCCGCGGCAATTTCTACTTTTACCGCACTGGCGACGACGACGGCCCGAGCTCGCAGCTCCAGCTCTCGACCAAGACGTTGCTGTTCGAGGGCGTGCGGCGCATCGACGAGCTCGCCTACTTCCGCGAGAAGCTGCCGTCGGCACAGGTGATCTTGGTACGTCGCCATCCGCAGCCGACCGAGCGCCTGGGTGCCCGCGAGCAGCGCCTTCTCGATCTGGCCGACGGCGAGCGCGACATCGCCGCCATTTCGCGCCAGTCGCACCTCGGCGAGTTCGAGGCCACCAAGATCCTTTATCAGCTCCTGCAATCGGGCTACGTCCAGCTGCCCGAGCAGAAGCCCAAGCTGCCGGTCAAGGTCGGCCAGACCGGTGACAGCCTCGAGAACATGTTCGAGCGCATCATCGAAACCTTCAACTATGTCTTCGGCAAGATCCACGTCGCGGTCTCGGCCAAAGGCAAGCAACAGGCGCTTCACAAAGGGCTCGAGTCGTTCTTCGGCTCGGTTGCCGAGTTTGCGCCGCTGTTTGTCGGCGTGGAGCTCGCCTCCGACGGAACGATCGCCGCCGAGACGGTTTTGGCCAACCTGCGCATGGCGCCGACCGACAACCGCGTCGACTATCTGCACCGCGGCCTCAACGAGCTACTCTTTTTCGAGCTCTTCACCGCTGGCGAAGCAGTCGACCGTCGCGAGGAGATCGAGCTCCATCAGCGTCTCAACCAGATCCTGCGCGAGCTGCCGAACCCCGACGGTGAAAGCAACTCCGAGGGTGCGGCTCCGGCTGCAGCGGCGCCTTCCATCGAGCCCGTCCACGAGACACCGGTTATGCCTTCATTGGATGAAGACGAGCCCGAAATCACCGTCGTGGCTACCGCCACAGACGCCATCACAGACGGCATGACAGACAGCGCCACAGACAGCGATATCAGCTCCGACCCCTCCGCCGCGTAACAGCGGGTTTCGCTTGACAGGTTGGGCCCTCAGCCTCTAGCGTGACGGCCGAAACTCAACTTCTCTCTACAACCCTTCGCACCCCGAACCCACCCGCCAGCAGCGCCGCCTACCGCGCGCGTAGTCGCCACCCCATGGTGACCGAAACGCCCACGAATGGTGCCCACGATGGTGACCCAGGAGACGCCATGAATTTGACCGAGTTGAAGCGCAAGAAGATGACCGAGCTCATCCACATGGGCTCGGAGATCAACATCGAGGGCGTCAGCGGCATGCGCCGTCAGGACCTCATCTTCGCGCTCCTCCAGAGCACCGGACAAAAAGGCGAAGTCTACGGTGACGGTGTCCTCGAGACCCTCCCGGACGGCTTTGGCTTCCTGCGCTCGCCCGACTACAACTACCTTCCGGGTCCCGACGATATCTACGTCAGCCCGTCGCAGATCCGCCGTTTCGGCCTCCGCACCGGCGACACCGTCGAGGGCCAGATCCGGCCGCCCAAGGACAACGAGCGTTACTTCGCCCTTCTCAAGGTCGAGCGCCTCAACAACGAGCCGCCCGAGGCCAGTCGCGAAAAGATCGCCTTCGACAACCTCACGCCGCTCTACCCGCTGCGCCGCCTCAAGCTCGAGCACGACCCCAAGAACTACTCGACGCGCATCATCGATCTGCTCTGCCCCATCGGCAAAGGCCAGCGCTGCCTCATCGTGTCCCCGCCGCGCGCCGGCAAGACCGTGCTCTTGCAGGACATCGCCCACTCGATCACCGCCAACCATCCGGAAGTGGTCCTGATCGTCCTTCTCATCGACGAGCGTCCCGAAGAAGTCACCGATATGCAGCGCACGGTGAAGGGCGAGGTCGTCTCCTCCACCTTCGACGAGCCACCCGCACGTCACGTGCAAGTAGCCGAGATGGTGATCGAAAAAGCCAAGCGTCTCGCCGAAATGAAGAAGGACGTGGTCATCCTTCTCGACTCCATCACCCGCCTGGCACGCGCCTACAACACCGTCATCCCACCGTCGGGAAAGATCCTCTCCGGCGGCGTGGACTCCAACGCGCTGCACAAGCCCAAGCGCTTCTTCGGCGCCGCCCGCAACATCGAAGAAGGCGGCTCTTTGACCATCATCGCCACCGCGCTCGTCGACACCGGCTCGCGCATGGACGAGGTCATCTTCGAGGAGTTCAAGGGCACGGGTAACTCCGAAATCCACCTCGACCGCAAGCTCATGGAGCGCCGCATCTTCCCGTGTCTCGACATCAACAAGTCGGGTACGCGCAAGGAAGAGAACCTCACCGAGCGCCGCGTCCTCGACCGCGTCTGGGTGCTTCGCCAGCTGCTTCACCCGCTCAACGTCGTCGACGCCATGGACTTCTTGCGCGACAAGATCGCCAAGACGGACAGCAACGCCGAGTTCGTGGAGTCGATGTCCAGCTAGCCGTGCGCTTCGTAGCCGACTCCGTACACCATGGCGCGACGTTGTGGGCCCCAACCAAAGTGGGGTCCGTCGTCGCGGTCTTGGTGCGACGCCGTCACGAGCAGGACTTCGAACGCTTGCTTCCCGACGGCATCGTCGAGATCGGCGACGAAGTAGCCCGCTACGAGATCGATCGCAGCGACGAAGCATCCCTCCGCGCACTCAACGCCACCTACACCGCCGAGCACTATGTCGGCGTCCCTCCTGGACCTTGGTCCGACGAAGCCGCCGCTATCGACGCCCATGTGCCTCATGCCGGTGCCTGGGTTCTCGAGGTTTGCTGCGGGGCTGGGCGGCTCGGCGGCGCGCTCCTCCGCGATGGCAACCACGTGGTGGCGCTGGACATCAGCGTGACCTGTGTCCGCCATGCCGTTGCCCACGACCCCAGCGACGTGGCCTATATCGCTGGCAACGCCCTAGCGCTGCCGTTTTGTGACCGCGCGTTCGACGTGGCGGGCGTGTTCGACAGCTCGCTGGGCGTGCTGTTTTCCGACAAAGCGCGTGCCGTCGACGAGCTTGTACGGGTGGCCAAACAGCGCGTCGTGCTTGGCCTCCGCGACGCCGGGGACGAGACGCTCCATGTCTACCACTCGCCGACGGGCCAGGTCGAGGTGGCCGAGACGTTTACGTTCTCGTCGGTGATGCAGCTTCTTGGTGCCCTGTCGCCGGCCTCCCGGGCGCGGATCGCCCGCCGGCAGTTCTCGAGCGGCGAAGAGCGGCCCTGGGGTGGGCGCATGTTCTTCGTGGTCCTACACCTTGGCGCCGACACTCCTTGACCAACGGCGAAAGAAGGATTAAGTAACCCGTTCCCTGGAGGATGTAGTCATGCCAAAGACTGGAATTCACCCTGCTTACGGCGCCGCGACCATCACCTGCGCATGCGGCGCGAGTTACCCGATGGCCTCGTCGCGCGGCGCGTTTTCCGTCGACATTTGCGCCAACTGCCACCCGTTCTACACCGGGAAGCAGAAGCTCATGGACACCGCTGGCCGCATCGAGCGTTTCCAGAAGAAGTACGGCCGCCAGTAAGATTCCAAAGGCGGTTCCGCCTCCGAAAGTGCCTGCTTGCAGGCACGCGAGCGAGCGAGCTAGGGCGCGCAGCGACCGCCGGAGGTTCGGAACCCTCTCAGGGTTCCGACTACCATGAACTTCGACAAGCTTGAGGCAGTCGAGCGGCGGTTTGCTGATCTGAACGGACAGTTGTCCGATCCAGAGGTCATCTCGCGCCGCGGCGAGTTCCAGAAACTGTCGAAAGAGCACGCCGACCTCATCCAGCTCGTCGAGGCTTACAAAGCCTACAAGAAGGTCAAGACCGAGCTCGACGAGAACAAAGTGCTCCTCGAGGAGCGCGACGCCGACATGCGCGCCATGGCCCGCGAGGAGCAAGCGCGTCTCATGGTCGAGCACGACGCACTCGTCGAGCGCATGAAGGTCTTGCTCTTGCCGAAGGATGCCAACGACGACAAGAACATCGTCCTCGAGATCCGCGGCGGCACGGGCGGCGAGGAAGCGGCCCTGCCGCCGCGGATCTCTTCCGCATGTACAGCCGCTACGCCGAGCGCATGCGCTGGAAGCTGGAGATCTTGTCCACCTCGGACGCCGCGGCGGGCGGCTTCAAAGAAGTCATCGCGCTCATCACCGCGACGGGCGGCAAGGTCTACTCTGCGCTCAAGTACGAGTCGGGTGTGCACCGGGTGCAGCGGGTACCGGCCACCGAGACCCAAGGCCGTATTCATACCTCGGCAGCGACGGTGGTCGTGCTACCGGAGGTCGAAGAAGTCGACGTCAAGATCGAGGACAAAGATCTGGAGATCAAGGTCTCTAGATCAGGCGGCCCCGGCGGCCAGTCGGTCAACACCACCGACTCCGCCGTGCAGATCCTGCACAAGCCGAGCGGCATCCAGGTCCGCTGCACCGACGAAAAATCGCAGCACAAGAACAAAGACAAGGCGATGAAGATCCTGCGCGCCAAGCTGTTCGAGATCGAGCGCCTGAAGCAGGAAATCGCCGAGCGTGAGCTCCGCCGCGAGCAGGTCAAGAGCGGCGATCGCTCGGACAAGATCCGCACCTACAACTTCCCGCAAGATCGGCTGACCGATCACCGCATTGGCCTCACGCGCCACAACATCAAAGAGACGCTCGACGGGGATCTCGACCCCATCATCGACGCTTTGCGCACGCACTTTCAGGCCGAGGCACTCAAGGGCCAAAGCTAGGTTGTCGGAGATGTATGCGGCCAGCGTGCGGATGCCCCAGCCCTGACCGCGCATCGTCTTGGCCGCCAGCTTGGCCAGCGCTGGCACATCTTCACCGTCGCCCGACGGGTCTTGGCCACGCTAGTTTTTGGCGAGTTCGTCGAGCTCTTGCTTGAAGCGGGTCACATCGCCCGAGCCTTCAAAGCCTTCGTGCACGAAGCGGATGATGCCTTTTTTGTCGAGCACGAACGAGGTCGGCATCTTGGGCAGATCGTACATACCAGCGACGGTGCCGGCCGGGTCGAGACCGACGTCGAAGCTGACGCCGAGCTGCTTGGCCATGCGTTCGGCATTCTCGCGCTGCTTGTCGATGTTGACCGAGACCACCACCACGCCTTTGCCCGCGTAGGCCTGCGACAGCTTCTGTAGCTCGGGCAGCTCTTTCTTGCAGGGCTCGCACCACTGCGCCCAGAAATCGAGCAGCACGACCTTGCCGCGCAGCGACGCCAAAGAGAGCTTCTTGCCGTCGAGCGTGGTGATCGAAAAGTTCGGCGCTTTTTGACCCTTGCCAGCGCCGGCAAAGGCGGTGGCAAAAAGCATCAGCGACAACAACAGCGTCAGCGTCTTCATCGGTTCAGCTCCTCGTCGATCCAGTCTTTCACTTCTTCGAAGGTATGCGGACCGTGGAACTGGCGACCGTTGATGTACAGGGTCGGCGTCGACGAAATGTTCAGCTTCTCTCCGTCGGCGTGATCGGTATCGACCTGGCTGCGCGCGGCGTCGAGATCGCTGTGCCACTTCTTGAGGTCGAGCTTGAGCGCCTTGGCGTATTTCTCGAGGACCTGCATGTCCTCGTGCTCCTGGTCGCCGCCGAAGAGCTTGTCGTGAAACTCCCAATATTTGCCCTGCTTCCCGGCGGCCAACGCAGCAGCCGCCGCCGTCGCTGAATCGGGATGCATGCGGGTGATGGGATAGTTCTTGAAGTAGAGCTTCACCTGGCCGCGGTACTCGTCGAGCACCTTCTCCAAGATGGGCTGGAGGCGCTTGCAGTGCGGGCACTGAAAGTCGGAAAACTCCACCATGGCGAGGGGCGCATTGGCGTCGCCGCGTACCGGCGCCTTGGCCACGTCGACCTTGACCCGTGGCACCGGACCAAAGCGCTCGTCGTAGTGTTCCTCGACCTCACTCGACAAAAGGTGTAGCGAGAACAAGCGCGCCAAGTAACGCGCAGCGAACACCGAGCGCTTGCACTTGGGGTCGGAGCGCAGCGACACATCGAGCGAGTGCGCCTTGCCGCATGCGGACGGATACTTGAGCAGCAGCTTGTAGAAGCTGGCCTTCTCGTCGTCGCGCAACGGGGACAGGTCGACCGGGAGGCTGGCGTCGGCGCGGGCTGCGCTCCTGACTCCCAGCGTGAACAGAACCAGCGTCACCAAAACCGGAATTCGCATCGGGCTCACCGTGCCGTCTCGAAAGCGTCAAGTCAAGGGACGCGCTAGAAGGCCGAGAAATTCCCCAATCAGCGAAACAGCACCTTGACGGGTCGGAGGGCACGCGCTAGATCCGCACTGAATGAACAATCATTCACCGCGCAAGCCGACCGCCGCCCGCACGAAGCCCGTCGGGACGCGCACGGCTGGCAAGACCGCGCGGCAAGGCGCCAAAAGCGATAAGGTCGACAAAGTCGCCAAACAGGCCGCGCCCCAGTCCGACAAGCGCCAGCGCATCCTCGACGCCGCGGTGCGCGTCTTCGCCGAAGAAGGCTTCTACAACTCCAAGGTCTCGCAGATCGCCGAGGCTGCCGGGGTCGCCGACGGCACCATCTACCTCTATTTCAAGTCCAAGGACGACCTGCTCATCAGCCTCTTCGAGGACCGCATGGACTCGGTCAACGCCGAGCTGCGCCGCACCCTCGGCAGCCCTGGCTCGGCGATCGAGCGGCTGCGCCAGATCATCGCGTTGCACTTCGAGCTCGTCGAGGCCAACCCGGCGATGGCCGAGGTCATCTGCGTCGAGCTGCGCCAGTCGTCCAAGTTCATCAAGGAATACGCCAACCCCAAGTTCGCCGAGTACCTGCGCATCCTCGCCGGCTGTGTCGCCGACGGGCAGGCCGCGGGCATTTTGCGGGCGGACATCGATCCGCAGCTGGTGGCGCGCTCGCTGTTCGGCGCTCTCGACGAGATTGCGCTCAGCTGGTTGGTCAAGCGGGACAAGTTTGAGCTACAACGGGCTGCAGACCAGATGGGTCGGCTGTTCATCGAGGGCCTTCGGGCCCGTTAACGCGTTGCTAGAAACAACCTACCAAGGAGTGTCCTCGTGAAGATCCTGGTCACCGCCAAACGGGTCCCCGACCCGGAGCAGAAGGTCAAGTTCAAGGGCGACGCCCTCGACCAGTCGGCCGTCAACTGGCAGCTGAACCAGTTCGACGAGTACGGCGTCGAGACTGCGCTGCGTCTAACCGAGGCTGGCTCCGGCGGCGCACGTAATGCTGGCGACGAGGTGATCGTCGTCTCCATCGGTCCCAAGGACGTGCAGCAACAGCTGCGCTCGACGCTGGCCATGGGCGCTGACAAGGCCATTCTGGTCGAGGGCTCGGACGACGCGCTCGACGCAGAGCTCGTGGCCAAGACCATCAAGGCGCTCGTCGAAAAGCACAAGCCCGACCTCGTGGTGATGGGCAAGCTCGCCGCCGACTCCGAGGCCAACGACGTCGGTCAGCGCCTCGCAGCGTATCTCGACTGGCCCCAGGCCACCTTTGCCTGCACCGTCGAGGCCACCGACGGTGGCAAGGCGTTGCTCGTCGGCCGTGAGGTCGATGCCGGCGTGGAGACCAAGAAGGTCAATCTGCCGGCGGTGCTCACGGTCGATCTGCGCATCGTGCTGCCCAACGCCGTCAAGGGCGTCAGCGCCGGTGCCGCCTACCAGGAAGGCCCGCGCTACGCGTCGCTGAAGGGCATCATGGCCGCCAAGAAGAAGCCGATCGAAGACACCACCCTGGCGGCGCTCGGCGTCGCTGGTGGCGCGCGTTCCAAGATCGTCAAGGTCGAGGCTCCGCCGGCACGCAAGGCGGGCATCAAGGTGGCCTCCATCGAGGAGCTCGTCCAAAAACTGCACAACGAAGCCAAGGTGATCTGATGGCCAACGTTCTCGTCGTCCTCGAGCACGCCGCTGGCGCGCTCCGCACTGCCTCTCTACCCGCGGTCACGTTCGGCAAGGAGCTCGCCGCCAAGACCGGTGGTCAGCTCTATTTCCTCGTCGCTGGCGCCAATCTTTCGGCGGTCGTCGAAGAGGCTTCGCACCTCGGCGCCGCCGAAGTTCTCGTCGCCGAGAACCCGGGCCTCGAGCACTACCTGGCCGAGACCTACGCGCCTGTCGTCGCCCGCGCCGCCAAGGAAAAGGGCGCGACCATCGTCGCTGGCACCGCCACCACGTTCGGCAAAGATCTCTTGCCGCGCGCCGCTGGCCTGCTCGACGCCGGCCTCGTCGCCGACGTCACCGGCATCGTCTCCGCCAACACCTTCCGTCGCGGCATGATGGCCGGCAACGTCCTCACCAACGTCGAAGTCTCTTCGCCGGTGATCGTCGTGACCGTCCGCCAGACCGAGTTCGCCCCGGCCACGGCTGGCGATGGCGCCTCGACCATCACCAAGCTCGACGTCGGTGGCGTCGATGCCCGCGGCGCCAGCTTCGTGTCGGTCAGCACGTCCAAGAGCGAGCGGCCCGACCTCACCGAGGCCAAGATCGTCGTCTCCGGCGGCCGTGGTCTGCGCGAGGGCAAGAACTTCGAGCCCGTCGCCCAGCTCGCCGATCTTCTCGGCGGCGCCATGGGTGCCAGCCGCGCCGCCTGCGACGCCGGCATGGTCCCCAACGACCTCCAGGTCGGCCAGACCGGCAAAGTCGTCGCGCCGCAACTGTATATCGCCATTGCACTTTCTGGCGCCATCCAGCACTTGGCCGGCATGAAGGGCTCGAAGGTCATCGCCTGCATCAACAAAGACCCCGAGGCGCCGATCTTCCAGGTCGCCGACTACGGCTTCGTCGGCACCTGGGAAGTGGCCTTGCCGCAGCTCATCGAAGAAGTGAAGAAGCTCAAAGCCGCTCAGCGTTAGTCGTGCGTCGCCTCAAGATCGGCGACCGCATTCTCCGGGTACGCGACGAGGGGGAGGGCAAGCGCGCCCCACTCGTCTGCGTTCACGGGGCCGGCGCGTCGTCGGTGGTATGGATGGATGCAGTGCGCCGCATGGCGCCGCAGCGACGGATTGTGGCCCTCGATCTACCGGGCCATGGCCAGAGTGATCCCTGGCACCCACCCGCCGAAGTCACCGTCGACCAGTATCGCGACGCCGTCGGAACGGTCTGCGCCACCCTCGGCATCACGCAAGCCGTGATCATGGGCCATTCGATGGGCGGCCAGGTGGCGCTGAGTTGTGCGACGGCTTGGCCGGACAAGGTGGCCGCCCTGGTGCTGGTGGCGAGCGGTCTCGAGCTATCGGTCCCGCCGTCGGTGATGCACTCCATTCGCACCGACTTTGCGCATCTACACGACGTGCTACGGCCGCTGTTGTGGAGCCCGTCGACGCCCGTCGAGCTCATCGATCGTTGGACGGGCCTTTTGGCAGCCGCAGATGCCGAGGTCACCGAAGCCGACTTCCGCGTCGCCCAGACCTTTGTGCCGCCCCCGATCTTGCCGTCGCGGCCATCGTTGCCATCATTGATCATCGGTGGCGAAGACGATCTTCTGGCGCCACCGTCGAGCCAGCGCAGCCTCGGCAAACGTCTTGGGACCGAGCCCGTGCTGCTGCCGCGGGCGGCCCATCTGCCGATGCTGGAGCAACCGAGCGACTTCTTCTCGGCGCTGGAAAGCTTTCTGACCGGCACGAGATGAGATATTCTGACGGCGGAAGTCCAGATGGCCTCGCCCCCCTCAGAGGTACAGCCGCCGCCACCGGGGGGCTCTAGCGCCGACACCGCCAGTTTCTCCAAAATTGGCGGCTTTGTAGGGCCAAGTGCGATCCTTGCTTTTGCCGCCACGCTCGTCGCTGGCCTGGCCGCTTGGGCGTTGGCGCCGACCCTCACGGGGCTTCGGTTGGTGCCGGTGGTGCGCTGGGCCGAGCTCATCGCCGCAGTGGTGGGTGCGTTTGCCGCCGTCGCGCTGGCACCGTCGGGAACGCCGCGTCCGCGTGGCGCATTGCGGCTGGCTTTGGCGGTCACGCTCGGCGGTCTCATCGGAGCGGCGGCACCGTTCGCAGTGGTGCAACAGGTCGGGGTGCAGGCCGGCGTGGCTGTGGCGCTGGTGGCGCTCGGCAGCGCAGCCGCCGTCGCTGTGGTCACGGGTCTCTGTGGCTGGCAGCTGGCCACGCGCATGGGCGGCGGCACCGATATCGCCAATGGCCTGCCGCTGCGCCCACTACTCCTCGGCACCGCGGCCGTTCTCGGACTCGGCGCCTGGTCACTTGGCGCCGCCCATGTCCTCGGCCATCGACTCGCCGACGCCGACATGCAGGCCGAGCGCGAGGCACACGACGCGTTGCTCATCGTCGAAGCCCGCCTACGCACCGGCGCCTCCCTCGACCGCGCCGTCCTCGAACGACTGGCTCCGTCACCCGGTGCGATCCTCTTTCTCGACGGCAACGGACGCGTGCTACGCGGAGTTGGCGCCGACACGGGCGAACCGGGCGCCGAGCTGCCGCCGGGTCCCGGACTGCGCACCGGTCACTGCTCCGTCGCCGATCACCGTTGGCCGTGCGTCGACGACGCCATCTCCGAAGCGCCCCCCGCCGCCCGCGTCCTCGTCGCTGCCGCGCCACGACCACTCGATCGGGCAGTCTTTCTCGGCTTCTTCTTGGCGGGCATCATCGTCGTCGCTGGCGCCGCACTGCTCGGCCTCCTCCTCGGTCTGGCCAATGCACGCGAGCTCGATCGGATCGCTGACGCCATTGACCTCTTGCGCCGCTCGACCCGCAACCTGGCCTTGGCCCTCGATCAGCCGCTCGTGCCCACCTCTCTCGACGAGGTCGGCCAGCTGACCGCCGCGCTCGGACGCCTGCGCGCCTATCTCCGCCCGATGCTCGACGACTACCGTACGGCCCTCGAGCGCGCCCAGGCCGCCGACAAGGCCCGCGACGAGTTCTTGGCCCTGGTCTCCATCGAGCTGCGCTCGCCGCTCAACGAGGTGATCGCCGCCACGCAGGCGCTGCTCGACGACAAGACCGAAGTCCTGGTCACCGAGCAGCGCGACGACGTGGCCACCATCCTGTCGGCCTCCAAGCACCTCAATGACCTCATCGACGAGGTCCTCGACGTATCGGCCATCGCCACCGGCCAGATCCTGTTGCGTCTCGGTGAGGTCGACTTCGGCAAGGTGGTCTCCGACGTCGCCAATCTACAGCGGCCGATCGTGCAGAAAAAAGGCGTCGAGATCCGCCTCGACCTCGGCGCGCAGCCTACGGTCATCGTCGGCGACGAAAAACGCCTCCGTCAGGTGATCACCAACATCGTCTCCAATGCCGTAAAATTCACCGACAAAGGATCCATCGAGATCCGCGTCACCGTCGAAGCGGCCAAGGTCACCCTCGCCGTGCGCGACACCGGCCCAGGCATCCCCCCCGACGCCCTGCCCAAGCTCTTCCGCGAGTTCGTGCAGCTTGGCTCGCTGAAGCAGCGCGCGCACGGCACCGGGCTCGGCCTCGCCATCTGCAAACGTCTCGTCGAAGCCCACGGCGGCTCTGTCGCTGTCGAGTCGACGCTGGGCATGGGCTCGACCTTCCGCGTCTCGGTCCCGCTCGGCGGTCCACACCCCGACGCCGACCTGTTCGACGACACGCCGATCCATGGCGTGGGGGCGATTCTGTGACCGGCTTCAAGATCCGGGCGGCGGCGTTGCTGATACTGGCGCAGACGGCGCTGCAGATCATGGTGATGGGCGGCTTGCCCTGGGTGAGTCGCCATCTTTTGGGTCTTCCCCCGTCGCTGGTGACCGTCCTCGAGCGCAGTGTGTTGGTGTTGTGTCTGGGCTCGCTCGGCTGCGCGGGGCTGCTGTTGCTGGTGGCGCTGCGACCGGCTTCTCCGACGGAGACGAGGACACGGGCGCTCGGCCTTCCAGTGCGACTGGCAGTGCTGGCCGGGGTGACCCAGCTCATCGGGCTGGGCTACGTGCTGGTGGCGCTTGGCCAACATGACTGCCCCGTGTCGACGCTGCTCGGGGTCCTTTTGCTGTGCGGCTCGCTGTTGTCGGTGACGCCGGTGGGCATCTATTCTCTCGGGCGGCTGCTGCTGACGCCCCTGCTGTTGCACATCGGCGATGAAACCTTGCCCGCCGGGCTCGGTGCACCGATGGGCCTGCAGATCGGCTACGGCCTCGGCGCCGTGGCCCTCGCCGCACTGATACCGGCCGCTGTCCTCGGCGCCGCGCTCCTCGATCAGTCGTCGCTGGCCACTGCCGAGGCCCGGGCCCACGCCACGGCGACGCGGCTGGTCGCAGCGTCGGCGGATCTGGCGATCGGCCCAGCGCTGGAGCTTGCTTCGCGGACGCAGCTCGGCACCGGTGCGCTCGCTGTGGTCAAGCTGGCATCGGGCACGTTGGTCCCGGAAGAGACCGCGGTGGCCATCGGTCAGATGCCGTATGTCGAGGCGCCGCTCGAGGGTGCGCTCGCCGGTGCGGCGGTGCGTGTTTATTTCCGGCCGCATTCGATCGGCTCCGCAACCCCGTTCTGGACCGCGCTGGCGTTGCTCTGCATCGCGCTCGCCTGCGCCGTCACCGCCGGGCTCACCGTCGGCCGCGAGCTCGGCCAGGTGGCTGCGTCGATGGACCGCGTCGCCAGCGGCAAAGACTCCAACCATGCCGGCTCTCGGCCGGGATCGATCTCCACCACCGAGGTCCGCCGCATCACGCGCGCCGCCAACCGCATCCTCGAGCGCGTGCCGCGCTTCACCATGGAGAGCTTTTTGGCCATCGAGCGCAGCGAAGAGGCCTCGCGCTTGAAATCGCAATTCTTGGCCAACATGAGCCACGACCTACGATCGCCGCTCAACTCGATCCTG
>Ga0123338_10000341_pt1 | contig 48455 bp, 47 predicted proteins | sample grotaG_FD_89793 | JGI IMG/M metagenome (GOLD analysis project Ga0123338, IMG submission 89793) | Glacier valley bacterial and archeal communities from Borup Fiord, Nunavut, Canada, to study Microbial Dark Matter (Phase II) -... | ecosystem: Environmental > Aquatic > Freshwater > Ice > Glacier ... | reverse complement strand
GCGCATCCGCTTCTTCAAAATCTTAGACATGCTGATCGATCAGAATCTGGTTCCCGTCAGGATCCATCACCACAAAACTGGCCGGGCCCGTCGTGCTCTCGTCTGCCTCTTTGGCTAGCGGCACGCCTTTCTTCTTCAGCTGACGCTGTAGTTCACGCACATCGGTAAACGAAGCTAGCTTCTTCGCGTTACTGTCCCAGCCCGGTTTAAAAGTAAGTATGTTCTTCTCGAACATGCCGTGAAATAGCCCGATGGCATGATCGCCGTTCTTCATGATCAGCCAGTTCCGGGCAGCGGACCCAGCGAACTCCCGGAAACCCAACTCCTCGTAAAATTTCCGGGAAGCTTCAATGTCCTTTACCGTCAAGCTGATTGAAAATGCGCCGAGTTCCCTGTTGTGTTTGTTTTTAGAGTTACCTGGCTGCGTTGTCTGCGCGGCCAGCGGAATAGCGCCAGCCCCAATTGCCTGCATAGCGGCGAGTGAGTCGTGCGGTGCTTTCTTGACTCATGGCTTTTGAATGTGTCTAACAGATTACTTACCGAATTCAAGAGGCCGTTCAGAAGAAATACTCTTCAGACTTCTTCTGGCAATCTTCCCTCTCAACGGTATTCAAGGTCTTCAACCTGGCCCGGCCCGCATTGAAGACGGCTCGGGAGGAGAGCCCAAGACGAACCAGGTTGTCACGGTCCCGCCGAGGCAAAATCAGGTAGTGCTTGCGGCAATCGAAGCTCCGGCACAATGAGGGACGCCGGTCGTAAATAGTGCATCCCGACGTGCCCAGGTATACGCACACGCCACCTGGCGTCTTCGCCAGCGAGAATGCACGGTTTCCTGCTTGATCCACCGTGACTTGCACGCAGTACGATTCGACATCGTCCCCTTGCGCCGGATCGAGAGGAAGATTCTGATTCGTGCTGCAGCACGCCGTACAGCTTCCGCACGGCACCTCTGTCTGTTTCTCTAAAGGCACATTTCATTGTAGGAGGGGGCGCAAAATGTTGTTCACTAAATCTAAGATTAGACACAATCTAAGTGTTTAATGGACACGTTAGCCATCAAACGGTCCCTCGAGGGCAGCGGGTTACGTTGCACTCCGCAGCGCTTCGCCGTAATGGCAGCCTTGATGGAACACACGGAGCATCCCACGGCTGTCGAAATCTTTGAAGCCGTGAATCGCCGCGACCCCCACTCCTCCAGGGCTACCATCTATAACAATCCGCGGCACTTGGTAGAAGCAGGTTCGGTGCGTGGAGCAGCGCTCGAAGACCGCTCTGCACGATTCGATGCGAATGTCATCCGGCATCACCACTTCATCTGCGACCGCTGCGGCAATGTTGAAGATATGGAGTGATATGACGTTCCCACGCCCGCGGCGGCTCGCTCGGTAAGCGCATTCTTCGCGAATGCGAACTCATCGTTCGGGGGCTCTGCACCGGCCGCTGGAACACCCTTCGAGCGCTACGCGTGTTGCGCTGGTCGGGCGCGTTCTGAAACTGCAGCATGCTGACGCTGGTCATTCTTTCCGGGTGTCCTGTTCATGCGCGCGGAGCCGAGGGGCACGAACACGTCCTTCTGCGGACAGGCGAGCAGCCAGTCAGTCCCCACGGTCCAGACGCTCGATATCGAACTCTTGCCCGGTTCGACACGGTCCCTCTGCCGTAACTCCGCCGCAAAACGAATTACTCCGGTCCAGAATACTGTCTTTCATTGAACATTTCCGACCCAGATTCTTCGAGCAACAATCGTAAATCGCTTAAAAAATCTTTTTTTCTGGTTAGTCGGGTCACTCTAAGAACGATAATCAGACGCAATGAATTGGTTATCGAGAGATTGGCCGGTCAAGTCAGAAACAGCGGTTCGCCCGCTCGCTAAACGATCTTGTCACACTCGCTGTGCGGCCCAATCCAGAACCGCACGATTGTTTCGCCAGCAACTCAACCGGAGGCGCGATATACGATGCCGATGGGCGCCGAATAGACGCTGTCTTCTCTGCCCAATTTCTTGAAGTTTAGTCTTGGGTGTGAAGGGGCTGTCCTCAACAGCCGGTATGCTTTCAGAGCCCGTGAGCGGACCCGATCAGGGAGTTCGGCGTCTATCTCGCGAAAATGCCGCGAGGTGAATGACGTCATCCACTCAATTCATCTAGGGGTCGCGTCTCACAGCGCCGATATTCGTCGAGCGCCTCTTGCGCCAGCGACCGAAGTACAACCCGGCCTCCCGCGGAAACTTCGCTCCCATAACGCCTCATCTTCCAGAGTCACGATAATCTGAGAAGCTATGGCATCCTGCTTCCTCTCGCGAAAGAGACTTCACACGCCGGAGAGCGTTTTCGATTAGGCGGCTCAGCTTGGACGTGTCGAGGGCGCAGCAAGTGAGTTTTGGGCGGGTATCCCCGTCACATCAGCACCACCCGCCGAAATTCCTGGTCACAAATCCCAAAATAAAACTTTTCACCATATCCCGCACCGCCCCCAAGCCCCGAAACCCACCGCCATTAATAACAAGGGTCGACGCTCATTGGTCCACGCTACAATACGAACTTTGAGGCTCTCGAAAAGCTTGCGAGAGCAATCGTCTAGCCGCTGGCCGATGATTGCGTTCGCGCTGCCAGCGCTGCTTCTCACTATTCATCTTCCATTCTTACAACTTCCGTATTTCTGGGACGAGATGGGCCAATTCGTTCCTGCCGCGTTGGATCTTTATCATCATGGTGCCTGGGTTCCGCGTTCGGTACCGGCTAACGTTCATCCCCCGGGAGTGCCGGCATTGATGGCGGCAGTTTGGCGGATCTTTGGCTACTCGATCATATCTGCGCGCCTTACAATGTTGCTGCTGGCGTCGGTGGGAATCGTGTTTTCTTTCCTGCTGACTGCACGATTGGGGAGGGGACAATCCCGCACTCGAATAGGTTGCGCATTTACGGCAGCTCTATTCTTAATGGCGACGCCAGTTTTCTACACGCAATCGATGCTGGTCATCCTGGATATGCCGGCGATGACCTTCACGGTCTTGGCTTTGCTCTTGTTTCTCGACGAGCGGTATGTGCAATGCGCATTGATCTGCACGTTCCTGGTGCTACTTAAAGAAACAGCAATTACGACGCCGGCCGTATTTGCCGCATGGCTCTGGTACCACCAAAAACAGAAGAAAACAGCGCTTTACTTCGTTTGTCCCGCGGTGGCGCTCGGCCTTTGGCTTTTGGTTCTGGAGCGCGTTACCGGCCACTGGTTAGGGAATGAGACATTCGCTCGAGAGAACATCACCAGTGCGTTGACTCTGCATCATGTTTTTATCGCGTTCCTGGTGCGCGCGTGGTTCCTGTTCATAAGTGACGGACGGTGGCTAGCGACGATCGCGCTGTTTGTCGGCTGGCGGCGGCTGCGAAGCGAAAACTGGCATATCTCGTTCCTTGTGGCGGGAGCTCAGATCGTAATGGTCACGGTTCTTGGCGGTGCCGAACTGGACCGCTATCTCCTTCCCGTCCTTCCAGTTCTTTATGCCGCGGTCGTGACGGCGGCAGTCCAGTATCCAGTGAAGTGGCGCGTGGCGTCGCATGTAGCCCTGGCCGCGTTGCTGGTCTTAGGTTGGTTCTGGAATCCACCATACCCCTACCCTTACGAAGACAATTTAACGATGGTGGATTTCGTGTATCTACAGAAAGACGCCGCCAGGTATTTAGAAGACCACGCTCCCGATAAGCGCATCGCCAGTGTTTGGCCCTTCACCTTTGCGATCCAGAACCCCGAACTCGGATATGTAGCCCGGCCCCTGAAGACGGTGGACGCCACAGGGCTCAGGCTCACCGATCTTACTGCTCTTGATCGACAGAAGTTTGAACTGTTGGTTGTCTACAGTCGATATTCTCCCATCCAAGGAACGTGGCTGGACGCAGCGCCATTGCGCTGGTTTCTACGACGCCTACGCCGTTATTATGATGTTCGCGTTCAGGCGACAGACGAGGAGATTCGCGAGGGTCTGGGATATGTGCCAATCATGCGCTGGACTCGCCGCGCGCAGTGGATTGAAATCTACGCACCGTTGAATCCGCAGGGCGCAAAACAGGATTGAAATATTCAAATCAGCGGCTGCGCCAGCTCGCCTCGACAGATAGGAAAGCCGTGCATGATCTCAGGATCGCGGGTTGCGCGTGCGCAAGCCCAGGCTTCACCTTCAAAGTAATGGAAGCCGCGAACTGTCTTAGTGCTATGATCTTCGATTCATCTCAGCCGCGGAAGGAGATCGATTGCTAACGGGTTTGAATATACACTCTCCCACTGTAACGAGCAGCACGCGACCGGAAAACTCCGGCAACAATTCCTGGCTCTCGTATAAAGACTCCGATCGTTGTCTGGTGTTCGTACACGGTTTAAGTGATAACAGCCGGGATTGTTGGTACGACAAGATTTCGGGTTCTTATTGGCCCGATCGAATTTTGGGCTCTACCGAGTTTGCTGACTACTCAATATTTCTCGGCGGCTATACGACCTCGAAAATCGATTCGGGCTCTTACGGTATTCGGGCCTGCGCGAAAGAGCTTTTCAATAACTTGTACACCAGCGTCGAAGGCCGAAAACCGGTGCTGGATCATCAGGCGGTTATATTTATTTGTCACAGTCTTGGCGGTGTCGTCACCCGCTATATGCTGGAAACCGAGTTCGAGCGGTTTAGGAATTTGCGTTGTGGTTTGTGCCTCATAGCTTCGCCATCTACCGGCTCGAAATGGGCGGATGCTGTTGCTTATATCGCGAAGTTTTTAGGCCACGAAGTGCTTCAAACGCTGCAGACCGATTCGCCGTTCCTCGCGGATCTCGATCAGCGATTCATGTCTTTGTTAAATGAAAAAAAGATCGAGCTTTACGGAAGTGAAGCGTGCGAAACGCAAGGATATCACCGCTTGGTAGGTAAGATTGTGGATGCCGAATCTGCAGGGCGGAACTTTGGAGACGTAACCAAGCTGGCTGCGACAGATCACTCCTCATGCGTTAAACCCAACGAGGACAACCATCCCACGCATCGGTTTGCGTTGACATTTGTGAAGAAGTTCGAAAGTCTTTTTACCCGAAGCCTTCCTGCGCGTCGCGTGGTCGACATGGTGTGCAAGCAATTGCGCTGGGATATTCTGATCGTCAATGAAGACGGCGATGCACAGAACCACATGTGCTTTCTAGGAATTACAGGTGTTGCCGGCGAACGGTACACAATCCCCCCGCTAAGCAATCGGCGGGGTACGTGTCGCCACCTAAACTTCTCAAAGATCGATCTTCGCCAGCAGTCGAACTCGAATCGAGCGATGTTGAGCCCCAAATGTTCAACTTGAAATTCAATCAATTGCCCAATTCGGATTCCTCTTTAGATGCCGTGTACAGCCGTCTGGTCTTCAATGCTTACAGCATGGATTCGCGAGAACGCAAATTGAAAACGGGGCAATCCGACGAAAGTGACTACATCCAGAAACGAATCACAAATGAGCAATTGAGCCGTTTAAGTATTCACGTTCAATTTCCCGAGCGCTTACGAATTCAGGGCTCGCCTTATTTGGAAGTACGCAAAATGGATTCCAACATCGTTGAAGCGGACGAATCCGGTAGAGCGGCTAAAAATCTGGACTACTCACCGTTACTGAGAACGGCGTCTCTCTCCATTCCGGACCCAACGCCGGAACGAGCTTATCGGGTTTGTTGGCGGCTCGGACCACCGCCGGGTCCAGAACCAGAAATCTCCGAAGAGGAGCAAGACTGGCACAATACCGTGGTTTCAAAGCTCCTGATGTTACGCAAAGCGGCGGAGAAAACGAATCCTTCGCCAATCGAAGAAACGAGAAAACAGAAACTTCTTGTTATTCTTGCGGACTGCGCCGGCCTGGCACAAAAAGCTCTGCCTACTGCCATACCGCCCTCGCAGTTGGAAGTGAGCCTAATGGTAGGGGACGATTCGGAAACGGATCGAGCTCCAATCCTGCGTGTAGCTGGAGGAAGCGATCTCAGCAGCGGTTATTGGAACTTAGAGCTTCGTATAGGCGATGGGAATGCTGGCCGAGCTGTAAAAAAGAGAGCTCTTCGCATTTTCGATGCGGATAAGGTCGATAAGGACCCGTTCAAGCATGTTTACAAGCCCTTGCCTGGCCGCTTGCCGCATCGGTGGCTCATGTCCATTCCGCTGTTTTCTACGCCACACTTGAGTTTAATATTTGGTGTCTTCAATATCGGAACGTTTCATATCTCTGCGGTACGCACTCTCCGGAAGCTCGAAACGGTCAATCATTTTGCCGCCCAGGTTCAGGAGATCATACAGAAAGGGCTCGAGGTAGTAGATTAGGGGCGTATGAAGTCTAAAACTGTTAACTTCGAGCTGAAGAGGCGCGTCGAACTGACGCCCGGAGTAGTAAGCGTGGATTTAGTCTCATCGGGCACTCGAAGAACCTTTGGCAAATTAAAAATTGACAAGGCCTTTGCCCAGCAATTTGCTAAACGTCTTCAGAAAGAAGCTCTAAAAATCCCTAGCTATTAGCAGCGAGGGGTAAAGCGATGCTTTGCGACTTGGCCCTGGGCCCACTTGTCGTTCACCACCGAGTTAAATTGTTACACTCCTGAATCTCGGCGATCGGGCAAAATAATCACCAGAGCAGGAACACGCTATGGGTAGCAAGATCTTCGTCAAACCACCGAAAGTCGGCTAGCTTTTACTCGGTATTCGGATATTCTTTCCGGGTTGTTCCCAATCACCCACGATCCGAAAGCTGCCGAGTCTGTCTCAGCTCCCTTAACGGCGCAGCATCGACCGAGTCCCGGCAATCCATCTCCCCACCAGCACCACCCGCCGAAATTCCCGGTCACAAGCCCCCAAAAAAAAAATTCGCCATATCCCGCAGCGCCCCCAAGCCGCGAAGCTACCGAAACCCTCCGCCCGTCATGCTATGCCTGAAGCCGGAAAGGGGTTTCACCGATATGGCTTCTCAAGCGCAAGTTCTCGCCAACAACGAAAACGCACAATCCTCCACCGGGCCGAAATCCGAGTCCGGTAAATCCATCTCGAAACTCAACGCATACCGCCACGGCCTCACCGCGCAGACCGTCGTATTCTGCCCCGAAGAAGCGGAAGCGTTCGCCACCTTTTCAGCCGCCATGCTGCTCGAAATTCCAGCCGTCGGTGCCTTCGAACAGCAACTCGCCGAAGACATGGTAAACACGCACTGGCGCTTAAACCGCGTGCCCGCCCTCGAAGCCAATCTCATCATGCTGTCCCAACTGGAACCCGCTCCTTGCCACCTCGCTGAGCTTGAAGACTCGCCCGTAAAGACGGCCCTCCTCGAAAGCCACGCGCTCATCGCTCATGAGCGGCAACTGCGCAATCTACAACTTCAAGAACAGCGGTTGCGCCGCCACCTGCGCCTCCTCAACAGCCAGATAGCCGCTCTCCAAACCGCCCGGCAAAACGAAGCTGCGGACGCTGAGGAAGCTGCCGAAATGGCTCAAGCCAACGCGCCCACCGACGCGCCTCCGCTCACCCGCGCAGCCGCCGCGACCATTCCCGACCAGCTTCCCGACCCGATTGGGTTCGATTTTGCGAATTCCGAATTGGGCAACCCCGAACTCTCCACCGACCACCTCGAAGCCCACCTGCGCAGGATCCACGAGGCCAGTTCACAGCACGCCGAGATGAGCAAACAGTACTACAACAAACCCCAGACCAGCAATGTCCAGCCAGCTCTCTAAATTTCAACCGCACCGCACCATGGCATTGCGCGGCTTCGACGCCCTCGGTGCGTCCGCCGCCCTCCATTCCGCCACCGCAAACAGCTTCATCGTGAGCGGCACCTTCCGGGATTCCGCCGATTTTGCCGTTCTCATGCTCTGGGACGCCGATAACTTCTACGAGCATCCGCGCCTCCGCTACCTCCCGGATTTCAATTTCACCGGAGCCGCGCTTTCCTTCGATGTGCTCTTCACCCCAGGCCTCCAGCCGCTCGATTCGCCCAAGTCCAACTGGATCGATTGGGCCACTCTCGATTACATACCCACCGTGGGCCCGCCAGGCAAACTGCGCATATGGGATAACTGTCAGCTCAAGTCAGGTAACTTCACCGCTGCTTCCGGCTCGTTCCATCTGCAAACCAACGCGGCCGGTATCCAGCCGAATGACCGCCTCACTCTTTTCTTCCAAAACTTCTCGTTCGATTACCAGCCCGCTGCCGGCCAGTTGTCCATTGAATACAACTTCTTCGCCGCGGGCGCCGGTCAAACGCACACCATCATCATCAATACCCGGCCCTACACTCATACCGAATCGGACCCCGCCGGCGAATCGAGCGCCACTCAAGCCCTTGCTCTCGTCGCGCTCATCAACAGCGGCACGGGCGATCCCGACGTCATCGCCAGCATCGGCTCCGTCCCGTATTCCGTGCTCCTCACGCTTCGCTCCAATACCGCCACCACGGTCAGTGCCACCGGTTACAGCGGTTCCAGTCTCGGCCCCGCGTCGTTGAATCAGGTCGCCCTCTCCCTTGCGCAACAAATTAACAACACGGATTGGTGGACCGCTTACCCCATCCACGCCCTCCGCGCCAATGTCAATGCCGCTACCCTCACGGTCACCGCCGCTCGCTATGGCAAAGTCAACACTGCGGGAACAGCCGTCACCCTGAACTCAGGCAGCGTGTTCACCGGCATCGTCCCCGGCGCCACTCTGACCATCGCGGGAGTGCTCTATACCGTCGAAACCGTCGCCAGCCCCACCGCGCTGACGCTCACCACCTCTGCCGGAACCCAGACAGACAAGGGCTACGTCGCCGATCGCGGCGGTGCCGATGGCAACATGATCGAACTCTATGCGTTATCCGCCTCACCCTCGCTCACCACCGCCGAATCCGCCCTTCGCCTCTCCGGCGGCGATTCTCAAGTTACCTGGACCTGCACCATTGATTTCTCCGCCCATAACCTCACCTCGCTCCGTCAGTGCTGGTTCACTTACGCCACGGCCCTTGCGAATAGCACCGCTTTCTTAGACACCGAATGGTCCGCAACTTACTCGAACTGGCAATTCACCGGCCCTGATTCCGCCACCATGCTGCAGGTAGCCGGTCCAGGCAGTGTTCGCATTGAAGAAAATAACTCCGGCTGCACCTACGCCGGAGTTTGGGCTACACCCTCGCCCGAGTCTGGATTTTTTTCGAAGGGCCTTGCGCGCCGTGCCGGTGCCGTGGATCACGTAACCAACGAAACACTCTCGGTTCGCTATCACTGCTCTTCCATCCATACCCTGTATATCGGCACTTCCCTATACATAAATAGTGCAAGCCTGAAAGTTTCTCTAGATGGCGCCCCGGAATTTGATTTCTCCCTCTATCTGGATACCGGCTCCAGCCCCGCCGTCAACGCCCGCCGCCTGCTTATCTCCTCTGTCCCCCCGGGCGATCACACCGTCCAATTCCGAATCGTAAGCCCCGGTTACTTCTATTTCGATTTCCTCGAAGCCGCTATCCCGTCGCTCGTTCCCGATGCTCCCGAAGCACGCCCTAACCTCTCCCCTGCTCTCGATTACTCCACCGATCATTCCTGGAAGCTGCCACCCTCGCGCATTCTCTGGATCCTCGACAACCTCGGCTTCACCGGGCCGATCAATCAATACATCGGCGTCTTCTGGTGGAACCAGCGCGCCAATCCCACCGCAATTTTTCGCTCCGTCCAGATCACCTTTACCGTTCCCGTTGCCGGCGCAATCCTCACCCTCATGCTGGGCGGCACGCCCATTCAGAAAACGGTCTTCCCCGCTGATACGGCATCCACCGTCGCCGCTCACTTTCAGCGCTACATCAATGCCACCTTCGTCGGTGTTTGGGCCTCCTCAATCGGAGCAACGCTGACCATCACCAAACGCTCACCCGCGTACGATTTCACTTTCAATGCCGGGTCTCTTGCCTTCACCGGTTCGCTCGCCTCCTCCCCCGGCGATCTCGGCACCTGGATGGTGGACCCCGCGCAGACTCCCGCACTCAACCGCGGCGCGCGCGATTGGCACGCCGACCTCTATCGCGAAGCGAAACTCCGCGGCCGCGAAGTCACCACAGCCGGCTCCATGGAACTTGTCAACCCACCCCCCGGTTTCGCTGCCTGCTATCCCGATGGAACCGCTGTCATCACAGACGTTGGTTTCGGAAATTTCAAGTCCACTCACTGTGCCCAAAGCTCATCCATGCGTGTCTTCCAGCAAGCTGTCTTCGATTGTGTGGCCGATCTCCAGAATGCCGCGGGCCTCACTCCGAACTTCCAGCTCGGTGAGTACCTTTGGTGGTTCTTCTCGAGTCCCGCCGGCATGGCCTATTACGATGCCGAGACCAAGTCCGCCGCGCAAACCGCTCTCGGTCGCCCCCTTCACACCTTCCTCGACCCGAATGACAACCCAAGTGTCAACTCCAGCGCCGATGCCCTCTTCCTCCGCGCCCGCCTGCGCGATCATGTCGCCCAGATCATCACTCACGTACGCTCCCGTTATCCCAACGCCGTCTCAGAAGTGCTTTTTGCCTACGACGTGAATTATCCTACTCCTAATCAGGATCATTTTGGCTCTTTGGGGGGAGCTCTCAACCGCTTCATCAACTTCCCCACCGAATGGGGCTCCCACTCGACAGCCGGCTTCGACCGCCTCAAGATGGAGGCTCTTGCGTTCGGCAGCCGCTTCCGCAATCTCAACCTCGCGCGCGCGGCCATTGAATTTCCGCTAGCGCAAGACTGGCCCCTCGATAAGGTCCGCTACCTGGCCCCCATCTTCACTCACAGCTCATCCTGGCAAAAAGAAATCGACATCGCACTCGGTCTCCGCATCCCCGTCATAAATCTTTGGGCATTCGATCAAATGAACATCTTCGGTCTGAAAATAGCCAGACACTACAACCAAGCCCGGTCCCTTAAAATGGGTTAGCCTCGGGCTGCGCCATGTCGGCACCCTGAGGCAATTTCAACAGCTATCCTAAAAACAGTTCCGGAAAACGTGCAGCCTCACTTAAACAATAGATCCGGCCTCCCGGCCGTCTTTCTCGCTCTCTTAGCGGTTTTGGTCCTGCTCTCGATCTTAGGAGTCGCGCGCGGTCTCACCACGCTGATCGCGTTTTTAGAAATCGGCGTGGGTGCGGTTTTGCTCTTCCGTTCCGCTCGTTACCTGGTCCGCCAGAGCGTCTGGCGATTGCGGAACCGCCTGATCGTCACCTATACCCTTATTGGAATCCTCCCCGTATTCCTGATCCTCACGCTGGTCGTCATGGGCGGTTACATCATCGCCGGTCAGGTCGCCGTTTTCCTGATCAGCTCGGAACTGGACCGCCGCACGCAAGCTCTAACAGAGCCCGCACAGATTCTGAGTTGGGCTGATCTCGAAAGCCGCGGCCGCGTTCTCAACCAACTCGCGCCATTCGTCCGCAATCATTTCCCGAGAATTCAAATGCTGATCCACGGCGAAAGCGATGTCCGGTATCCCGAAGACTCTTTGCTCAAAGCCCCGCCCTCCGGCTGGTCAGATCACTCGGGCCTGCTGCGCAGGGAAGGCCGCTTCTTCACCTGGGCGCATATCTCGCGCAACGGCTCCGAAGTCATTCTCCTCGAACCGATTAACAACCGTCTGCTCTCAAATTTGATTCCGAACCTGGGCGCTGTGCGCTTCCTCGATAAGGGCGCCGAAGCTGCCGCTGGTCCTGACGACAAGCCCGATCCCATTCGCATTCCCGCCCCCATCAACGGCCTCGATCGCGAAGTCACCTGGATCGCTCAGGTCAGTGCCGCCGAATGGGACGCTCCGGGCCGCATCTCCCCGCACTTGATGGTGGTCACCACCCGCCCGTCTGCCGTTCTCGCCGCTATCTTCGGGGAACAATTTGTCTTCGGCCAAGCCAGCCTTTATTTCTTTCTCGGAGTGGCTATTCTCTTCTTTCTCATGGAAGGTGCCGCCCTTTCCGCCGCCGTCGCCCTCACCAGAACCGTGACCGGGGCCGTCCACAATTTGTACGAAGGCACGCAGCGCGTCACCAGCGGCGATTTCTCTCACCGTATCCAGGTCCAAGGCCGGGATCAGCTCGCCGCGCTGGCGACATCGTTCAACTCCATGACTGAAAACCTGGAGCGGCTCTTCTACGTGGAAAAGGAAAAGGAACGCCTCCAGTCTGAGCTCGAAATCGCCCGCGATGTCCAGAACCAACTCTTCCCTAAAAACGCCCCAACGCTCCGCACCATGGAAATCACCGGCGTCTGCCAGCCCGCCCGCATGGTCTCCGGCGACTATTACGATTTTCTGTGCATGGACAACAACCGCGTCGCCTTCGCGCTCGGTGACGTCGCCGGTAAAGGCATTTCCGCTGCGTTGCTCATGGCAAGTATTCAATCCATCATGCGTACCCAACTGTTGGAATCGAAAGGTATCTTCTCCACGTCCTCCGCCGTCGCGCTCCTGAACCGTCAGCTCTTCGCTTCCACCTCACCCGAAAAATACGCCACCTTTTTCTTCGGCGTCTATGAGGAAAACAGCCGCATTCTTACTTACACCAATGCCGGACATCTGCCGCCGCTTCTGATCCGCGAAGGCGGAGCAATTTCTCTCGAAGTAACCGGCACCGTGGTGGGAGCGTTCCCTTCCATCAAGTACGAACAGTGCGAACTGGCTCTTCAGCCGGGCGATATGCTCGTCGCCTACACCGACGGAATCGCGGAGCCGGAAAACGAATACGGCGAAGAATTCGGGGCTGAACGCCTCACCGAAATCCTGCTCCGCTACCAGAGCGCTGAATCATCGGAAACCATCACGCGCGTTATGGAAGCGGTCGAGCAATGGACCGGCGGCGGCGAACAGTTCGACGATATGACCATCCTGCTCGCAAAAGTAATATAGATGACTCCCATTCTCACCGCCCAGCAGATGAAAGAGGTAGATCGCCGCACCGTGAAACTCGGCATTCCGTCGCTAATCCTTATGGAAAATGCAGGCCTGCGCGCGGTCGATGCGATGGCCGCTCAGTTCGGGCCGCTCTCCGGGCAGCGCATTGTGGTGGTCTGCGGCAAAGGCAACAACGGAGGCGATGGCTTAGTGATTGCGCGCCAGCTCTTCACGCGCTTTCAGCCAAAGGCTCTACATGTGGTCCTCCTGCATGATCAAGCGGATCTCTCCCCGGACGCTTCCGCGAATCTGCTCATGCTCGAAGCCGCCGGCTGCCCGTCCTCCCGCGAGTTCCCCATCGACGTCACCATCGTCGTGGACGCCATCCTGGGCACCGGCTTAAACGGCAAAGCAGAAGGCCCCGCGCTTGAATCCATTCGCCACATCAATAATTCGTACAGCACCGCCAAAGTGCTCTCCGTCGACATTCCTTCCGGCCTCCCCAGCGACACTGGCTGCCCTTCCGGCGAATACGTCCGCGCCGATCTTACCGTCACCTTCACCGCGCCCAAACCCGCACACGTTCTTGGGCCCGCCTGCTATCTCATGGGCCAGTTGGTGGTCTCGCCCATCGGGTCGCCCAATCATCTGGTTACGTCAGAGTTTTCATTAGTCTCATCGGCGGCAATCCAAAAACTCTTTAGTCCGCGCCAGAAAGATTCCAACAAGGGAATTTACGGCCATGTCTTAGCCGCTGCGGGTTCCCGCGGACGAACCGGAGCCGCCGTAATGTGCGGTATGGCCGTCCTCCGGTCCGGTGCGGGCTTGGTCACCGTAGCCACTGCCGCATCCGCGCTCCCCCTCATCGCCGGGTATATGCCGGAACTCATGACAGAGCCGCTGCCGGAAACCCCAGCCGGTGAACTTTCAGAAACGGCAAGTGACCGGTTGCTGCAACTCGCGAAAACCAAGACCATTCTCGCCATAGGTCCTGGGCTCGGCACAGACCGGGAGACCGTTGCGCTGGTTCACCGGCTGTTCCATGAAGTGGATCTCCCCATGGTCGTCGATGCCGACGCTCTGACCGCTCTTTCCAGCGGCGAGTGGCAAGGCGATAACACACGCTTGCGCGTGCTCACCCCGCATCCCGGCGAAATGTCCCGCCTGACAGGCCGCTCGGTGGCTGATGTGCAGGCAAACCGCCATCAGGTTGCCTGCGCGTTTGCCCGCGAACGCAACGTGGTCCTGGTCCTGAAGGGCGATCGCACGCTGATCGCGTTTCCCGATGGACGCGTCTGGGTGAATCCCACCGGGTCGCCGGCCATGGCCACGGGAGGCACCGGCGATATCCTCACTGGCCTGATAGCCGGCCTGATCGCGCAGCACCCGAAAGACCAGGAACTCGCCATCGCCGCCGCCGTCTACCTCCACGGACTTTCGGGCGAACTGGGTGCCGCCGAAATGACCGAGCAAGCCTTCACCGCAACCGATCTAATCCGCTTCCTGCCGCATGCCATCCGTCACGTACAAAACGGCAAGTGATGCCGAAACAGTAGCTCTTGGCTGCCATTTGGCAGCTACGCTCACCCCCGGAGTGGTCTTGCTCATCGGAAACCTGGGAGCGGGTAAGACGACTCTCGCGAAAGGCATCGTATCCGGAGCGGGCGCGGCCGCGGCTGATGACGTCGCAAGCCCCACCTTCACGCTGATTCACGATTACGGCGAAGTGATCCACATCGACCTCTACCGCCTCGAAACCGAGCGTGAAGTGGAAGGCCTTGGGCTCGATGAGATCATCGAACGCGCCAGGTTTACGCTGATTGAATGGGGGGAGCGCTTCCCCGCCCTGCTGCCTCAGAGGCGCACGGAAATCACGCTCGAGACCGTCTCTGAGGACGAACGTTCAATCGTCGTCAGAATTGTCGGTGACCCGGAGGACAGCTAAGAATGCTTCCTGCGGAATATCCACGTTGCCCACGCGTTTCATCCGCTTCTTGCCCGCTTTCTGCTTCTCCAGCAGTTTCCGCTTCCGCGAAATATCGCCGCCATAACATTTGGCCAGAACGTTCTTCCGAATGGCGGAAATGGTCTCGCGCGCAATTATCTTCTGTCCAATCGCGGCCTGCAACGCGATCTCGAACATCTGCCGCGGAATCAACTTACGCATACGCTCAATCAGGGTCTTGCCGCGCTCATAGGCCACATCTTTATGGACGATAATCGAGAGCGCGTCCACCGGCTCGCCCGCAATCACAACGTCCAGCTTCACCATGGGCGAAACACGGTATCCGGCCAGCGCATAATCGAGCGAAGCATAACCGCGGGAGACCGATTTCAGCCGGTCATAGAAATCGAGCACAATCTCGTTCAGCGGCATCTCGTACACCAGCAGCACGCGCCCGCTACCAATGTGCTCAAACTTCTTCTGCATGCCGCGTTTGTCTTCGAGCAGCGCCAGGACGCCGCCCAGAGACTCCTCGCGCGTGATCACGGAGGCGTCAATGATGGGCTCTTCAATTGTCTTGATGCTCGAAGGATCAGGGAACTTGTTCGGGTTGTCTACCTCGAACGATTCGCCCTTGGTATTGGTAATGCGGTAGCGCACGCCCGGCGCGGTGGTAATCAGATCGATGTTAAATTCGCGCTCCAACCGCTCCTGCACAATCTCAAGATGCAGCAAGCCCAAGAATCCGCAGCGGAATCCGAACCCAAGCGCCGTCGAACTCTCAGGTTCGAAGTTGAAAGCGCTATCGTTCAGGCGAAGCTTCTCCAGCGCATCTCGCAGCAGCCCGTGTTCGTGGCTTTCCACCGGATACAGGCCCGCAAACACCATGGGCTTAATCTCTTCAAAACCAGGCAGCGGCTCCGTCGCGGGGTTGTCGTCATCGATCACGGTATCGCCGATCTTCGCCTCGCTTACGGTCTTGATGTTGGCGTAGAGATAGCCCACTTCACCAGCCGAAAGTTCCTGAGTAGGCGTCGCTTTCGGAGCCTGATACCCACAGCCTTCCACGTCGTGCGTCGTACCGTTCGACCAGAAGCGCACCTTCTGACCCAGCTTCAATTTGCCGTCGAATACACGCAGCAGAATGATCACGCCGCGGTATGGATCGAACCACGAATCGAAGATCAACGCGCGCAGAGGCTTTTCCGCGTCGCCGCGCGGCGGCGGCACCAGATGCACAATCGCCTCCAGCGTCTCCGTGATGCCGATGCCCTGCTTCGCGCTGCAAAGGATCGCGTCCTTGGCATCGAGCCCGATCAGAGATTCAATCTGTTCACGAATCCGTTCCGGCTCAGCCGAAGGCAGGTCAATCTTGTTCAGGATCGGGATGATTTCCAGATCATGTTTGAGCGCAAGGTACGTATTCGCCAGCGTTTGTGCTTCCACGCCCTGCGATGCGTCGACAACCAGAAGGGCGCCTTCGCAGGCCTGCAGGCTGCGCGAAACTTCGTAGCTGAAATCCACGTGCCCGGGCGTATCGATCAGGTTGAGCTGATACATCTTGCCATCGGAAGCTTTGTAATCGAGCCTGACGGCGTGCGCTTTGATGGTAATGCCGCGTTCGCGTTCCAGATCCATCGAATCCAGAACCTGTTCCATCATCTCCCGTTTGGACAGCGCTCCAGTCTGCTCCAGAAGCCTGTCGGCAAGTGTGGATTTGCCGTGATCGATATGGGCAATGATAGAGAAATTGCGGATAAATTCGCGGTCCATGCGTTATGATTGTGCGGAAACCTAAGTATGGCATATGCCTTTTAGCCACATAAAATTCGAGGCTTTGGACGGCATCGCTACCGTGACCGTGAACCGGCCCGAAAAGCGCAATGCCTTGCACCTGGAAACCATGGGAGAACTCGGTCAGGCGTTCAAAGAGATCACGGTCAATGATTCCATCAAAGCGGCCATCATCACCGGTGCCGGCGACCGTGCCTTCGTTGCGGGCGCGGATATCAACGAACTCGCCCGCACAAGTCCGCAAAGTGCCGAACATCTCTCGCGTTTCGGCCAGGATATCTTTCGTCTGCTGGAGACCATGCGCAAGCCCTCGGTCGCTGCAATCAATGGAGTGGCACTGGGTGGCGGCCTGGAGCTGGCCATGTGCTGCACCGTCCGTTTTGCAGCACCCGAAGCCATGTTGGGCCAGCCGGAAGTGAAGCTCGGAATGTTGGCGGGTTACGGCGCGACTCAACGGCTTCCCCTGCTAATCGGCCGCGGCCGCGCTCTTGAAATGCTGCTCTCCGCAGAACCGGTCACGGCAGCGGAGGCTTTTCGTCTGGGGCTGGTGAATCGCGTGGTTCCCGCCGCGGAACTTCTGAGCGCAAGCCGCGCGTGGCTCACAAAATGTATTGCTAACGGCTCTTACGCCATCGGGCTGACGATGGAGGCGGTGGACGTGGGTTTCACGTCAGGGTTCGAAGCAGGTCTTCGATACGAATCGGCCGCATTCGGCCTGATAGCATCGACACAGGAACGCGTTGAAGGCCTGAGAGCGTTTCTTGAAAAGCGCAGCCCCATATTTACTGGCAACTAATGCAAACTATCGAAGGCAATTTCAATTGTGGCGGCGCGCGGTTCGCACTGGTAGTGGGCCGCTTCAACAGCTTTATTACTGAGCGTCTGTTGCAGGGCGCGCTGGATGCTCTGAAGCGCTCAGGCGCGGTGGAGGAAGGCATGACCGTGGTTCGCGTTCCCGGCGCTTGGGAAATTCCTCTAACCGTGAAGGCGCTGGCGAAGACCGGCAAGTACGATGCGGTAATCTGTCTGGGCGCTGTGATCCGCGGCGATACTCCGCACTTCGATTATGTAGCGGGACAATCGGCAAGCGGCCTGGCTGCACTTGCGCTGGAAACAGGCTTGCCCATTGTGAACGGCATTCTCACCACGAACACAGTGGAACAGGCAATCGACCGGGCGGGTGCGAAGAGCGGTAACAAAGGTTTCGATGCAGCCATGACCGCAATCGAGATGGTGAATTTGCTCAAGCAGGTTTCCGCTTAGTGTCGTCTCGCCACAAAGCCCGCGAACAGGCGCTGCAGGTTTTGTTTTCCTGGGATGTTCGTAAGCTGTCGGCGCAGGAATCGATTGAGGCTTTCTATGGTTCGCTTTCTTCCGAAGAAGCCGAAGCAAGGAACAGCCGCGACGCGTTTCTGGAGCAACTGGTGAGGGGCACAGTGGCTCAGGTTGCCGAAATTGACGAGCGCATCACCAAGCATGCCGAGCATTGGCGGATTGAGCGCATGCCGCCGGTGGATCGCAATATTTTGAGGCTGGCGATTTATGAAATGCTGCACACCGATACGCCGCCGCCGGTGCTGATCGATGAAGCGCTCGAACTGGCCCGCCGCTTTGCGGGCAAAGAATCGGTAAACTTTATTAACGGTGTGCTGGACGCGGTACACCGGGAACACATGAAGGAGTAAGACTATGCAACGACGAACTTTTCTGGCGGCCTCCTCCGCGGCGGTCGCACTGAATTCGAAATTACTCGCCGACACGCCCATGCCGATGGCAAACCTGGGCAAGACCGGAATGCGCATCTCGCGCATCACCGTGGGCGGGTATCATATGCGCGTCCGCAGCGAAGACGAAGGCGTCAAAATTGTTCACCGGGCGATTGATCTGGGCGTGAATATGTTCGATTGCGCGCGGATCTATCACAAGGGCGAGAGTGAATCCACTTACGGCCGCGCCTTGGCCGGGGGGCTGCGCCAGAAGATTCACCTGATGACGAAGGCGGAGATTTACACCTATGACGGCGCGATGCTGGAGCTGGAAGAAAGCCTGCGCCGCATGAAGACGGATTACCTGGACCTATGGTGCTGCCACCAGGTGAGCACCATGAAAGAAGTGGACCAGATCCTTGGCCCGGGCGGCTCGCTTCAGGCTTTCGTGAAAGCGAAGGAACAAGGGAAGGTGCGGCATATCGGCTTTACCGGCCACCACGATCCGGAAGTTCATCAGCGTCTGCTGAGTTCCTTCGATGGCTGGGAGACGGTGCAGCATCCGGTAAATCTGATCGATCCGCATCACCTGAGTTTTCTTGAGAACGTGCTGCCGAAGGTGCGGGCGAAAGGCTTGGGCATGCTGGCGATGAAGAGCAACGCCATGGGCGAGATTGGGAAAGCGAAAATCGCTCCGATTGAGGAGTGCTTACGATTTACGTGGAGCCAGGATATCGACACACTGGTGAGCGGAGTGGAGACGGTGGAGCAGTTGGAGCAGAATGTGCTGACGCTGAAGACGTTTAAGAAGATGTCTGGCGAGGAGATGACTACGCTGCTAAGCCGGACCAAGAAAGGGCCTACCGGCACCGGAGTGGAGAAGTATAAGAAGGCTTAAGCTAAACGTCTTCCACAATCGAGTTGATGGAGTGAAGGCGGTCAGCCAGATGGAGGCAAGCTAGCATCGCGATACGGGTTGTATCGGTGGTGGGGCTTTGGGCTGCTAGCAATTGCATGAGAGCGTCTACGGTTTCAGCAGCGCGTTCTAAATCGGCGGGGTCGCCTTCAGCTAGAAGTGAGAAGGTTTGGTGGAAGATGGTGACACGAACCGGTTGACGTTCCATCCGGTTCGTATCCTTACTGGCCGAGGGTGTCGATGGTCCCCAGCAGTTTTTCGATTCGACCGCGCACTTGCTTACGCTCCGAGCGCATGGCTTCCAGCTCTTCGGTAAGCTGCTGGTTCTCTTTGAGCGCGGCTTCTTTTTCCTGGCGAAGACGGCTCACCAATTGGACCGCCTTCATGATGCGGTCTTCCAGGCCGGCTAGGGAATCGACTTCTTGATCGACTTGAGCCATGGTTTAGGCCACGGGTTTAGGTGCTGGCACGGGTTGCTTCTTCAAACCTTCAGCAGCTTGCGCGACGAGGGCATTGAAGCTGGCGGTATCGTCATAGGCGATGGCGGCCAGAATCTTGCGATCCAGTTCGATACCGGCGAGCTTCAGGCCGTGTATGAACTTGCTGTAAGAAAGGCCTGCCGCAGTGCATGCAGCGTTGATGCGCACGATCCAGAGCGAGCGGTACAACCGCTTCTTCTGTTTGCGCCCGGTGTAGGCATACTTCTGAGCTTTTTCGACCGCTTCCTGCGCGGACCGATTAAGTTTGCTTTTGGTAAGGAAAAAACCTTTTGCGCGTGCTAGCGTTTTCTTACGATAGTCGCGACGATTAGTACCACGTTTTACTCTAGGCACGTTTCAACTCCTGGTTGGATTTATATGATTTGAGGCGGAACGGGCACGTGCGAAGAGCCCGTCAGCACTCGTCAACTACTTTGGGAAGGAAGAACCCTTTTAGTAGGGAATCATCCGCTTGAGCTTCGCCTGATCAGACTTATCGGCAACGACGCTCTTGTGCAACTTCCTCTTCCGTTTGCGCGACTTAGACGTCAAGATATGGCGGCCGAAAGCGTGTGCACGAACCACAAGCCCTGTTCCCGTCTTCTTGAAGCGTTTGGCCGCGCCTTTGTGTGTTTTTAGCTTAGGCATGGCAGATCCCGAAGATCGTAGGTTAGCACAGGCAGCTACTGGCTGTCCTGAAATTCTTCGAGCCAAGCCATTTGGATGGCTTCGAGCTTGCCTTCGGTGGAGGCCTGCGGGTCGTCACTGAATTCGGGGAGTTCGGTGATCCACTTGTGAAGGTCGGTATAGCGTATGTGGGTGGGATCGATCTCGGGGTATTCCTCTTGGAGCGCGAGGGCGATGTTATCGGTTTGTTCCCAAGTAAGGCGTGGCATCTGCTTTTAGTTTAGTGGAGATAGCATTCGGACGGGATGGAACCTTCTCACCTTCAGCGTTAAAGAGACCGATAAGAGTCCCAATGCCGGTCGAGCCCGATATCGGTTATGGTCTTTAACCGGCGCAAACTCAACCGGCGGCGCCTAGCCGACGCGGAATTAGCTTACGGGAGAAGGCAGAATTAATATGAAAGAGACGGCTAACGGCGTTGAAAAAGCAGCGGCAATATTTTCGCTCGATCAAGCAGCGTGGCCTTACACAAGTACAGGCAGGTCAGATTTTGGGCATCGGACAACCCGAAGATTTCACCCCGGCCAGCTTCGGCACCGTGTCCGCCTGGGGTGGTAATGCGGGCTGCTAGAAAATTGTAGGGTGCAGTGAAAAGCTGCATGAGGCGGCGCATGGGCTCGTAAGCTTCGGGGTACGTGCTCATACCGACTATGTCGGTGACGCCGTCCACCAGATATTGCTTGAGATTTTTGCCCCAGGCAGAACCGGGGACGGAACCTGTTGCGGCTAGATGCGTGTGAAGGTCAAAAAGTCCGGGAAGCTCAGTTTAGCCGGTTGCATCGATTGTGCGGTCCGGCGGGATCGGCTTGAAGGTGAGGTGGCCGTTTTGAATGTAGAGGGTGCGGATTTTTGGAGGTTGGGCCGCGGCCTAGAACATTTTTCCGTTTACCAGGGCTACAGTTTCGGCGTGGAGAGTGAGAGAGGAGCTAGAAGCAGACTGCGAATATTGGGAAGAGTGCTTAAGCGCCGGTATTACATGTCGATGCCGAATTTTTTTAGTTCTTCGGCGTAATATTTGCGCTGCATCAGGTCCCACTCTTCGCTGCCTTCGGGGACTTCGCGTTTGGTGGAGCGCACTTTGTCGCGGGCCGCTTTATCGATGCGGTCTTCCATGGTGAGGATTTCCGTCATCGCTTTCACGATGACCAGGCGGACTTCGTTGGGGTCCTTCTTCACGCGGATTTCGCGGGTCTTTTTTAGCATCGCGACCAGCTTGTGGCTGATGTCGGTGATCTTGTCGCGGGAGAGCTTCATGGCATCGCCGGTATCGCGGCCCGCCGCGCGAACTACCTTGCGCTGAGAGATCAGGGTGTTTTTTGTGCGGCGGAACATCTCCTGATAGCTGACACCTTCGCGGCGCATGTAATCGCTGTACTGGAGGAGGATTTCACGTACCTCATCGTTGAGACGGTCTTCGACTTCGAGCTCGTCTTCGATCAAGTGATCGACCATCTCAATGACTTTCTGGGGCGCGGGGGTATCGATGACGGCGGGGATTAGGCGGGCGGCAATCTGGCGCGAAATGTAAGTTACAAAATCTCTGGCAAGCAGCATCCGTGAAGTTCCTCGTCAGTGTAACGCAAAACGCTCAGGCGCTGATGGTTTCCGGGGAATTTCGATAAGCAGAGATGGCCCCGATGAGGCAGGTTCCGGCTGCAACCAGAGCCCAGGTGGTGAGGTAGTTCGCGTCGATGAGCAGGCCTGCCAGGATGGGTGCCGCGATTTGACTGACTGAAGTGATTGATTGCGTAAGGCCCAGGACGACGCCTTGTTCCTGGCGCCCGGCGCTTTGCGTCACCAGGCTGGTGACGGAAGGGCGGAGGACGCCCATGCCGTAGGATGCGATGGCGCTCACCAGATAAAGCCAGTGCCAATTTGTGGTGAAGCCGATGATGGCATAACCGATGGCGGCGCAGAGAAAGCCCGAGAAGATGAGGCGGCGTTCGCCGTAGCGTTTCACCAGGCGCCCGATCAAGCCGCCTTGCAGGATGATTCCGAGGAAGCCGACCCAGGCGAACAGGTACCCCACTTCCCGGGGTCCAAAGCCGAAGCGGTGTTGCGCAAAAAGGGCGAAACCACTGACGTAGGTGGAGAAAGAGAACGCGAAGAAGAAGAACTGCATGAGGTAGACGCGGAGCACGGGGCGACGGAAATAGACGGCATATCCGGAGAGATTGAAGATGCCGTGACGCTCCACCGGGGCGAGCGCGGAGTGCTGGCGTGAGGGCAGGAGGAACCATGTACACAGAATGCTGGAGAACGAGAGTGCGGCCGCGGCGTAGATGGGTGCGCTGTAACTGAAGGTGGAAAGATAACCGGAGATGCCCGGGCCTATGAGAAACCCAACGCCGAATGCGATACCGATGACGGCGAAGGATTTGGAGCGGTCCTCAGGCTTTGAAACGTCAGAGATGTAGGCTTGCGCGATGGAGAGATTGCCGGCTGTGAGGCCATCGATAATTCTTGATACAAACACCAGCCATAAGACGTGAGCGTTAGCGAGGATCAGGAAGCCGGCGAGGGTGCCCATCTGGCTGACCATGAGTACGGGCTTGCGGCCGACGCGGTCAGAGATGCGGCCGAGGATAGGACCCGCGATGAGCTGGCAGACGGCATAGGAGGCGATCAGGAAGCCTATGATTAGAGCCGAGGCGCCCATGCGCTCGGAATAGAACGGCAGAAGGGGCAGAATGATGGCCATGCCGAGAACGTCTACCAGGACGATCAGGAAAATAGGAAAAAGGGGCGAGTTCAGCAATACGTATAGGATATAGGGATAAAGTGATTTCTCTTCTTCTTGCCTTATTTTGGCTGGCGGATCTGCGCGGGTGCGCATGCGATGCGGCTCAGCCGGCAACGCTCGAAGCGCGCGAGTGCAGCCTGTGTAAGGCCGCGGAACAGCAGCCGGAAGCGCCCGCTGTATTTTTTTTGAAAGACCTGAACCCGAGCAAGCCGAACCGGACGCTGGCGCTGCCAAGGAAGCATTATGCGAAAGGGCACGCGCTGGCGGATATGAGCGCGGAAGAGCGAACTGAGCTTTGGACGGCTGCGATTGCGAAGGGGGCGGAGTTGTGGGGCGACGGCTGGGGCGTGGCTTATAACGGCGACGAGCGCCGGACGCAATGCCATGGCCATGTACACATCGGCAAGATGAATGCGGATGCGGAGAATGAGAAGTTTGTTGTAGTGGCGCTTCCAGGCGAGATTCCGGTGCCGGAGAACGGCGCGGGGCTTTGGGTGCATCCGGTGAACGGGAAGCTGCACGTGCATGCCGGGGAACAAGTTACGGAATTCAATTTAATGAGGTAAGGCGATGCAGTTACTCGAGATTCAGAAACTTCCAACGGCTGAAAATTCTGCCATTCATCTTCACGCGACGGACAACGTGGCGGTGGCGCGCGTGGCGCTTGCGCCGGATTCGGTGATTCGGATTGAGGGCGAGACAATAAGCGTTCGCGACTATGTTCCCGCCGGGCATAAGGTAGCGCTGCAGCGGATTGCTGCGGGTGAGATTGTGCGGCGTTATGGGCAGAATATCGGGCGCGCGAAGGTGGAAATTGAGCCTGGACAACATTTGCACACGCACAATGTGGGGTATCAGGAGACGGAGTTCGATTACCGGTATCCGGTAGGGGAGGTGGCGTTTCCCCCTAGCCCCGCGAACGTGCCGACGTTCATGGGCTTCGTGCGCGAGGACGGGCGTGTGGGAACGCGCAACTACATTGCTGTTGTGGCGGCAAGCAATTGCGCGGCGCATACATCGGAAATGATTGCGGCGAGCTTTCGAGGGCAGGTGCTGCCGGGCAATATCGATGGCGTGGTGGCGTTTCCTCATGGGGAAGGCTGCGGGATGTCTATCGGGCCCGACAGCGAGCAGTTGCAGCGTACTCTGACTGGAGTGCTGGCGCACCCGAATATTGCAGCAGCCGTGATTATGGGCTTGGGGTGCGAGGTGAACCAGATTGAGCATTATCTGGGGCCGAATGCACCGAAATCCACTCGGCTGGTTGGGCTGACGGTGCAGAATTCAGGGGGTACGAGCGGGGCTGTTGCGGCGGCGCGGCGGGAGATTCTGCAGTTGATGGAACAGGTGGCGGGGGAACGCAGGACTGAGGTTTCGGCGTCGAAGATTGTGCTGGGGCTGAATTGCGGCGGGTCCGATTCTTTTTCGGGGATTACGGCGAACCCGGCTTTGGGGTACACGTCTGACCTGCTGGCTGCGATTGGCGCGACGGCGGTGCTGGCGGAGACGACTGAGATTTTCGGTGCGGAGCACCTGCTGGTGGAGCGGGCACGGAACCGGGAGGTGGCTGAGAAGCTGCTGGGGTTCGTGAAGGGCTATAAGACTTATCTGAACCGCTTTGGCGGGAGCTTCGATGACAACCCTTCGCCGGGCAACAAAGCGGGCGGGCTGACGAATATTCTGGAGAAGAGTTTGGGGGCTGTGGCTAAGGCGGGGACTTCTACACTGACCGATGCCGTGGCTTATGCGGAGCGGATTAAGACTCCGGGATTCGTGTTTATGGATACGCCGGGATATGACCCGGTGTCACTGACGGGCTTGGCGGCTGGGGGCTGCAACGTGATTGCATTTACGACGGGGCGCGGCAGTGCGATCGGCTTTCCGAGCGTGCCGGTGATTAAGATTGCGAGCAACAGTTTTACTTATGACCGCATGACGGAAAACATGGACATTAATGCCGGGCGGATTGCGGATGGAGAGGCCACCGTGCGGCAAGTGGGGCAGGAGATTTTCGACGAGGTGCTGCGGGTGGCTTCGGGCGAGAAGACGAAGGCTGAGAAGCTGGGGCACCAGGAGTTTGTGCCGTGGCGTATTGGGCCGGTGATGTGATGGGGATGCGTTCTGGAGTGCTGTTGTGCTGCGCGGCGGCGATGCTGTCGGCAGCCCCTGTGAAGAAGACGGCGGCGAAACTTCTGGTGCCGAAGCTTTCGGCGTTTTCTAAACCGGTGTTTGAAGATTACGTGCGGCACCTGTTTGTGTGGCCGACTGCGATTCAGTTGGAAATTGCGGATCCGAAACCGGGACCGATGCCCGGGTACGACGAAGTGCGGGTGAGGGCGACGCAGGGTAAGGCGTCCCAGGAGGAGGTTTTCTACATTTCGAAGGACGGGCAGAAGATTGTCCGGGGGCAGGTCTTCGATGTGAAAGAGAACCCGTTCAAGGCGGACCTGGACAAGATTCGGACAGACTTGCGGCCGAGTATGGGAACAGCGGGCGCAAGTGTGGTTATTGTGGAATTCAGCGATTTCCAGTGCCATTTCTGCCGCGAAGAGGCCAAGGTGCTGCGAGAGAACCTGCTGAAGGATTACCCGAAGGACGTGCGGCTGTACTTTATGGATAACCCTCTTGATTCGCTACACCCGTGGGCGCGAGCGGCGGCTGTTGCGGGGCAGGCGATTTTCAAGTTGAAAGCTGACGCATTCTGGGAGTATCACGACTGGATTTTTGAACATCAGGCGGAGATTACGGCCGAGAATTTTGAGGCAAAGTTGTTTGAATTTGCGAAGACGAAGGGCTTGGACCCGCTGCAATTGAAGGCGGCGATTGCGTCGAAGCAGGTTTTGGCCGCAGTGGATCAGAGTATGGAGATGGGGCGCGCGGTGCAGGTGCAATCGACTCCAACACTGTTTGTGAATGGCCGCAGGCTGGTGGGCGCGGTGGATTGGCGGGAGCTGAAGCGGATTATCGATTACGAGATTGACTATCAGAAGACGGCAAAAAATGCCGGGGAAGACTGTGGATGCGAGATCAAACTAGCCTTCCCCGGAAAATAGTGTCCCGCCGCCAGAAAACTTCGTAAAAAGCACCAATATCGTGGCGGATTCATGACGCAACCGCTTGTTCCCGCTCAGGAGCTTGCCTTAACAAACAAGGCTCACTACCCCAACGAAGGCGAGGCATATCGTGCGGCCCGCAATGAGCTCCTGGCCGAAGAAATCGACCTGCGCCGTCATCTGGAACGCGTCGCGTCGCAGCGGCGCGCTCTGCCACCTGGAGGGGAGATCCCCCTCGATTTCCGGCTTGACTCCGAGGCAGGCCCCATTCTTTTTTCAAGTCTCTTTGGCGGCCGGGACACGCTCATGGTTTACAGCATGATGTATGGTCCGCAACGCAAAGCGCCGTGTCCCATGTGCACATCGTTCCTTTCCTCCTGGAACGGAACCGCCGCCAATCTGAGTCAGCGCGCGGCCGTCGTCGTGACTGCCCGCTCGCCCATTCAGCGCTTGATCGAGTACAAGAACCAACGCGGTTTCACCAATCTGCCTTTCATTTCAGATCCTTCCGGCGACTACACTCGCACCTACGTGAACTCAGAGGACGCCGATGTCCCCGGCTTCAGCGTTTTCACCCGGCACGATAACGTGATCCGCCACTTCTACAGCGGCGAGATGAGCGGAGCGATGGCCGATCCTGGACAAGATCCGCGCGGCGGCCCGGACCTTGATCCTCTATGGCTCATGTTGGATTTGACGCCCGAAGGCCGCGGTACGGATTGGTACCCGAAGCTGGACTACGGGCAGAAATAAACTCGCTTTCCCCGGGAAATAATTAACATCTGCTGCAAAGTTTTTTCGGTGTGGTGCCGATAGACGGGTGTGGAACGATATAGGGCTGCATCATCCGGGCAAAGCATCTGTTTAGATCGACCTGAAAAAGCCAACGTTGATTGGAAGCTACCGCCATTGATTCTTCATCCGTTCACAGGTGAGAAGGGGCCGGACAGTTTGCTGGAGGGCTCGAGGGCGCAGCTTGCGCTGAACGGGCTTTTACCGGGTGTGAACGGTGACCTGGAAGAAATGGCGCGCCTTGTGACAGGCGGGCGATACCAGGAACTGAAGATGCTGATTTATATCGGTCGGGATCTACAGCGGTGGGCAGAACAGTGCGTGGATTTTGTAAATCGAGAGCCGCATTTGCGGGGTGCGGGGTTGCTGGAGCAGAGCTTCGTTACGATGCTGGTGAATCGGCCTCCGGTGAGCTTTGCGGCAAAGATGACGAAGTGGGGAATCACGGACCAACGCTCAATTTTCTCGCGTGCGATCGGGTTGAACAGTGTGTTCGACCAGCCACCTCCGATGGAGAGTTTAGGGGCAAAGTTTCTTCAATCCTATCAACGGTATGCGGACTATTTATTCATCTGTTACCAGACTATGGTTCAGTATAGAAGCCTGGACCAAGACGGGTTCGTTTTCGACCTTTACGCCTCAGAAGAATATGCCAAACTGCTGGCCGACGGGTGGAACAACTAGCCCGGTATTCAACGTATAATTCAGCCATGCAATTTCCCCGAATGTTTATGGCACGGCAGGAATTTCCCGACCGCTGCCTGAAGAATTTGCCGGACGTGGTGCGGCGGGAATTGACAGGCGCGCAGTTCCAAACCAGACTGGCCCCTGGGTCGCGAGTTGCGATCGGGGTGGGGAGCCGGGGCATCGTGAATATCTCAACGATTGTTCGCGCAGTGGTGGATTTTTGGAAGGAAGCGGGGATGAAACCGTTTCTGTTTCCCGCGATGGGCAGCCATGGCGCTGCGACCGCAGAAGGCCAAGCCGACGTGCTAGCTCACTACGGGATTGTTGAGGAGACGATGGGATGCCCGGTGGTGAGTTCGCTTGAAGTGGTGTCGCTGGGCAGCACCTTTGACGGGATAGAAGCTTTTATGGACCGCAACGCGTTCGAGGCGGACGGTGTGATGCTGGTGGGCCGGGTGAAGTGGCACACGGATTTCGCGGGCAAGATTGAGAGCGGCTTGTTCAAAATGATGGCGATCGGGCTCGGCAAGTTTCACGGAGCGCAACGTTACCACACGTACGCGTACAATCTGGGCCTGGAGCACGTGATCCGCAGCGTAGGGCGGCAGGTTTTGAAGAGCGGCAAGATTCTGGGTGGGTTGGCGATTTTAGAAGACGCGAACCATAATACGGCACAATTGACGGCCGTGCCTGTCGAGCAGATGGAACAGAAAGAAGAAGAACTGCTGGCGCTGGTGAAAAGCTGGATGGGGCACATTCCCGTAAGCGCGCATATCTTGATTCTGGATCAGATTGGGAAGCCGATTAGCGGTGCCGGATTCGATACAAAGGTGGCGAACCGCGGCGTGAATGGAGAGTACAACCCGTGGCCGAATACTCCCAAGTTCAACAGGCTGTTTATTCGGGATCTGCATCCGAACAGCTATGGAAACAGCGTGGGGCTGGGGATGGCCGATGTGGTTTCGGACCGGTTGCTGAAGAAAGTGGATTGGACTCCCACGCAGATAAATTCGCTGACGGCGTCGTCACCGGCTGCCGTGAGGACGCCGCTTCACTACCCGACAGACCGAGAGTGTCTGGAGCGGTTTGTTCCGACGGTGGGACTGATCGATTTAAGCGAGTTGCGGATTTGCTGGATCAAGAACACTCTCGAATTGAACCCGGTGTTGTTGAGTGAAAACATAAGAGCGGAAGTGGAGCGGAATCCGGCGATGCGGATTTTAAGTGAGCCTGAGCCGATGCCGTTCGATGTGGAAGGAAATCTGGACTTTGTGTTGGCGCGCAATCCGGATATGGTGCCTACGCACTAAGCTAGACTTTCGTAGCTGCTGGAGAAATAGAGGAGGGGGCGGCCTTCGCGCCAATCGACGGAGTGAGCGTGAGCGAGGACAATCTGGTGATCGCCTGCAGGGACGAGTTTTGTAATGGTGCATTCCATTACTGCCAATGCGCCGCTGAGGAGCGGGCAGCCGAGAGCACTCTGGTGCCAATCGAGGTTTTCAAACCGGTCTTCCGATTTGCGGGCGAACCGTGAGGAGAGTTCGGCTTGGTCTTCGGCAAGGATGTTGACGGCAATATTGCGTCCGGGGGCGATGTGGGACAGAAGGGCGGCTCTTTCGTCGAGGCAAAACAGGACGAGGGGCGGATCGAGTGAAACCGAGGTGAAGGAGTTCGCGGTCATTCCGTGGGGAACCCCGGCGGAATCAGTGGTGGTGAGTATAGATATCCCGGTGGTCCAGAGGGAACAAGCGCGCCGGAACCGGTCAGGCGCGAGTTGGCTTGACATGCAAGTAAACCTAACTATATCATTAACTTAAAAGCTTCGGAGGCCGATTGATCAAACTCGACATCATCAACGAAGTGGTTCACAAGACCGGGATCACGAAGACGAAAGCGGAGCTGGCGGTCGAGCGGGTTTTCGAGGAAATGAAAAAGGCTCTGGAACGCGGAGACCGGATCGAGCTGCGGGGATTTGGGGTGTTCAATGTGAAGCCGCGCAAAACCGGCATCGGCCGGAATCCGCGAACGGGGGCGGAGGTATCGATACCTCCGGGGAAAGCAGTTCGTTTCAAACCAGGCAAGGAATTGCAGACGCTGCAATAGCTCTGCACGCCAAGTGGCATCACAGGAGACTTCACCTTCGTATTCCGCGCTTCCTATCAGGCCGCCGCTTGAGTTTGAGCCGGCTCAGATCAGGAATTGGGGCCGTGTGTGGCTGCATTGCCTGCTGTTTGCCCTCACGCTTGCTACTACGACGACAGTCGGGGCGAGGATGCAATACAACTTCGATCACGACCTGCCGTTTTTCGATGTTTATCAGAATCTGAGCGCGATCTGGTTTAGCTGGCAGCATCCAGCGCTACTTTTGCCTGGGTTGCCATTCTCACTCACCTTACTGACAATTTTACTGGCACACGAGTTCGGGCACTACGTAGCATGTATGTACTACGGAGTGGACGCAAGTTTGCCGTTTTTTCTGCCGGCTCCCACATTTACCGGAACATTCGGCGCGTTCATCCGCATCCGTGCCGCGATTTATTCAAAGCGGGCGCTCTTCGATGTGGGGATTGCGGGGCCGATCGCCGGATTTGTATTTTTGCTTCCCGCTATTGCGGTGGGACTAGCGTTTTCAAAAGTGGTGCCGAACATCGCGCTGACGGGGAGCATGCAATTTGGCACTCCGATGCTGTTGCGCTTTTTCGAGCTGGTGATTTTTCCAGGTGTTCCGGTTTCCGATATTTACCTGCATCCCGTGGTTCGCGCTGGCTGGGTGGCGCTATTTGCAACTGCGCTGAATCTGCTGCCAGTAGGGCAATTGGATGGGGGCCACATTGTTTACGCGCTGTTCGGAGAACGTCACCGGACGATTACGCGTGTAGCCCTTTTCGGTCTTGTTTTGGTGGGATTGATTTATTGGGAGATGTGGCTGGTATGGGCGCTACTGCTTTTTCTGTTCGGGCGGAAGCATCCCTCGATTTTCGATGCGCGGCCTTTGGGAAGAGCGCGGCTACGACTGGCCGTGTTTGCGCTTGCGATCTTCGCGCTTTGCTTCAGTGTTGCTCCTGTATCCCAATGACGACCACACAATGACAAGAGTCAGCGCTTGCATCGTGACATTGAACGAGGAGCGTAAGATTGCCCGCACCATAGAGAGCCTGCGGTGTTGCGATGAGGTTTTGGTACTGGACTGCGGATCGACGGACAGGACTTGTGCGATAGCGGAGGGTTTGGGTGCGCGCGTAAGTAAGGAGCCTTGGCAGGGGTACGCGGTGCAGAAGAACCGTGCAGCGGAATGTGCGGCGTTCGACTGGGTGTTGTCTCTGGACGCGGATGAGACTTTGACCGAAGAGCTGGAAGCGGAGGTGCTGCTACTGAAGCAGGAAGGTTTCCCGCGGGACGGTTATTCGATGCCGCGGATGGCGCAATACCTGGGGAGATGGATACGGCACAGCGGCTGGTATCCGGACCGGAAAGTGCGTTTGTACGACCGGCGGAAGGGAGCATGGCACGGTGACTTTGTGCATGAGAGCGTGCACGTGCGGGGTTTGGTTGGCGAACTTCAGGGTGCAATCCACCACTTTACGTGCGATTCACTGAGCGAACATCTGGGTACGCTGGACCGGTACACGAGCCTGGCGGCTGACGAGTTGGTAATGCGGGGACGCATGCCGGGAATGGGCAGACTGGTGTTCGACCCGGCGTGGACGTTTGTTCGGACATACGTGTTGAAGCAAGGATTCCGGGATGGTTTCCCGGGACTCGCGATTGCGTATATGGCTGCGCTCTACACGTTTTTGAAGTATGCAAAAGCTCGGGAACGGCACGTATGAAGACGTTGCACATCGATACGGGGCGGGGGATGCGCGGCGGGCAGTGGCAGGTGCTCCGACTGGTTCGGGGACTGGTGGGCCGTGGAATGAGCCCGATGCTGATGGCACCGGAGCAATCCCCGCTATTCAGGATGGCCAAGGCTGAAGGACTGCCGGTGCGGAGGCTAACGACGCTGGGACTGCCCCAGTTGGCAAGGCAGACGGACGTGGTGCACGCGCATGATGCACGCGCGCATATGATGGCTGCGCTGTTTCCGCGGGGCCCCCTTGTGGTGGCGAGGCGAGTGGCGTTTCCCATTGGGCATGGAGTGCTCTCGCGAGAAAAGTATCGGCGGGCGACTCACTACATTGCGGTATCAAAGTACGTGGAGGCGATGCTGGCGGGCGGCGGAATCCCACTTGAGAAAGTGACCGTGGTGTATGACGGGGTGCCGCTGTTGCCGCTTACCGAAGGAGGCTCGCAGGTGGTTTGCCCAGCTTCGAATGATCCTCAGAAAGGCGTGCGGCTGGTGATTGAAGCGGCCCGGATGCTGCGGGTGCAGGTGTTCCCTTCCCCCGATTTGGAGCGCGATCTGTGTAAGGCAGCGGTGTTTGTTTACGTGACGTACGCGGAAGGTTTGGGGTCCGCAACACTGCTGGCGATGTCGGCGGGAGTACCGGTGGTCGCGAGCTGTGTGGGCGGCCTCCCGGAAGCGATTGTGAACGGAGAGGAAGGATTACTGGTGGACAATAACTCCGATGCGATCTCTGGGGGCATTCGGAGGTTTTTGGAAGACCGGGAGTTTGCGCGTGCGGTTGCCGGACGGGCGCGGCGCAAAGTGGAACTGCAATTCACCGAAGAGTTGATGGTGGACCGGACGCAAGAGGTATATCGGAAACTGCTTGGGGATTCTTGACATGCCGCTCGGGCTGGAGGCAATGCTGGCTGCGGGATTCGGGTTACTGATCGGGAGTTTTTTGAATGTGTGTATTTACCGTTGGCCCCGTGATCTCTCCGTGGTGCGACCCCGATCGCACTGCCCCGGATGCGACAAACCAATTGCCTGGTATGACAACATTCCGATGTTGAGTTATGTACTGCTCGGTGGCCGGTGCCGCGGGTGCAGGGTGGCGATTTCGCTTCGCTACCCGATTGTGGAACTGCTGACCGCCTGCGCTTTCGGGTGGTTCGTGTATCGTTACGGGCTAACAGCGGAGGCTGCGCGGTGGTGTGCGTTCTGCGCGATTCTGATCACGCTGGGTTTTGCCGATGCCGAGACGCGGATTCTGCCGGACGAGTTCACGCTGGGGGGAATCGCGGCGGGATTGGTATTTGCGGTGGTGACCGCAGTTCCGGATTTCACTGCGCATGAGATTGCGGCGCTGTTCGGGATTGCGGCGCCTGAGCGGGTGCTCTCCCTAGGAGAGGCAGTGTTAGGCGCTCTGATTCCGGCCGGCTCGTTGTGGCTGGGTGGCTACTTGTTTGAAAAGTTCCGGCACAAGGAAGGGCTGGGGTTCGGCGACGTGAAAATGACAGCGATGATGGGAGCGTTTCTAGGGCTGCGCGGCGGGTTGGTAACGCTCGGGATCGGATCTACTTTGGGTTCGGTGATTGGCCTTGCTTACATCGCAATCGCGAGGAAAGACGCGGGGAGCTATGAGTTGCCGCTGGGAGCGTTTCTGGCAGCGGGCGGGTTGTTATTTGCTCTTTTCGGAGAGCCCTTGATGAACTGGTATTCCGGTTTGTGAAAGCTGGCGCGGGCCGCGGAAGCAACTAATGCCCTGGTACGCCGTGCTGGTTTCCACTGTCCAGGAGTTCGCGCACTTTCCGGTTTAGAGCGGCAGGAGTGAAGGGCTTGGCAATGAAATGGATGCGGGTTTCCGGGTCATCCAACTGGTTGAGAGACACGTCTGTATAGCCCGACATGAAAAGCACGATCATGCCGGGCCTCTTTTTGTGGATGCGGCGGGCAATTTCTTTTCCGTTCAGTTCGGGGAGGACGATATCGGTGATGAGCAAGCCGATGGGTTCCTTGTAGGCCTTGGCCATGTTCATGGCCTCTTCACCGGAGGCAGCCACGAGGAGCCGATAACCCTGGGATTCGAGAGCCGTCTTGACGATGTTCCGAACCGCATCTTCATCTTCCACCAAGAGCACGGTCTCCGTGCCGCGGGCTGAGTGGGGAACCGATTCCGATTTTGAGACGGGTTCTGAACCGGCAATTCTGGGAAGGTAAACTCTGACCTAGGTACCCCGCCCGGGTTCACTCATTACGTCGATAGTACCGCCGGAACGCTGGGCAATTCCATAAACCATGGAGAGCCCAAGCCCTGTGCCTTGACCTTCCGCTTTTGTAGTGAAGAAAGGCTCAAAGATGTGTTCGCGGGTGGCGGCATCCATGCCGATGCCACTATCTGAGACGGAAAGCAGCACGTAGTTGCCGGGACGCGCGTGCATATGATGATTCACGTGTTCGCTCTGGAATTCCACATTGCTGGTTTCAATACTGAGGACCCCGCCGTTGGGCATGGCATCGCGAGCATTTACAACCAGATTCATCACGATCTGTTCGATCTGAGAGGGATCGCCGTGGACGCGGCCCAGATCGGCACCCGGCTGGATAGAAAGACGGATGTGCTCACCGATGATCCGGTTCAGCATGGGCACCATACCTTGCACGACAGCGGTGAGGTCAAGGACTTTACTTTGGGACACTTGACGCCGGCTGAAAGAGAGCAACTGCTTGGTGAGGGCGGCTGCACGATCACTGGCTTTGATGATCTGCTCCGCGGCGAAATGGTTGCGTTCGTCACGTGCAAGGCTGGAGGCCAACATGTGGCTATAGCCGGAAATGATGGTGAGCAGGTTATTAAAATCGTGGGCGATGCCGCCGGCGAGCATGCCAACGGTTTCCATTTTTTGCGCTTGGCGGAGTTGCTCTTCAAGACAAATACGATCGGTGGCATCGGCAAAGACCGCGATGAGAATGTTATTCGGCTTCGCTTGAAATTCGCTGAGCAGGAGATCGAACTGAACGGCCTTGCCTTCGGAGGTGAAGGCAGTGATGCCGCGAAGCTCTGGCGAATCGAACTGTCTCTGTACGAGCGCTTCCTGAAACACAGTTGGATTCCAGGGTTGGAACAGGGACGAGAACAGAATTTGAGATTTTAATGCAGGGCCGAGGAGCGCTTCGGCCCTAACATTCCAGCCCGCGATGGAGAGGTCCGCGGTGCGAATCAAGCACGCAGGTTCAGGTAGGTTCTCGAACGCATCCTGCGAGAAGTCACTATTGCTATTCCGCTGCCTAGCCATTTTCAATTACATACCCTAGCAGCAGCATGGCGCGAATAGATAGGATAAAAATGACGATTAAGGAACATTGGGTGCCGCGCCGTACATTGTTGACTATATATTGAGGAACGGGTACTTAGCTGGGTATCTACGGAGGCATCTGCTGTTCGCTATACCTTAGTTCGGCGCGATCGGTTCCAGCGGAGTGTAACAATGGAAGACCGTGGAATTGGACCGTAGTGCTCAGGACCGGATCACTCGGGAGCAATGGAAAGCGCTTTTTGCCGCGCAAGCGGGCTACATGCTGGACGCGATGGATGTGCTGCTGTATGTCTTCGCGTTGAACACGCTGAAGGCGGAGTTTCACATGACCAATGCGGTGGCTGGCGCGATTGGGTCCGTGACGCTGATTTTTTCCGCGGCAGGCGGGATCATCGCGGGGATTTTAGCGGACCGGTACGGGCGGACACGATTGCTTGCGGTCACGATTTTTTGGTATTCCCTGGCATCGGCCGGTGCGGCTACGGCGGCGAGTGTGGCGCAATTGATGTTCTGGCGCGCACTAGTGGGGGTCGGGCTGGGAGGCGAATGGTCCGCTGGAGCGGTGCTGGTGGCGGAGACCTGGCCTGACCGGTACCGTGCACGGGCCATCGGTTTCATGCAGGCAGGATGGGCTTTGGGCTATTTGCTTGCAGCGGGCGTGACCGCGGTTGTGTTGCCCAGATTCGGGTGGCGGGCGCTGTTTTTGACCGGGCTTGCACCGGCAGTGCTTGCGCTTGCGGTACGGCGCCATGTGGCGGAACCGGCTGCATGGCAAAAGCTTCGGTACGAATTGAAGCCGAGTTGGACGGCTATTTTTGGAAAGGAATTCCTGCGCACGACGATGGCGGCGACCGCGCTGACCACCTCCGTGTTATTCGGTTACTGGGGGCTGTTCACGTGGCTGCCAAGCTTCCTGCAAACGCCGCTGTCAGCAGGAGGCGCGGGCCTTTCTTTGCTGGCCACCAGCGCTTCAATTGTGCCGGTGCAGTTGGGCGCTTTCCTTGGATACGTAACATTTGGATTTGTTTCCGAGAGATTCGGGCGGCGTCCGGCATTTGTGACTTACATGCTGATGGCGGCCGCCTTGGTGCCTATGTACGGCTTGTCGCGGGATGCGCGGACGCTGTTACTGCTGGGGCCGCTGGTGGGCTTTTTCGGATCAGGGTATTTCAGTTTATTCGGGGAGATGCTGGCGCAATTGTACCCGGCCAAGTTGCGGGGCGCCGGACAGGGATTCACTTACAACTCAGGACGTGCCCTGAGCGCGGTGGCTCCCCTGCTTGTGGGGATGCTGGCTGACAGGAATGGAATCGGGCTCGCTTTGCTGGTGAATTCCTGCTTCTTTCTTACGGCAGCGGTATTGATTTTTCTGATGCCGGAGCGGGGAGGTGTGGCGCGGCCGGCGTGATACTCTGACGGACTGAGATGCCGGAACGCCCGAAGATAGCCGCGTTGGTGACAGTCTACCGGAAGCATTCACATGCGCAACATTTTGTGGATCGCTTTCTGGATGGCTATGGGTAGGAAAGCACTCATCACGTGCCGCCGATGGACCTGGTATCGCTGTATGTGGACCAGATTGGGGCGGATGACCTGAGCAAAGAACGGGCTGCACGGCATCCCGGACTGCGGCTTTGTAAGACGATTTCAGAAGCGCTGACTTTGGGCACTGGCAAGCTGGCCGTAGATGGCGTGGTGGTGATTGCCGAGCACGGCGATTATCCGAAGACGGAGATGGGGCAAGTGAAGTATCCGCGGTACGAATTTTTCCAGAAAACCGTGGAGGTGTTTCGGAGCAGCGGGCGATCCGTGCCGGTGTTCAACGATAAGCACCTTTCGTGGAATTGGAAATGGGCGAAGGAAATGTATGACACATCGCGCACGATGGGTTTCCCCCTGATGGCCGGATCGAGCCTGCCATTGACGTGGCGCACGCCATCGATCGATTTGCCTTTCGGAGCAAAGCTGCAAGAGGCGGTCACGTTATGTTACGGGAATATCGACGGGTACGACATACATGGCCTGGAGGCGATGCAAGCCATGGTGGAGCGGCGGACGGGCGGTGAAACCGGTGTGAAATGGCTGCAGGCCTGGCGCGGAGCGGACTTTTGGGCGGCGCTGCGGGATGGAGCGTGGTCTCGAAAATTGATGGAAGCGGCGATGTACCGGAGCCATACGCTGGCTTCCGGGCGTGAAGGGTTTGCGGGCGTGCCGCCGACACCGGAGCAATTGCGCAAGATGGTGCCAGACCCGATTGCGTACTGCTACGAGCATAATGACGGGTTGAAATCGACATTGCTGTTGATGAACGGGTTGGTGGCGGATTGCAATTTCGCGGCTCAGGTGGAGGGCTTGTCGATTTCGACGCAGATGTATTTGCCGATGCCACCCGATAGAACTAGTCTCGCGAACTTCTTCAGTCCGCAGGTAAACCATATCGAGAGAATGGTACTGACGGGACAGGCGGCGATTCCGCTGGAACGCACGCTGCTGACGACGGGACTGACGGCCGCGGGAGTGGAGAGCTTATTCCGGAGCCAGAGCGTGATGGATACGCCGCACTTGAATATTGTTTATCAAGCTCCGGTGGAATCGACTTACTGGAGGACCTGAGGATGCGATTCACGCGCAGGGATTTTCTGGCGGCGAGCGCGATGGGTGCGGCGCTGCCGGTTTTAGGGCAAGCGGACCCGATACGAATCGCGGTGATTGCGCCGGCGTACCAGTTGGGATCGGCGGCTCAGGATTTAGTGGACCGTTTTCTGGTGGGGTATCCGAATGGGGGTGAGTGGCACAAGCCCCATACGAAAGTAGTGTCGCTTTGCGTGGAACTGAAGGGCGACGGAGATGTGAGCGCGAAGCGGAGCAAAGACTTCGGGTTCCCCATTTTTAAATCGGCTGCGGAAGCTTTGCGGGCAGGCGGAAAGCAGATTGGTTGTGATGCGGTACTGATCTTTGGAGATAAGGCGAAACATTCGGGGCAGGCCTATTATGAGCAGGTTCGGCGAGTGTTTGAGGAAGAGGGCCGGGGTGTAGCGGTCTTCCTTCACGGACAACCGGCAAGAGGGATAGCGGAAGCGCGCGCGATGCGGGAGAGCGCGACCAAGCTGAAATTCAGTTTGATGGCAGGGACACATTTGCCGCTGGTGTTTCGATTGCCGGATTTGGAACTCTCGCATGGCTGCGAGTTGGAGGAAGCGATTGCCGTGAGTTGGAATGGGATGAGTTTTGCCGCGCTGGAGGCGATGCAGGCCATGGTGGAAAGGCGCAAGGGCGGCGAGAGTGGCGTTCGTGCAGTGCGGATGCTGTCCGGAGAAGCGGTGTGGCAGGCGGGCTGGAATAAAGAATTGTTGACAGCGGCGTTGTCACGGAGCGATACGCCGCAGGGACTGACGTTGCTGGATGGGCGGACGCAGGACTTGATAGGGTCGGGGGAATTGCAGAAGCTGGCCAAAGACGCTGCGTGTTACGAGGTGGAATATCGGGACGGGCTGACGGCCCGGCTCATGATGTTAGACGGGGCGATTCGGGATACAAATTTTGCGGCGCGCGTGAAGGGTGCGGGGTTGCAATCGTGCCAGTTCTTTGAACCTCCTTTGACGGCATCGGCGGGGCTTGCGGCGAACGTTCAGCAGTTGATTGCCACGGGCCGCGCGCCTGTTCCGTTTGAGCGGAGCATGTTGGTGTGCGGGATATTAGAGAGCTGTGCGGAGAGCAAACAAAAAGGCGGAGCACGTGTGGAAACGGGTTCGCGCGGAGTGAGTTACACAATTGAACCGCAGGCCGGTTAGAGCTTCGCTGCTACTAAAGACACGGTGACACCTTTTGTGAACCCGGTGGCTTGTGGCTGAACAGTGGTGCGCGTGGGGTAAGGTTTTGCGAACTGTAGAGCATAGATGGCGTTCATGTTCGGGAACGTGCCGATGTCGTTCAGATATACGTTGGTGGCGAGCGCATTTTTGAGACTGGAGCCCATGGCTTGAAGCGCCTCACCCAGTGAGCGAAGCGCCTCACCGGCGGTGTCCGCAGCCTGACTGGCGCAGTAAATCGTGCGTCCCATTGAGGCGCAGAGCACATGGCCATTTTGTTTTTGGATGCGTTTCGATTCCAAGCGCATTGCGGCAACACCGGTGACGCCGACTTTGACACCGAAGGGGAGAGCAGCAACTTCGATGACCGAAATTGCCGTTTCCGGGAAGGCCGTGCGGAAGCGGCCTTGCACTTCGGATGCGGGGAGTTGGGAGGTTCTGTACACGTTCAGGTGAAGGAGGTGCGTGCCGGAAATTTCTGCGGCAGCCAGCACGCGAGCGATGCGACTGAGACACATATCAATCTGCGCGGTGCCGGTTGTAGGGGTAGTGTTCGCTTCCGCATCGCGGCCAAGGATGCCCGATAAAAAAAGGCGATCCGCAGCAATGATGCCGGGCGAAATAGGGACGGGCGACTTAGCGTTCGGGAGTGTGATTGCCTTGGGGAGAGGGGATGCGCGGACGGCAATGGCGCTGATTTCGACCGGGGTATCGAGCGGCATTCTTGCGACACCCATGGTGGACCGGGCAGGCAACATGCCTGGGAATACTTCGGGATATATCTTGTTTACCGCAGCATAATCTTCCATGTTTGTCAGATAGGTGTGTGTATAGACGATATTGGCCATGGAGAATTTCGCGCTTTCCACCACTGCGCGGATGTTATCGAGGCACTGCCGTGTTTGGGCTTCGGCGGTGGGTGGCAGGTTACCTTGGGCGTCGCGCGCGCCTTGGCCGGAGACGTAAAGCACGCCGTCGAAAATGATGCCGGGACTAAAAGGACCAATCGGGTTCGAGCCAGGGGGGAAGACCATTTCGCGCTGCCCGGCTAAGTGCATTGCGAGCGCAAGGAGCAAGGCAAGGAGGCGCTTCACTGTTTTGGTGGCCCGGGGGGGTATTCGAAATTGATGCGTTCTTTTTCGACGACGAGAGGGCGGTTCTGCACGAAGGTGTGGATGGCTCCGATGTATTCGCCGATAATGCCGAGGCAGAAAAGCTGTACGGATGCAAAGAAGAATAAGCCGACAAGGAGGGGAGCCGTTCCCACGGAGAACCGATCCCAGAAAAGGAGCTTGTATGCCAAGCCGAAAAACGCCGCCATGATGCAGACAATACCACTCGCCAGACCGGTAAAAGTGACGATGCGAAGAGGGACTTTGGACAGATTGGTAATACCCAACATCGCCATGTCGTAGAGAGTATAGAAATTATTTTTGGTGATGCCTTTTAGGCGACGCGGCTGATTAAAAAGAATTTCTTTACGCGGGAGACCGATCTCGGCAATCATGCCGCGGAAGTACGGATACGGATCGTTAAAGGTCTTGATGACTTCAACGACGTGCTTGTCGTAAAGCCCGAATCCGGTGAAATTTTCGTAGGTTTCAATGTTCGACATCCGGTTCACGAGCTGATAGTACTTGGTGCGAACCCAGAACATGATCTTGTTTTCGTCGCTGGTTTTCTTGATACAGAGAACCACTTTGTAGCCCTGCTCCCAGTAGGAGACCATTTCCGGGATAAGTTCCGGCGGGTCTTGCAGATCGGCGACGAGACCGATGACCGCATCACCGGTGAGTTGGCGGAAACCGTGCTGCGGAGAACGGATGTGACCGAAATTGCGGGAGTTCGCGATGACCTTGACGTTGGAATCTTCGCGGGCAATTTCCTTTAACAGTTCAAGAGTGCGGTCGGTGGAAGCATTGTCAATGAAGAGATGTTCATAGCGATACTTGCCCAAGCCAATCATAACGGCGCGAACGCGATTATAGACCTCGCGCACGTTGAGCTCCTCGTTATAACAGGCTGTGAGGATGCTAATTGATTTCATGGGAAAAGGGCAACAAAGAGTTATACCACGCGCGGCGTGAGAGGCTGGTTAACAAGGGCTCTTGAAGACGTTCGACTCATTGCCGATAGATGCCTTGCTACCCAGGTTGCGGGAGGCGGTGCGGACAGGTGGAAACGTGGCGATCGAGGCGCCTCCGGGAGCTGGGAAGACTACTCGGGTGCCTGCAGTCTGCCTGGAATTTGGAGTCGTGGTTGTGCTAGAACCGCGCCGTATCGCAGCCCGTTTAGCTGCACAGCGGGTGGCTGCGGAACGCGACGAGAGGGTAGGAGGAAGCGTCGGCTATCAGGTACGGTTCGAGGAGGTTTCCGGGCCTGAGACGCAGTTAATGTTTGTAACTGAAGGAGTGCTCACGCGGCGTTTGTCGCGAGACCCCGAGCTTCAGGGCGTGCAGACCGTTGTGCTGGATGAATTTCACGAACGGCACCTTGAAGGCGACTTGGCGCTTGCGCTGTTGCGCCGTCTGCAGCTTACGAAACGCCCAGACTTGCGGGTGATTGTGATGTCGGCAACGTTGAACGCGGAGAGGATGGCGGCGTTCTTGGGCGGGTGCCCGATTTTGAGATCGGACGGACGACTGTATCCGGTTTCGATTCGGTATGCGGGTTTTGGATCGGGATCGATGGAAGAGCAAGTAGCGATGGTGGCGGAGAGTTGCTTGAAGGACTCACCTTCCGGTGACGTTTTGGCGTTCCTGCCCGGAGCGGCGGAGATTCGGCGTGCGGCGCGCCTGCTGCGGCAAAGTTCAGGAGGGCGCTTTCGGGTGGCCGAGCTATTTGGAGACCTTACACCCAGCGAGCAGGACGAGGCTCTGCGAAGGGGACCGGAGAGAAAGGTGATTTTGTCAACCAACCTGGCGGAGAGTTCGGTCACGATTGAAGGTGTAGAGTGCGTTGTGGACAGTGGACTGGCGCGAACAGCGAGCGATTCGCCCTGGACCGGTCTGCCATTGTTGCAGGTGACCCGTATCAGCCAGGCGTCTGCAAACCAGCGCGCCGGACGCGCGGGCCGGATGGGCCCTGGACGCGTGGTGCGACTGTATTCCAGGGAAGACTTCGCCCGGCGCAAGGCGGAAGAAGAACCGGACATTTTGAGGCGAGAACTCTCCGGGATGTGCTTACAACTGCGCGCCATGGGTCTGCGGCCAGACGAAGTGGAGTGGCTAGACGCACCGCCGGCTGCAGCGGTGTCGCGTGCCGAGGCATTGCTCGATAGCCTGGGGGCAACCAGCGATGCAGAGGTGAAGAGCTTATCAACGCTACCGGTACACCCCAGGGTGGCGCGACTGCTTCGGGAGGCTGTTCGGCGCGGTGTTGCAGGGGACGGAGTAAAGCTGGCTGCTTTGTTGAGCAGCGGGGACCGGGCTGGCTCTATTGATTTGCATGAGGCACTTGAGAAGCCGTTGGGGATTCGCGGCGAGGCCGTGGCAAAGCAGTTGCGCAGAGCACTCAGGGGAACAAAGAGCCGTTTCGAGACGGCAACAGCCGATGCGTTGGAGCACAGCGTGTTGACTGCGTTTCCGGACCGCGTGGCACACCAACGTAATGAATCCATTGTGATGCTGGCGAATGGGACTGCCGCGCAATCTGCGGGAGTTGTGGGACGGTTCTTAGTTGCAATCGATGCGGAAGAGCGTGGAGAGCAGGCACTTCCCATGGTGCGTTTGCGATGTGACATTGAGCCAGAATGGCTAATCGACTCATTTGCGGACCGTCTGAGCGAGCGCAATGAAGTGGAGTGGAACAGACGGACCGAACGAGTGGAACAGGTGAGCGGACTTTATTATGGCGGTCTGGTGCTCTCTGAAAACCGGCAAGGGAATCCGGACCCTGATCTTTCGGCTCAACTTCTGGTGAAAGAGATGCTGGCGCGGGGCTTGAGGTCTTTTCACGAGCTTGAGGGGCTAGACGAACTGCGTGACCGAGTGGCGTTTGCATCGCAATGGAGCTCTGTGCGGCAAATAGATGAAGACGCAATTCGTGAGGCTTTGCGAAGGCTTGCATATAGTTGCCGGTCTTTCGCAGAAGCGCGCCGGCTATTAGCAGGATTACCGGAGGAGCTGGAGCGGGCCATTGGCCGGGGATTGCTAGAAGCAGTAGCTCCGGCGCGCCTGCGACTGCCAGGCGGGCGAACGGTCCGCGTGCGATATCGATCTGGACAAACCCCGTGGGTAGAATCCCGACTGCAGGACTTCTTCGGATTGCAGGAAACACCGAAGGTGGCCGGTGGCAGGGTTCCGGTGGTGGTGCATCTGCTGGCGCCAAACCAGCGGCCTGTACAGACCACAACAGATCTGGCGGGATTTTGGGTGCGGCTTTACCCCCAGTTGCGCAGAGAATTGAGCAGAAGATATCCGCGGCATTCATGGCCAGAAGATCCGATGTGTAGAGGGGGGAAAGATATTTGAAGTGTATTGGCTGTAAAAAGGCCCGACTTTAGCACATAACGGAGAGATACAAAACCCGGTCACATGAACTAGAACAAGTTTAGTTTGTTTGTTTTGTTCATGTTAGGAGAACCCACGGATTAGTCGCTAACAGCCGCGGTGCTAGGTTTGTGTCGGGAGAGTTGATTTGTGAACGCCACCCCGGAGGACTTACTCACTGAAACACGATACCAAGCTGAATCTATTGCCGACCGGGAGCGTTTCTGAAGCAGTTTCGGTTGCGATCGCGGCTATGACCAGCAGGCTGAAACAAGGCGAAGTGAAGCCGACTGTTGGTGACTTCGTGCGCCTGCTTGACCTACAACGGGAACTGGTTCACGAGCACATCAACCATATCAAATTGACATGGGTAGACTTATTGAGCGAGACGGAATACACCACCGAGATATAGTCTACCAGCCCTTGCCCTCCCAGCGTGACTTTCATAAGAGCAACGCACGCTTCAAGGGGTTTTCGGGGCCGATTGGATCAGGAAAAAGTCAGGCGCTCTGCCATGAGGCGATCCGACTTTCCTATATCAATGCCGGGCGGACAGGGTTAATTGGCGCGCCAACTTATCCCATGTTACGAGATGCAACCCAAGCCGCATTCCTCGAAATTCTAGAGACAAATGGGTTACCGTTCACTTTCAACAAGTCTGACGGTGTACTAACGATGCGGGACAGCGGTTCGCAGATCCTATTCCGGGCTATGGACGAGTTCGAACGTCTTCGAGGAACAAACGTTGCATGGTTCGGGCTCGATGAATTGACTTACACACGTGAAGAAGCGTGGCTGCGATTAGAAGGACGGTTGCGGGATGCCAAGGCAAAGCTTCTATGTGGCTTTGCGGTTTGGACGCCTAAGGGTTTTGACTGGGTTTATCGGAAGTTCATTGAGGGCAATGCTTCGGAACGGTATGACGTTATTCGGGCTCACGCCTTCGAGAACAGGCATATTCTGGACGCAATCCCGGATTACTACGATCGACTGAAAAGCAGTTACGACGAATCGTTCTTTCTACAGGAAGTTATGGGGGAATATTTGAATGCCAATGGCAAACGGGTTTATGCCCTGTTTAATCACAAGGAGCACGTAAAGGCATTAACGCCCTTAACCTACCTACCGATTTGCTGGGCTATGGACTTTAATGTCAACCCACTCTGTTCCGTTGTGGCGCAGGTAGATGGCGAGCTGGTGAGAGTTCTGGATGAGATTGTTCTGAACGGCGCCTGCACACAAGAGGCATGTGACGAGTTCAGCAGGCGATATGGCGGGCATGTGGCTGGCTATTCGGTATACGGGGACGCTTCAGGCCAGGCGCGTAGCACAAGAGGCAGCACAGATTACGAAATTGTGACTGCACACTTCCGAACGCACCGAGAACGGATGACTTTCGAAGTTCCGAAACAGAACCCGTTTGTCCGGGATCGCGTTCAGACGGTAAACGCGAAGTTGAAATCAGCTGCTGGCGACGTGAAGCTGACGATCGACCCGAAATGCAAGGAGCTGATTAAAGATCTTGAGCAGGTTTCGTACAAAGAGGACGGCCAGGATATTGATAAAAATAAAGACAAGAAGAGAACACACTCTTCGGATGCGCTGGGCTACTTAATCTATTCCGTGAGGAAGGCGGTGGTCAACTTCGGTGAGCAATCAAACAGGATTCTTTAGAAACGACATGAGCATGCATTTCATCAATCGGGAACATCCGGAATATACGGCTCAGAAAGCCATGTGGCGGAAGTACCGGGACTTGTATGCCGGTGGCGAGCAGTTCCGTAATCACGCGTCCGAGTATCTGATAAGGCGGGCGAAAGAGCCTGGGGAAGTTTACCTGGAGCGCCTAAGCCGAGTGTTTTACGAGAACTATATCGGGTCGATTATTGATTGGTACGCAGCAACGCTAATGCGTCGTGAGCCCGTACTACAAATGGACGGGAAGACGGAGACCACTGGCATGTTTTATCACCAGTTCGTTCACGACTGTGATTTACGTGGCACAAGTTTAACTGAGTTTTTCAGGCAGCGTGCCGCGCAGGCGATGGTATATGGGCGAAGTTACACAGCACTTGAGTTTCCGGTGGTAGCGGCCGGTGCAACGACGCGAGCCGAGGAAGATGAGCAGGGGAGAAGCAGAGCGTACCTGGTGGATTACAGCCCCGAGGACGTTATCAATTGGAGCTACGACCAAGAAGGCCGACTTGAATGGGTCGTTATTCGAACGCAGTGCCTGAAGCAGGTTGACGTGGCCGACCCTGACTGGAAAAAGGAGCTTCGTTGGGTCTATTACGACCGGCAGCAGTTCCGAATTTACAGCCAAGATTCTTCCGCGAAGGATTCGGCACAAATCACTTTAACCTCTGAAGGGCAACACGGCCTGGCCGGTCAAAACCGGGTGCCGCTGTTCGAAATGCGCGTGAGCGAAGGACTGTGGCTGATGAACAAAGCCGCACTACTACAGCTGGAGCACTTCAATAAGTCAAACGCGCTTGCTTGGGCTCTTACGATGGGGCTTTTCGCGCAGCCGATTGTGTATTCGGACAGAGAATGGAACCAGATTACAGGGGAAAGCTACTACATACAGTTGGCTCCGGGCGACAAATTCGGTTGGACCGAACCTGAAGGGCACGTGTTTCAGATCGCGTCGGACAATTTGAACCGCTTAAAAGATGAGATTTACCGGGTTAGCTACCTAATGAACCAAGCGGGCGGGCCCCAAGCAACCACGGGGCAGAGCGGAATCAGCAAGCAGAGGGATTTTGGGGTAACGCAGGAAATTCTGCGGAGCTATGGCGACACGGTGAAGGAAGGAATTCGGCAGGTGCTTGAGCAGGTAAACCTGGCGCGGCAAGACGGGTTACGGCTGGACGTATCGGGCATGGACGAATTCGATATCGGCGACTTCGGTACGGAGTTGGACGATGCGAAGAGGCTGCTGGATCTTGGGATCCAGTCAGACACGATGAAAGCACAGCTATTCAAACGGCTTGCCATGAAGTATTTCAGCGACATTCGGCAGGATGTTAAGGACCAGATTGTGGCAGAGATCGATGCGAGCTTTTCGAAGGCGCCGAGTAAGTGAGAGGAGGAACAGTGGACGAATCTGTAAGAGACGGAATGGATGTAGAGGCGATTGTACAGCGGGCCGTTCAGGAGTATATGCGGCAAGACGTATCGAAGAAGGAACCGGCTTACAAAGCGGAGTTAGTGGAAGAGCGCCGGCGCCGCGAACAGCTGGAAAAACGTTTGAACGAAGTGGTTGCAGAAAGCCAGCGCAACCGGAAGGTAGCCGAGGAGGCTGAGCGCAATTCTGCAATTCGAACCGAGCTACAGCGACTTGGGGTGGCCAAAGTGGACTTGGCATACCGAGCTGTTCAGGACGGGATCTTCCGGGCGGAGGACGGACGCTTGCTGGCCAAGACAGACCAGGGTGAAGTTGCGGCAAAAGAATACCTGACGAGTTTTGTACATGACAACCCTGAGTTTCTTCCCGCCCGAATTAGTGGCGGCTCTGGTGTAACCGGAAGCCAGAAACTTCAGTCGGCGGGACAGAGTGCTATTGATATCGACAAGATTAGCCCTGCCATGGACAAAGCGGAGTTAGACCGAGTTCGCCAGGAGATTGTCAAGATCGCCTCGCAAACGCTGAAAAGCGTGTAGGACCAGCAATACACAGGAAATAAGAACAAACAAGAGACCAACAGGAGAAAGATGCCATCAATTACTTCAGCAAATGTAGCAAACGCGATTGTGAAACTTGTGGCGGCCGACGCGCTGCCAGCCCTTGTAGGAAACCTGGTTATGGGCAACCTGGTGAACCGCGATTATGAGCCGAGCTTGGCTCAGGCGGGAGACACCGTAAACGTTCCGATTCCGCCAACTCTGGTGGCGAATAATATCGCTGAAGGCGGCATGGTGCAAACACAAAACCCGAGCTTGGGGAATGCACAGATCGTTCTCAACACGCACGCCGAAGCAACTTTCCAAATACCGGACATAACCAAGGTCCTTGCGGTTCCAGACCTGCTGAAGGTGTATATGCAACCTGCTGTGGTTGCGATCGCCGAGCGGATAGAGAGCGATCTGCTAGCGCTATATGCCGGCTTCACCGCGAATGCCCCGCTAGGTACACCGGGTACACCGATCACCGAAGCCATGCTTGATGCGGCAGAAACCGCTCTCTTTCAAGCAAAACTTCCTGCGAGTGAACCGAAGTTCCTTGTAGTAGATGCGAGCACGTATTCACAACTGCGACAGATTCCACGGTTCAGCGAATTTCAAACTGCAGGCGAGGCTGGGTTGCGTACGATTGTTGACGGTACGATCGGCAAAATCAAAGACTTCTACGTGTTCCGAAGCCAGTTCGTTTCGAAAACAGGAAGCGCACCGGGTGCCATCCATAATCTGGCATTCGCGAAAAACGGCTTGGGTCTGGTTGTTCGCCGATTGCCACAACCGCTTCCGGGAACCGGGGCGATTGCGGAATACGCAGAACTCGGAAGCTTCGGTATGCGGGTAACGATGAGCTACCAGCCGAATACACTGGCTCAGCAATTCACGGTGGACGTGTTGTACGGAACCGCAGTGCTCCGCAACAACTTCGGCGTTCAAGTTACCTGTTAGTTCGTGGCAGTTGGCACTAACCCGATCGTTTTTGGGCCCGCGTTTACGCGCAGGCCCTTTCTAATTCTGGCTTGAGGGAGACACACAGTGGACTTACGGTTGTACTACAGCAAGATTCGTGAAGTGGAAAGCACGCTGGACACACCTTATGTGGTGGTGGTGAGCATGGCAACGTCAGACGGCGGCAAAGCCGGTGTCCTCACCGAAACGACTCGCCACCAGGCCGCCAAACAGATTGCCGAAGGGAAAGCGCGACCTGCAACAGAAGACGAAAGTCTGGAATTTCACTCGGCCAACGCCAGTAAAAAGCGAGACCAGGAGGAATTCGAGGCGATGAATCGGGTTCAGTTCGTGGTTATGCCGCAAAAGCACTCATCGAAACCGGCAAAGGAGTAGGAATGGCTCTATTCTTAGACGGGCCGGCAGTTACGGTAGATAGGTTAACTGAATATGATTCGAACGTGCTTTCGGTAGCTGCGGCGGAAGGAATCAATCTAACAACAAAGATCCTGATCGCCCAAGAAGCGATGCATCTGGAAATTGTCCGGCTGCTGCGGCGAGGAGAGTTCAATGACAACAACACTCTAGCCTTACAAACGCGTGGGATTAATAATGTGGTGTGGTCGAAGGCCATGCTTGTGTGGCAAGTTTACCGTTCGCTAGCTCTCATCTATCGAGACGCTTACTACAGCCAATTAAACGATCGACACCAGGCACGCGCGAAAGAGTACG
>Ga0123338_10000339_pt1 | contig 48596 bp, 44 predicted proteins | sample grotaG_FD_89793 | JGI IMG/M metagenome (GOLD analysis project Ga0123338, IMG submission 89793) | Glacier valley bacterial and archeal communities from Borup Fiord, Nunavut, Canada, to study Microbial Dark Matter (Phase II) -... | ecosystem: Environmental > Aquatic > Freshwater > Ice > Glacier ... | reverse complement strand
ATGGCGTGTGCACCGGCACCGTTGGAACGAAGGTCCTCCGACGCCGTCAGGCGTTCCTCGATCCCGCCGTAGAGCCGGGCATATGCACCCATTTCCTCCGCCGATTCCCCGACGGCCCGATGGCGGCTGTGGACGACGACCGCACCTGCAGCGAGCATGTAGATCGCCATGCCGGCGGCGAGGCGCCAGTCGACGAACAGCAGCACGACGATCATCCCGAATACCAGGACCACTGCGCCGACGGCTCTCGGCACGACCTTGCCGAGGAAGTCGGAGACCGATGTGACGTCGCCATCGACTCGCTGGATCAGCTCACCGGGCGTGTGCGTGCGGTGGAACTCGTGGTCCAGGCCGAGTACGTGGCGCGCCATGTCGAGGCGGATCTGGTTCGTCGTGTGCCATGCCGAGACAGTGGCGAACCATGACACGACGACCGAGAGGATCTGTGTGGCGATGGCGATGAACAGGAAGACGAATGCCAACCGTGTCAGTGCGACAGCGGTGGTTCCAGTGGTTGCCAGGTCGACGATTTTCCTGACGACGAGCGGGCCTGCGAGCGTCAGCGCCGAGGTGAAGGTCACGAGCATGCCGAGGCCGGCCCAACGGCGAGCGTCGGGCCGCAGTAGTTCCGCGAGGGCGCGGAATCGAGAAGTCGCCTGCGGCGAATTCCTGGCCATTGCAGCAGTCTTCCGGAATCAGCCGCGCCGATTCCTGCGAATAACGCACTCGCTTCGGCAGCGCCGTTCCACAGAATGACGATCGCCGCCGGTCCATGGCGGCCATTTCAGCCGCTTGGCTAGAGTGAAGTGCCCGATGGCTGCGTGAGCTGTCCCGACGAGATGCTGGGGTTCGATGTTCAAGACCACACCGTTCTACGAACGACTGGCCCCGCTCAACGAGACCGGCCTGTGGTCGCACTGGTCCGGTTATCTCGTGCCCCGGAAGTTCCAGATGAATGACAAGATCGAGTACTTCGCTGTGCGAAACAGTGCAGCGCTGTTCGACACGTCACCGCTGTACAAGTACCGCCTCACCGGTGCCGATGCCGAGCGCTTCCTCGCCGGTGTCCTCGCCAGGGACATCCGCCAATGCCACAACGGTCAGGCGCAGTACACGTGCTGGTGCGACGACCGTGGCTTCGTCGTCGAGGACGGTGTCGTGTTCCGCACTTCGGCCGACGACTATATGCTCACGTCCGCCGAGCCGAACTTTGCCTATTTCAAAGCGCTCGTCGGCACGCTGCGAGTGTCGATCGAGGACATATCGGCGAACCTCGGTGCGCTCGCCGTACAGGGGCCCCGCGCCCGGATGTTGCTCGCTTCGCTCGCGCCGGAGGTCGCCGATCTCAAGTTCTTCGAGCACACACAGGTCAAGTTCGGCGACGTCCCGGCGATGGTGTCACGAACCGGCTACACCGGTGACCTCGGCTTCGAGGTGTGGGTCGCGCCACACGACGGTTCAGCGCTGTGGGATCTGATCGCCGGAGCCGGCAAGGACCTCGGCGTGCTTCCCGCCGGACAGAACGTACTGGTGATGACGCGTATCGAAGCGGGCCTGATCCTGATCGGGGCTGACTTCCATTCGAGCCGGTTCGCGCTGTCCGATCACGACAGTTCGACCCCGCTGGAACTCGGCTTCGGTTGGATGTTCAACGGGCTGGCCAACAGCGACCGCCGGTTCATCGGGCGCACGGCGATCGAACGGGAGATTCGCGACAGGACCTCACGCTGGAAGACCGTCGGGCTCGTCGTCGACTGGCAGGACTGGAACCGGGTCTATCAGACCGAGGGGCTGATCCCGCCGAAGGACATCACCCCGGTGACCAGCGAGATCATGCTCTACGACGACGACGGAGTCCACGTCGGTTACACCACCAGCATGATGTACTCGCCGATCCTCCAACGCCACATCGCCATCGGGCGTGTCCGCCCGCACCTGTCGTCCGTCGGCTCCCGAGTGCACCTCGAAGCGACGATCCACCACCGCTACCGCACCGTGACGACGCATGTCGCCAAGACCGCCCTGTTCAACCCCGCCAGAAAGACCTCGTGACTGCCATGTCGACCAGCCGCACCTACGACGCCATCGTGATCGGCGGGGGCCACAACGGCCTCGTCAACGGCGCCTATCTCGCCAAGGCCGGGATGAAGACGCTGATCATCGAGCGTCGCCATCTGGTCGGCGGCGCGGCGATCACCGAGGAGCTCTATCCCGGATTCCATTTCACCACGTTCTCCTACGCGCTCAGCCTGCTGCGCCCGGAGATCATCCACGAACTGCACCTCGTGAAGCACGGGTTCATGCCGATCCAGATGTCGTCGTCGTTCGCACCGATGGAGGACGGCGACTATCTGTGGCAGGGGTCCGATCGCGACGAGAACATCCACGAGATCGCCAGGCACTCCAGGCACGACGCCGATGCGATGGACCAGTTCGACCACGACATGCACCAGATCTGCCAGGCGATGAAGCCGTTGATGGACTCGATCCCGCCGAACCTCTTCGGCAACGGGCCGGACGACCTGCTGCAACTCGCCGACCTCGCCCGACATCTGAAGGGGCTGCAACCGAGGGTGCTGCACAACTGCGTCCGATTGCTGACCGGCAGCGCAGCGGACTTCCTCGACGACTATTTCGAGAGTGATATCGTCAAGGCGACGCTTGCATCGTCGGGAATCATCGGCAGCAAGGTCGGGCCGCGATCGCAGGGTTCCGGCCTCGTGCTGCTGTTCCACAAGCTCGGCGAGATCGACGGATCGTTCGGCAGTTGGGGGTTCCACAAGGGTGGTAACGGCGGATTTACCCAGGTGCTCGCCCGCGCCGCGCAGGCCTTCGGCGCAGAGATCGTCCTCGACACGGCGGTCGATCACGTGATCATCTCCAACGGCAGGACGACAGGCGTTGCGCTGGTCGATGGGACCGAGCTCAACGCCGCTGTCGTCGTCAGTTCGCTCGACCCTCGCCGCACGTTCACGCAACTTGTCGACCCCCGTGAACTGCCGACCGAACTGGTCGATAACATCCGCCGATTCCGCTTTCAAGGCACGTCGGCAAAGGTCAACTTCGCGCTCGACGGTCTGCCCTCGCACCCGGCGCTGCCAGGCCGCGTCGACCACTACCGCGGCTTCGTCAACATCGGCCCGACGATGGACTACCTCGAACACGCCTACGACGACGCCAAGTACGGGTGGTACAGCAAGCGTCCGTACATCGACGCCTGCATCCAGTCGACCGTCGATCCCGATATGGCACCGCCAGGCAAACATGTGATGTCGTGCTTCGTGCAGTACGCCCCGTACGAGTTGAAGAACGGCGACTGGGACGTCGAACGTGAAGGTTTCGGTGATGTCGTCGAGGACACGATCGAGTCGTTCTTCCCGGGCTTCAAGAGCCTCGTACTGCACCGCGAGATCGTCACCCCGCTCGACATCGAACGGGTCGTCGGCCTGTCGGAGGGCAACATTTTCGCCGGTGAATTCCTCGCACCGCAGATGTTCTTCTTCCGCCCAGCGCCCGGCTGGAACCAGTACCGCACGCCGATCGACGGCTACTACCAGTGCGGCTCCGGCACCCACCCTGGCGGCTGCGTGATGGGTGCTCCCGGCCGCTTCGCCAGCCAGCAGATACTTGCCGATGCGGCCCGTTCGACGTCCGCGCGCTAACCCGAGTACGTCTGGTCCGGCGAGTACGTCTGGTCCGGGCGAGTACGTCTGGTCCGGGCGAGTATGTGCGGTGCGGTGAGCGGACCGCACATACTCCGGCGGACCGGTGATACTCGGGTCGTTCAGGCGCTCAGTTCGAGCTGGCGAGTTTCCAGGCGTAGGCGAGGGCGTGGTCCAGCGAGTCGGTGAACGCTTCGCCTTTCCAGGCGATGTCGAATGCGGTGCCATGGTCGACGGATGTGCGGATGATCGGCAGCCCAAGGGTGACGTTGACACCGGTGTCGAACGCCAGCAGCTTCATCGGGCCGTGACCCTGGTCGTGGTACATGCAGACGATCGCGTCGTAGCGGTTGCGGTGAACTGCCTGGTAGAAGACGGTGTCGGCGGGATGCGGACCGCTGGCGTCGATGCCGGCGTCGACGGCTTGAGCGATCGCCGGAGCGATGTGCTCGATGTCCTCGTTGCCGAACAGGCCATGCTCTCCGGCGTGGGGATTGAGGCCGCATACGGCGATACGCGGACGTTCGATGAACCTCGACAATGTAGTGTTCGTCAGCTCGACGACCTGCAGGACGCGGTCGGCGCGGACCCGTCGGATTGCCTCGTTGAGCGAGCAGTGGGTACTGACGTGTGTCACTGCCAACGGCCCGTTGGTCAACATCATCGTCACGCCCGACACGCCGCACAGTTGAGCGATGAACTCGGTATGCCCGACGAATGTCGGGTCTGACAGTTGCGTCGCCTCCTTGTTCATCGGCATCGTCACCAGGCCTGCGTTGAGGCCGGCGAGCGCGTCGAGTGTCGCCATTTCGACATACCGCCTGGCCGCCGCGCCGGACGCACCGTCGAGCACCCCGGGCCGGTGGTCCTCAGCTCGCAGCAGGCCGGCATCGACGACGTTCATCACCCCGGAACCGGAACTGAGTCCATCCAGCCGCCAGTTGTCGCAGCTCTCGGGCCGAAGTACCAGCGGATCCTTTGCGGCGACGACGTTGATCGTCAGGTCGAGTCCGAGCAGGGAGGCGCCGTGGCGGAGGATGGCCGCGTCGCCGTAGACGACGCAGTTCGACAAGCCGACCTCGACGAAACGCCGTAGCACGATTTCCGGGCCGACGCCGGACGAGTCGCCCATCGTGATCGCCATCGGTGTCATCGATCGGACGATCAGTGGCGGTTGCGCGGATGAGTTGCTGCGGCGCGCTCGTTGCCGTGCTTGTAGTTACCGGTGACACGCGCCATCAACTCCTGGGCGTCGCCTGCCACCAGGTCGGTCATGAACTCCTCGGCCCGCTTCCCGCGCAATGTCGTCGCCATACGGCCGTGGTGGAAGATCACGACGTGTCCCTGGGCGCGTACGTCGTATCGGAATCCCTCTGCTGCTGGCATTACATCAGTGTCGCATTAATCCGACCCGGAGCGACAGGTGGATTCGCCGCCGCTATCGCGGAGGCTGAGGCGAGTGATCGAGTAGCTCGACGAGTGTCAGCGGATGCCCGAACCCGCCGGCCTTGGTGATGATGGCCGGGGTTGCTGATCCGTGGAACGCACTCAGCGGCGCACCGACGGCGATGGTGCCAGAGACGACGAGTGCCTGGTCGCCGATGACCGCCTCGGCCGTGTCCCCACCGATCACGACAATCGTCGGCACGCGCAGTGACTCGGCAAGCTCCCAGCCGAGACGGCCGAGTTGGCGAGCGTGCGCAGTGCCGTCGACGAGCCGATCGACGACGCTGGCGCCACTCCCGTCCCGCTGCCTGCTGTCGGTCGTCGTGAGCACGGCGATTCCACCACCAGTCAGCGCGGCGATGACCAACCGCAGATCGGTGTCGGGAGGCACGGCGTTGGCGGGTTGGCCCGGCTCAGCGGGTTGATCGAAGTCGATGACGGCGGCGACGGCACCGTCGGCGACCAGTTCCTCGATCTGGCGACGCGATACGGCGTTGAGGCTTCCGCAGATCACCAGCGCTGCGCCTTGCCGGTGCCACTCGCCTCGAACCCGTCGGACGTGTTCGCCAGCCCCGACCAACGCCCGCCCGACCAACGCCGGTCCGGCGAACAAACGGTCGATGGACCGCTCGTCGGGGGGTTCGTCAATGTTGTTGTCAGTGACGTTGCCGTCGAGTGCTCGGGCGCCAGCGGCGATGGTTGCGGCCGTGCCGGCGAGCAATACGTGCGGCCCGAAAGCCGCCCACATCCGACCGATCGAGGCAAGGTCGTCGTGGGTCGTTGCATCGCATACTGCGAACGGTTCGCCGCTACCTCGCAACCACGCCTCAGTAGCGACGCTGTCGGCGCAGTACGCCACCGCCGGCGCGCCGGCGAGAGCGAGATGATCAGCGGGTCGGCTGGAGTGGATCGGGGCGAGCGGATCAGTTCCGGCATGTCCTGCTGCGACGGGCTGCCCGTGTTCCAGCACGACGCCGTCGACGCATGTTCGCCCGACATCTGGAAACGCAGGGACGAGCAGGATCCGTTGTCCGCTGCTGCTCCATCTGGCGACGAGCTCGACAGCCCAGTTGCCACGCAACGTCGAGTCGATCTTGTACGCGAGCCGCTCGGCGGTCACCAGCCCAGCGGTGTCCCCTGCCCGTACCGCCGCCACGGCCGGAGCGAGGTGGCGTGAGCCGACGTCGACGACGACTGTTTCGTATCCGAGCAATTCCGCCAGTCCGATGCGGGCGAGCGCAGCCGCACTGCCGGCAACTGCTTCGCCGCAGCCGGCGTCGGCGCACATCCCTGCGGTTTCGAGGGCACCGGTGCGGTCGTCGGCGGCAACGAACAGGCGAGTCATCAGTGTCAGTCTGGCCCGATCCGGTGGTGCGTATCACCATCGAGAGCCCGGCAGCTGTGATCACGTCGTGAGGTCGAACTGGTTACGAACTGACTATCTTGTGAGCGGTGTCCACAAGCTCCCGGTCCAGGTCGAGTTCGAGGCGCAGGCGCAACGTTCCACTGGTGATCCCGGTGCTCGGTTCAGTCGCCATCATTTTCTTCGTGCTGCCGCTGGCCGGCCTGCTATGGAGGGCACCGTGGAACAGCCTGTGGATGGTGTTGAGCACGGGCGAAGCTCCGACAGCGCTCAAGTTGTCGATCATCTGCTCGCTGTGGGCGACTGGTCTTTCGATCGTCTTCGGCGTCCCGCTCGCCTGGATGCTGGCCCGCATCGAGTTCCCTGGCAGGTCGATCGTTCGCGCCCTGTGCACCCTGTCGATGGTCGTGCCGCCGGTCGTCGGTGGTATTGCCCTGCTGTATGCACTCGGCCGGCGGGGCCTCGTCGGTCAATACCTGCTGCGTTGGTTCGGCATCCGCCTGCCGTTTACGACGGCCGGGGTGATCGTCGCCCAGACGTTCGTCGCCATGCCGTTCCTGGTGATCACCGTCGAGGGTGCACTCCGTCAACTCGACCAGCGCTTCGAGGATGCCGCCCGGACGCTCGGTGCCTCACGCTGGTATGTGATGCGGCGGATCACGCTGCCTTCGATCCGTCCGGCCTTGATCGCCGGAGCGGTGCTTGCCTGGGCGAGAGCGCTCGGTGAGTTCGGGGCGACGATCACCTTCGCCGGCAGCTTTCCCGGCACGACCCGCACGCTGCCGCTTGAGGTCTACCTGCAGCTCGACACCGACCCTAAACAGGCAATCGTCATGGCGCTGGTGCTGATCGCCGTCTCGTTCATCGTGCTGGTGTCGCTACGCGATCGTTGGCTCGGAACGGCGATCGGACGAGATCGATGAGCGTCGAGGCACATCTCGTCAAGCGGATCGGCACGTTGCAGCTCGACGTCGAGTTGCAGTTGGCTGACGGCGCAAAGGTGGCGCTGCTCGGCCCGAACGGCGCCGGCAAGTCGACGGTGCTGCGGTGCCTGGCCGGGCTACTCGAACTCGACGATGGTTGCATCACCCAGGACGGCCGGGTGTTGGACAGGCCGAGCAGTCGCGCCTTCGTCGAACCGAATTCCAGAGCCGTCGGGATGATGTTCCAGGACTATCTCCTGTTTGCTCATCTCGATGTCGCCGACAACGTCGCTTTCGGACTGCGGGCCGCCGGAGGTTCCAAGCGTGAGTCCCGTCGGACAGCGATGCAACTACTCGCCGATGTCGGGCTCGAGTCGATGGCTGCCAGTTCGATCGGAGCACTGTCAGGGGGCCAGGCTCAACGGGTCGCGTTGGTGCGTGCACTGGCGACGAAGCCGAAGTTGCTGCTGCTCGACGAACCGTTGGCCGCACTGGATGCGGGGACGCGCGTCAGCGTGCGGCGTGAACTGCGCGAGCGCCTGCAGCAGTTCGAGGGAGTGTCGGTCATCGTCACCCACGACCCCGTCGACGCCTTCGCGTTGGCGGACACGGTCCTGGTGCTCGATGCCGGACGGATGGTGCAGCAGGGGTCGCTCGCCGAACTCGCTGTCCGACCGGCGAACAGGTACGTCGCCGAACTCGTCGGCGTCAACCTCATCGAAGGCGTCGTCAACGCTGGCCGATTCACTTCCAACGACGGCGTGGCGATCAGCGCCGCCGACCACGATCAAGCTGACGGTCCGGCAGTCGTCACCGTGCGCCCGCAGGCAGTTTCGCTCTACGGGACGATGCCGACGGGCAGCCCGCGAAACGTCTGGGGGTGCGATGTCGTCGAACTCGACATCCAGGGTTCGCGAGCAAGGGTCAGACTCGGCGGGACGATCCAGTTGGTGGCTGAAGTGACCGCTGAAGCGATCGATGCGCTCGACGTGCACGTCGGTTCCCAGGTGTGGGCGACGGTCAAGGCGACCGACGTCCAGCTCAGTCCGGCATAGGTGGTCCGGCTGCCCGACCGCTACCAGGGATGCGTGAAGCACCGGTCCTTGAGTCGTCCAGGCGACCAGAAACCCCAGGCTCTGGCCATCGACTTCCTCGTCGATTCCGTCCACGTCAGAACACGCGGATCAGCGATACGGCGGAGCGATTGCACGACCCCTCCTTCATAGACCTCGTAGCCTGCCCAAACGCCGGGAAAGTCCTTCGTCGAGCCGACTTCGGTGACCGGGATGCCTTCGAAGCGGCGTGACCGGTTGCGGTGCGAATGGCCGGAGGAGACGAGGATCCGTTTGCTGACCGATCCGATCTGACGAAGGAATTCGTCGGCTTCGGGTTTGGGTACGCCAACCGGAAAGTAGGTGGCAAACGGCCAGCGCATGAGCTGATGATGCATGAAGACGAGGGTCGGAATCGCCGGATCGATCGCCGCCCGCGCCTTCGTCGTGTGGGATGCAATCGATCCGCTGCTCCTCCCGGCGATGGTTGATTCGACCATCAGCACTGCGGCGCCTCGAACATCGTGGCGCACGACGCCTTGGTCGAACTGCATGCCGAGTTCGGCTGCCACTGCCACGGCGTCGCAGCCGCGATGGTTGCCACCGTCGTGATTGCCCTGTCCGGCGAGCAACGGCGCCCCGATCGTCTGCAGGATGGAGATCGCCAGGCGAAACTCTGCTGCCGAGTCACGGTGCGAGACGTCCCCTTTGACGGCGACGGCGTCCGGTGACCATGCGCGGATTTCGTCGGCAGCAGCGCGCAGCGCCCAAACGGGATGGGCGTCATCGAAACGAGTTCGGTTCGGCTGCGACCAGAGCCTCGGCCAATGGAGGAATCCGATCTCGCCAATGTGGGTGTCCGAGACCGTGGCGACGCGGGCCAGTAGCTCACCTGGCGGTCGTACCAACGTTCGCGCCGTTGCGCTGCGTCGACCGCCGACACTGATCGAATAGTTCGTCGCAGGCGAGAGATCCGTGAACGTCGCAACGGCAAGCGGTCCGGAGACCGGGATTGTCTGCTCACCGAGTCTGAGCATGTGATCGCCACGACGTCGGAACACCACCTGGATGAAGTCGATGCCGACCGAGAAGACCTCGATTGGCCGCTTCACGATCGCAGCGCTTCCGCCAGTTCATCGCTGTTGCGTGCCCGCAGCGCAGCGTTGACTCGTTGGCGTTCGAGGATCTGACTCAGCGTCTTGGCACCCTGCGGGATCGGGTGCTCGATGAAGAAGGCACCGACGTCGGCGACGTCTGTCGGGCCGTTCAGCAGCTTGACCGGATCGACCATTCGTACGATGGTGTTCGACGGGAATTCGTTGTTCATCTGCGTCCAGTGCTCGCGCACGAACCTCCACGCCAGCGCTCCGTGGGTGCGGTTGGCGATCGCGCGGTTCAGCAGGAATGGGGCGTTCTGCGTCTTGACCTCAGCCGAGAGCGCGAACTCGCAGGCACGTTGGATCAGTTCGGCGTCGTCGAATTCGCCGAGCGCCATCAGGTAGCGCAGCTGTTCCTGCGGTGTCGCACCGTTGCGGAAACGATCGACGAAGCGGTCGAAGTCGCGGGCGTCGCCCGTCGAAGCGACGACCATCGTCGTTGCCGACACGAGCTCCGGGTTCACGGATGTCGGATCGATGAACGCCTGTTCGAACAACGCTCGCGAACGCGCCTGGGCAGCCTTGTTGTTACCGAGCACTGCGACCACGCTGACCAGCAGGCCCCGCAGTTTGCTGGCCAGTTCGTCCTCGATATCGGTCGGCTCCCAACCCAGTCGATCGAGGCCGGGTTGGGCGAGTGCCACGATCCGCGCCTGGAACGCCGGACGGCTGTCGTCGTCGAGCAGACGCCCGACTCCGCGCAGCCCGACGGCGATTGCCTGCCAGACGTAGAGGTCGTCCTCATCGGCGAAGCCCTCGGCAAAACCGAGGAATTCGGATGCGGTCAGGCGCCCGGCGACAACGGCGGCCCATGCGTCGTCGACGAGGTTGTAGCGCTCGATCGGGGCGAGTGCGCGGAGTGCTTCGCCGACGAGCCGCGACCTCAGCGGGCCGTCGTAGTTCGTCCGATAGAAGCCGTGACCGCCGGCGTTGACGACGACGGTGGTGTCAGCAGCCCCGAGTTCGACCGTGGTCTCGTCGGAGTCCAGCAGCACCTTGTGCGACATGACCGCGCCGGCGGCTGACGTCAACTGCAGATGGACGGGAACGAGCCATATTGGAGCGAGGATCGATGCCTCGGAACGAGCAGCTTCATCGCCGGCGAAGGCAAAACGTTCCTGGCGGATTGCGAGTTTCGTCCCAACGACGGAGGCGGAGATCAGCGGATAGCCAGGCTGCCAGATCCAGCTGTCCATCATCGTGCGGATCGGCTCTCCGGAGGATTCCTCGATGGCATCCCACAGGTCGCTCGTGTCGGTATTGGCGTAGGAATGCTTGTTCAGATACAGACGGACGCCGTCACGGAAGCGCTCGGCACCGAGGTACTGCTGCAACATCCTCAGCAGCGCGCCACCCTTCTGATAGGTCAGGACGTCGAACATCCCCTCTGACTCCTCAGGAGACCGCACCTCGAACTCGACCGAGCGGGTGGAGTCGAGTGAATCGACGTCGAACGCTGCGCTGCGCTCCATCGAGAAAAACTCCCAACGCTTCCAACTCGGACGGAATACGTCGCACGCCTCGACTTCCATGAACGTCGCGAACGCCTCGTTCAACCAGATTCCGTTCCACCAGCGCATCGTCACGAGATCACCGAACCACATGTGGGCAAGTTCGTGACTGACGACGTCGGCGACGTTCTGCTGCTCGCCCTGCGTCGATGTCGCCGGATCGAGTAGCAGCAGGTTTTCGCGGAATGTGATGCAGCCGAGGTTCTCCATCGCCCCGGCGGCGAAGTCGGGAAGCGCCAGCAGATCGACTTTTTCCGCTGGGTATCTGATCCCGTAGTACTCCTCGAACCAGCCGAGTGCGAAGGCGCCGACCTCGAGGCCGAAGCCAGTGAGATGGCCTTTGCCGGGAACGTGGATTAGGCGCATCGGCGTGCCGTTGACATCGACCGGGTCGGATGCTTCGAGCGGCCCGACGACGAACGCCACGAGGTACGTCGACATCACCATCGTGTCGTTGAACTGAACAACCCATTTGCCGTCGTCTCGCCGGGTCCGAGATGACTCCGCCCCATTCGAAACGGCGAGCAGACCGTCCTCGTGGGAGAGGGTGACGCCGAAGACCGCCTTGAAATCGGGCTCGTCCCAGCACGGAAACGCCCGTCTGGCATCGGTCGCCTGCATCTGCGTCGTGGCGATGACGCGCTGGTTACCGTCGTCGTCGTTGAACGTCGAGCGGTAGAAGCCGCGCAGCTTGTCGTTGAGCGTCCCCGTGAAGTTGATCGTCACGCTCGACGTCCCGACGGACAGCGGCGCCGAGAGCGACACGACGAGCCGCTCGGTCGCTTCGTCGAGCACGAACGGTTGATCGAGTCCGTCGACACTGACCGTGTGGATCTCCAGCTCGTCGGCGTTCAACATCATCGTGCTCGTCGATTCGACGACGTCGACGGTAATCGTGATCGTGCCCGTGAAGCTCGCAGCATCGAGGTCTGGTTCGAGTTGCAGGTCGTAGCGCCGGGGCAGAACGGTACGGGGCAGACGGAAGGGATCGACTTGGGGGGTCACGAGTCGGATGGTAACGGAAAAGACCTGGCGTAAACCGCTAGGTTATGACGCCGTGCAGTACGACGTCGTGGGAATCGGCAACGCCCTTGTCGACGTCATCGCCCACGCCGATGACGCCTTCATCGGTGAGCACGGGCTCGTCAAGGGATCGATGACGCTCATCGAGACCGAGCGGGCCGTCGAGCTGTATCGCGCGCTCGGTTCCGCTGTCGAGATGAGTGGCGGGTCAGCGGCCAACACGATGTGCGGCGTCGCTTCCTTCGGTGGCACCGCTGCCTATATCGGCAAGGTCGACGGTGACGATCTCGGCGTGACCTTCGGTCACGACATGCTCGCCGTCGGAGTTCACTTCGTCGGCCCGCGACCGCAGGACGACATTCCCACGGGGCGCTGCATCATCGTCGTCACGCCGGACGCGCAGCGCACGATGAACACCTACCTCGGTGTCTCTTCGTTGCTCAGCCCGAGCGACATCGACGAGCAGATCGTCGCCAACGGCAAGGTGTTGTACATGGAGGGCTACCTATTCGACCGCCCTGAGGCGAAAGAGGCCTTCCGCAAGGCCGCTTCGATCGCCCATGCGAACGATCGGCTCGTTTCGCTCACACTGTCCGACTCATTCTGCGTGCATCGCCATCGGCCCGACTTCACGTCGCTCGTCTCCGACGAAGTGGACATCCTGTTCGGGAACGAGGACGAGTTACTGTCGCTCTACGAAGTGTCCTCGTTCGACGACGCCGTCGAGGCGTTGCGCGCCCACGACACCCTCGCGGCAATCACACGAGGCGCTGCCGGTTCGGTGGTCGTCACGGCGGACGCAGTGATTCCGATCGCCGCCGAACGGGCGATTCGGGTGCTCGATACGACCGGCGCAGGTGATCTCTACGCGTCCGGATTTCTGTATGGCATCACCCACGGCCTGACGCTTTCGCAATGCGGACGGCTCGGATCGATCGCCGCAGCGGAGGTCATCAACCATGTCGGCCCCCGCCCACTCGACGAACTGAACAGCCTGCTTCCAACGGAGGAATGATGACGACTGCTATCCCGGCCGATCTGCTGGAACGTGTCGAGGAATGGCAACGTGTCGATCCCGACCCGGACACCCGCGAAGAACTGGGTGGCCTCGTCGCTACCGGCGATGTGGCCGGTTTGCAGGATCGCTTCTCGGAGCGGTTGCAGTTCGGCACTGCCGGCCTGCGCGGGGCGATCGGCGCAGGCCCGAACCGTATGAACCGCGTCATCGTCAGGCGGGCAGCGTGGGGGCTGTTGAGCTATCTGCTCGACACCGTCCCCGATGTTGCCGCTGCCGGGGTCGTCATCGGGTACGACGCTCGCAAGAACAGCGACGTCTTCGCATTCGACACAGCGGCTGTGGCGGCGTCATTGGGGGCTCGTGCACTTCTGCTGCCGGCACTGCTACCGACACCGATACTTGCATTTGCAACTACCGAGTTGGCGGCAGGTGCCGGCGTGATGGTGACCGCCTCGCACAACCCTCCTGCGGACAACGGATACAAGGTCTATCTCGGAGACGGCGCGCAGATCGTGCCGCCTCACGACTCGCTGATCTCCGACTGGATCGACCGCGCGCCTGCCGACGTTCCTGTTTCCGAGCTCGACGACCCGCTGATCGAACGACTCGACGATTCGATCGTGGGCACGTACCTCTCGACAATCCCGACATCACCTTCGGTCGATCTGACGATCGCCTACACACCGCTGCACGGTGTCGGCGGAGCGACGCTCCACGCCGCCTTCGCACATGCAGGCATTACGTCCCCGGTCGTCGTCGCCGAGCAATTCGTCCCGGATGGCACGTTCCCGACCGTCTCGTTCCCAAACCCCGAGGAGCCAGGGGCGATGGACCTGCTGCTCGCTCTCGCCGCTGACATCGACGCCGATATCGCCATTGCCAATGATCCGGACGCCGACCGTTTCGCAGCCGCGATCCCAACACCCGACGGTGGCTGGAGGCGGCTCGGCGGCGACGAGATCGGCTGGCTGTTCGCCGACTACATCCTGCGCACGACGTCCGGTGACGATCGGCTCGTGATCACGACCGTGGTGTCGTCGACGCTGCTCGGTCAGATGGCGGAAGAGCACGGCGTGCACTGCGCCGAGACCTTCACCGGGTTCAAGTGGATCGCCCGCACGATCCTCGATCATCCCGACGAGCACTTCGTCCTCGGGTACGAGCAGGCCCTCGGCTATCTCGTCGCGCCGCAGCCGCTCGACAAGGACGGCATCTCTGCCGCCGTGATGTTCGCCAGGATCGCCGCAGAGGCCAAAGCAGCCGGCGAGACGCTGCAGTCGCGCCTCGATGGTTTCGCGGCGAAGTACGGAATGCATGTGATAGGGGAGCGTTCGTTGCGGATGGCCCCTGCCGACGGTGCCGCGCTGGTCGCCTCGTTGCGCGCCGATCCTCCGACGGTGATCGGCGATTCGCGAGTCACCCGGGTGCAATGGTTCGAAGAAGCCGGGCTGTTGCGGTTCCAGTTGGGCGACAGCGCCAGGGTGCAGATCCGCCCGAGCGGTACCGAGCCGAAGGTGAAGCTCTACGCCGAAGTCATCGGCTTCCCTGGCGGCACCGCCGGCGAACGGCCTAACCCCGCCCCGCTCCTCGACGCCCTCTCCGCCCTCCTAGCAAACTGAGTCCACTGGTGCACCGCCGGCGGTGCAAATCGGTCCACAGAATCCTCGAGCACGCCCCACGCAAGAAACTGAGTCCACTGGTGCACCGCCGGCGGTGCAAATCGGTCCGGAGAAGTCCGAGATTGCCGATTTCATCATGCTCGGGCACACATCGCTCGTATGCCGTTGTCCTCGGATCATCTTGCACTGCTCGGCCGTCAGCACTGGGTCGCCTCCACATCACAACTGAACGCGCTCGGACTCGGCCGACGAGCTGTCGACCACCTCAAGGTTCGACAGATCTTGACGCCGTGTCTGCCCGGCGTGGTACAACTCGGCGGCGTACCCACATCGGAGAACAGTCGCCGGATGGCAGCGCTCCTCTACATCGGTGAAGACGCTGCGCTGACAACACAGACGGGCGGTTCGGTCTACGGCCTTCGTCGGATGAAGCACCCGTTGGTCCATGTCATCGTCTCCGAAGTACGAAAGCCCCGTGCCGCTGACTGGATCCGGGTACATCGCACGAGTTGGTTGGACGAGGGGGATATCGCGATCAGTCCCGACGGACTTCGAGTCCTCGCGCCGCTTCGGCTGCTCTTCGAGTTGGCCGCCGTACTTCCCGGGTCCCGCTTCTTCGACGCCGCGGAAGACATGTGGCACAAAGGGCTGGTTGCCCCGACGTATGCCCGTGACTTTCTGCAGGCAGCGAGACGCCGAGGTCGAACGGGCGTCGCCCGGCTGGAGGAATGGCTGGAGCGGATCGCGGATCAGCCATCTCCGATGATGAGCGGGCTGGAGACAAGCTTCTCGACTGCGCTCGAGCGAGCGGGCTTGCCGATCCCGGCACGCCAGTTTCCGATCCTGCTGCTCAACGGCATCGAGATTCACTACGACCTAGCGTACCCCGATGCCAAGCTCGGACTCGAACCTGGGCACAGCTGGTGGCACGGAGGCGACGCAAGAGCGCGGGCCGACAACGACCGAGATGCCTGGTGTGCGGAGGTGGGGTGGCAGACGATGCGTTTCGACGAGGTCCAGCTCCGCAATGAGGAGGTCTGCGCCCGCACGGTTCGCAACGCCTACTTCGCTCGACTCAAGTTTTGAGGACCGATTTGCACCGCCGGCGGTGCACCAATGGACTCAGTTTCTATTTTGCGGTGGTTGCGGGGCCGAACTGGCGGTCGCCGGCATCGCCGAGGCCCGGGACGATGAAGGCCTTCTCGTTGAGATGCGAATCGATGGAGGCGGTGACGATGTGCATGTCGAGGCCAGTGGCGCGCATGTGCTCGATGCCCTCCGGAGCGGCGAGCACGCAGACGGCGATGATCGGCGGCGTGGCCCCTCGCTCGATCAACATTCGGACCGTGTACTCGAGCGAACCGCCGGTCGCCAGCATCGGGTCGAGGACGATGATCGGCCGGTTGCTCATAATTTCGGGCAGCTTGGAGACGTACGGGATCGGGGCGAACGACTGCTCGTCGCGGGCCAAGCCGATGAAGCCGGCGTCTGCATCCGGAAGCAGCCGCAATGCTCCGTCCAACAGGCCGAGGCCGGCACGTAGCACCGGTACGAGGACCGGCTGGCCGGCGAGTGCCCGCGCCGGAGCGGTTGCCAGCGGCGTCTCGACCGTCGTGTCGACGGTCGGCAGCGAACGGGTTGCCTCGTAGACGAGCATCTCTCCGAGTTCGGCGAGCGCCTGCCGGAATCCGGAACTCGGCGTCGCTCTGTCGCGGAGTTTGGCGAGGCGCTCGGCAACGAGCGGATGATCGACGACGGTGACGGAGAATTTTGCTTCGGTCATGGGCGTCCATCGTGGCACGCAGCACCTGGTGCGCCAGCTATTCGGGATCGACGGGGATTCTGTGGACCGTTTTGCACCGCCGGCGGTGCACCAGTGGACTCAGTTTCCTTTGGGAGGGGCGATACTGGGGGGATGGTTGAGCCTGTCGTCCGCAAGATCCATCTCGTCACCGAACTCGTGCTGCACGACGGTGGCCCGCCGCTGGAGATCGCCGCCAAGCGGGGCGCGATCAGCGCTGTCGTCGCCAACCCCTACGCCGGCACACATCAGCCCGATCTGACTGAGTGGATGGATTCGCTGACAGGCCTTGGCGTGATCCTCGCCTCCGAACTGCGCGACACGCTGATCGGCGGTGGCGAGGGACGGCGTATCGAGGGCTACGGAAAGGGTGCCATCGTCGGTGTCAACGGCGAGCTGGAGATGACTGCCGTGTGGCACGGTCCTGGCGGAGCCGGCCTTCGCGTCGCCCTCGCCGACGCCACGGGTCAACAGCCCAAGGCAATGGTCCCCTCGACGACGAAGGTCGGCAACCTCGGCAGCCAGATCGACATCCCGATGGTCTACCTCCATGCCAGTTACCTGCGCTCGCATTACGACGTCATCCCGGTCGTGGTGCCGGATGCGCCACGGCCGGACGAGGTGGTCTACACGCTCGTGATGACGACCGGCGGCCGGCCACATCACCGCATCGGCGGCTTCACAATGGACGAGGTCGTCGGCGCCGATGGCCTCCGCTGACGGTCTCGGCCGACCGATGTCCATCCGTACCGAGTTCAGCCAACGGCCGCCGCAAGTCGCCCCGATCTGCGGTTCCATCCGATGATTTCTGTTCCCGAGGATCCGTCGCCGTCGCCGTCGCCATGGCTCGTGGTGATCGACATGCAGACGATTTTCGGCGACGCGTCGAGCCCGTGGTGCGCTGCCGGCTTCGACGAGATCGTCCCGCGCATCGTCGAACTGGTGGAGCACTTCGGACAGCGCGTCGTCTTCACCCGCTATCTCGCGCCGCCCGCCCCGTCGGGCTCGTGGATCGCCTACTTCCAACAGTGGCCGTTCGCCCTGCGTCCTCACACCGATCCGTTGTTCGATTTGGTCGAGCCGTTCGCGGGTCTCGTCCATCACCTCGAGGACCGTGAGAGCTTCGGCAAGTGGGGTGCGTCGATGAGCGAGTTGATCGGCAGCGGCGGCGAGATCTACGCCGTCGGAGTGGCAACCGAGTGCTGCGTGCTGATGACCGTCCTCGCCGCCGCCGATGACGGAACGACGGTCCACGTCGTCGTCGATGCCTGTGCCGGTGGAACGACTGACAGCCACCGAGCGGCCCTCGAGATCATGGCGCTCTGCGGTCCGCAGGTCACCCTCACGACCTCGGAAGCTGTGCTGCTCGGCACCGGCTGAGGCGGGCGCGCTGGCAGCAGGACGCCGCAGGCTGGTTGCGAGAGGCGGCTAGAGATGGCTGGCGGCGTCAGCGCCAGCGTTGGCCGGCCGTGCTGTCAGCGGGCAGCGGTGAAGGTGATCGAGCGCATCGGCGGCGGAGTGTTGCGGCTCTTGTTGACGACGATCACGCCGTCGATGATGGCGAAGGCCAGCGCCAGGGTGTCACCGATCTCCAATGCTTCCATCGCCGTCTTGGCCTGCGAGCCGAGTGGGGCATCGACGACCAACAGATCGGCCGCAGCGCCGACCGCAAGACGGCCGTTGACGTCACTGTGCAGGTCGGCGACGTTGCCCGTCGCCAGTGCCACCGCAGTCGGCCCGTCGATCAACCCAAGCGACGCTGCGGAGGCCATCACCCTGAGCATACCGAGCGGCTGGACTCCGGAACCGGCAGGGCAGTCGGTACCGGCGACGACGCGGTGCAACTCGTTACGTTCCCGGGCCAGATCGACGATCCTGCCGAGCATCGTGATGTTGCCGTTGTGGACGATCTCGATGCGTGCATCGGTTCGTTCGAGGATCGCCACGACGTCGTCGATACCGAGGCTCGTCGGTCCAACGTTGACGTGGCCGGCGACGTCTGGCTGCACCTCGATGACGAAGTCGGCACCGATCACGCCGCTCCCGGGGATCGACGCGCCGCCGGTGTGCACCATCACCTTCATCTGTCGGGCCTGCGCCCAACGAGTCATCTGCGCTGCCTCTGTCGGGTCCTTGACGCCAGAAATTCCGATCTCTCCGACGAGCCGGCAGCCGGCCTGGGCGAGATCCTCGAAGTCCTGCTCGACGAGACCTGGCTCGAGCAGTACAGCGCCTGCGTGCACCTTGACGCCGGACGGACGGGCATTGTCGAAACTGAGGTGCGCGAGCAAGGCGAGCGCCTTGACGCCTGCAGGCGTTGTCGGCCTGCCGGGGAGGTGTGGTTCGCCCGCCGAATACATCGTCGTCACGCCGCCGTGGAGGCACGACTCGATGAAGTCGACCGTCTTCTGCCGCGGAGTGAAGTCGCCGAACACCGGATGCACATGGTTGTCGGCCATACCGGGCATGACGGTCGCACCGCCGGCGTCGATCACCGCCACCCCATCGGGGATCTGCAGATCACCGGCCCTGCCGATGGCGGTGATGATCCCGTCCTGCACGACCAGCGTGTCGCCGTCGAGCAATGGTGCACCGAGGATGCCGGACACCAGCGTGCCGATATTCACGATCACGAGCGGCTTGCTCGACGTCGGGGCTGCGGCAGTGGCGCTCATCGCAATCCGTCCTTTCGTTCTGCGTCTTCGATCGTCAGACCACCGACACGAGGCAGCGGTCTGCCACCGTTGCTCACCGCGACGGCGAGTACGAGTTGATCAGCTGTCGGGGATTCGGCGATCCGCAGTTCGACGGCGTCGAAGTGGGAACGCACGAACGCCGCATCCTTGTAGTGCAATGGAATGTCGAGCGTCGTGCCCGGCCCGCCACGCTTCTTCGCAGAGGGGATGATCGCCAGACCACCGCCGCAGGCCGCCCGCAACGGGACGCCGAGTTTGGGATGCAGCAGTGCGGCGGCGTGTTCGAGTTCGCCGTTCGTGCCGACGATGACACCCTTGCCGTACGATTCGACGGCATCGGCGAGAGCGGCGACGGCCGTCTCGGAGATCTCCCGGCCGATCGACACGCTTGCCTCGATCAGTTCGCTGAGGTCGTCGACGTAGCTCCCGGCGAACGGATTCTCGAGGACGGCAGCGGTGATGACCCTGCGGATCGGGCGGTCGAGCCGGCGCCCCATTTCGTACCGGCGCTCTTCGATCAGCGTATGGACGGCGATGACCTTCATCGTCAGAGAATACCCGAGATCACATGTGTACAAGCGACCGCGTCAAACGTGATCGCGTCAGTCGACGGTCGGATCGGCGATGCGCTGCAACAGGCCGAGGAAGAGTGCGCTCTCCTCACGCGTCAACGGAGCGAGCGTCGCCCTGGTGATCGCAGCGGCATGTGGCAGCAACTCCTCGAGAGCAGCGCGACCCTCTGTCGTCAATTCGACGACACTGAGTCTCGCATCATCATCATCGGGTCCTGATTGCACCCAACCGCGTTGTGTCAAGCGGTTGACGACACCCGTGATCGTCGCCGAATCCATTGCCACCAGGCGACCGAGCTGGTTCTGATGGAGGGGACCGTCCGTGCCGAGTTTGACGAGTGTTGCCAATTGTGCCGGTGCAATTTTCGGCACGATCATCTGCGAGAAGATCGTCCGATGTCGCTGGTTCGCCTTGCGCAGCAGGAAGCCGACCTGGTTCTCGAGTACGTACTTTCGACGACTCATCGCCGTCCCCGTGTCAGACGGCTCGCCGGCACCCGCCCGGAACTCGACACAGGCCGGGAACTCGCGACGTTGAATGGGAACGGCGGCGGTGGCAGCGACAGGGACGACATGGCAGCGACAACCATACGACGTCAGCGATTCAACCTCTCGGCAATCCGGCAGGGCCCAGCAACCGGTTGCCGAGGAGCCCGTGTTGCCCCTCGATTGCACACCACTGATCTCCGAGCACGATCAGCGCGGCAGCGATCCGACCACCGTCGGCGAGTCGTTCGGCGATCACTCTGCCGTGCTGCATCGCCTCGTGTTGCTCTGCCGCGTCGAGCTCGCCAACGGACACCGTCACCAACAGCTCGCCGAGGTCCGAGTCTTGCTGCAGCGCGCACGCCGGTTCTCGGCGGATCGAAGGATGTCCTGGCAGATCGACGGCACTGGCGATGACCGACGCCGCAGCGTCGGCTGCGGCTGCATCGTGAGCGAACACAGTCACGGCGTCGGCGATACCGAGCGAAAAGCTTCGGCCGCGCCAGCCACTCGTGGCCACACCGCGGACGTCGTCGGCTTCGTTGATGGTGACGGTCCCGCCGAGGCGGTGATCGCTGGCCGGCCCCATCAGCCCGATGCTGATCGATCGGCCCGCACTCAGGCCGAAGGCGATGTCGCCGCCATTGTTGACGATCAATCGATCGAGTCCCGCTTGCATCGAGTGCGACAGGACATGATCGGCGACGGCGCCGGCGACGGCGGCCATCGGCGTGATGAAGATCTCGCCGAAACCGGACGTCGCGCTGATCATTCGGCTGGCGACGGAGCCGGCGACAGCGCGACCTGAACCCGCTGGTATCCGCAGGATCGCCAGCTCCGCAACGAGATCGATGAGCACCGTTTGCATGACATCCTCTGCAATCGCGAAGGCTTCCCGCCGCCCGTTCGAACATCCCTCGGCGGTGATGATCAGATCGATGGGTCCGTGCTGCAGGTGCAGTTTGAGCCCGTCAGCGGTGAGCGCAGCGATCGGCCTGCTCATCGCCAGTCGGCCCGCTCATCGCCCCACGGCGTGCTCATCGGTCGCCGAGTAGATGGCTGCCGTCGAGTTGCCGGATCCGTTCGTCTGCGAGAACCGATTCGATCGACCGGATCGAACCGGCATGACCGCCGAACGCCAGATAGTCAGCCGTTGACATCGTGAACTCCAACGGAGCGACAATGGCAGGCGTCGGTACATGGCCGAACGAACCCGGGGGCATCGCTGTCACGTCGACCATGAAGGTGATGCCACCGCCTGGCCACAGGTAGACGGGGGCTCCGCCGCATGTGACCGACGTCAGGCGCGACCGCACCGAACGCGTCAGACCGATCGGGTTCTTCGTCACGCCGGCTCGCAGCGATCCGCCGGCCCCGGCGATGAACAACACGGATGTCATCGCCGGTTCACAGTTGAGGCGGATGTGGTCGACGGAATCCTGCACGGCCTGCGGCATCTCTGCCGAGCGTGGGACGAGGTTGTCGTCGAGCACGAAATAGGCGGAACTCTCGCCGGTCGTGCCGACCATCAGCAGCCGAAGGCCAGGATGCGCCCCGCGATCGGCGCGGAACCGCTCGATGATCGCCAGCGGGTCGACGAGGTCCGTGCCGCCCCAGCCGCTGCCGGGAGCGGCGATGTTGAAGTACCGACCCGGCGTCGACTTGCGACCCGTGATGACGATGCCACTGGCGGGCATGTCGAGGACCACTCCGGCCTGGTGCTCGGTGAGGACGCCGGTGATGTGGTCGTCGACGACCACGACCTCATCGACGAGCGTGCTCCAATCGATGGCAAACATCCCGACCGTCGCCGATCCGCAGCCGACGCGCATTAGTTCCTCCAGCGTGCCGTCGATGATCGGAGCACTGCCCGCCCGGAGCTGAAGGCGCGATCCGCCGTCGACGGTCAGTTCGGTCGACTCGCCCTGGCAGAGGGCGAGGATGGCGCGCATCGTCGCCAGACCCTCACGTTTTACGCCGCCTGTCAGGTGGTTGACGCCGCCGATCGAAAGCATCTGTGAACCGTATTCGCCGGTCGTCACGTGCCCGACGGCCTCGCCGTCGCTGCGGACGATCGCCCGCTCCGGCCCGACATGGCGATCGGTGTCGATCTTCACCTTGACACCGCAGTACGAGAAGATCCCCTCGGTGACGACTGTGACGGTGTCGACGCCACGTACATCGCTCGAGACGATCAGCGGTGCGGGCTTGTAGTCGGGATATGTCGTACCAGACCCCGTGCCGGTGACGAAGAAGTCCTCTCCGCGCACGAGTTCGCCGTCCCATGTGTCGTGCAGCACGGCGAACGGCACGATTTCGCCGGCCCGGTCCCTGGTCCGCTGCAGGATCGTCACCGGGTCGATGCGGGTCAGCACCCCGTCGACGTTGCCGTAGCGGTCGCACGAACCCGTTTGGCCGACCTTGATGAAGCACCGGATCGGGCACGCCTCGCAACGAACCTTGGCGACGTCGTCGAGGATCGCCGCAGCGTCCGGGACGATCTCCGGATACTCGGATGGGCGCTGGCCGTTCACGCAGCACCCCGCTTGCGGAGCGCCGCGAGAACCTTGGTCGGCGTCGCCGGCACGGACCGGATGCGGATCCCGCAGGCGTGATGGATGGCGTTCAGGATCGCCGGTGCTGTCGGGATCAGCGAGTGCTCGCCGACGCCCTTGGCTCCGTAGGGACCGACAGGATCGTGGGTCTCGACGATGATCGTCTCGATCGGTGGGACGTCGCCGATTGTTGGAATGAGGTAGTCGTGGAGGTTGTTCGTGCGACCGGGCAGGTACTCCTCGAGCAGCGCCAACCCGATCCCCTGGGCGATGCCGCCTTCGATCTGGCCGACGACGAGCTGGGGATTGATCGCTTTGCCGACGTCGTACGCTGCAACCACACGGTGCAGTTCCACGCGCCCTGTCGCCGTGTCGACGCTGAGCTCGACCAACTGCGTCCCGTATCCGAAAACGGCATACGGCGTGCCCTGGCCGTTGTGGTCGAGTGCTGTCGTCGGCGGGTCGTAGCTCTCGACGGCGACAGCCACGAAGCCGTCTGCATCGACCGGAAGCCGGCGGAGGTCGACTGATCGGGCGACGCCATTGCTCTGACAACTGAGGGCGCCAGCGTCGAACACGAGCTCGGAGTCGAACGACGCATCGAGCATCGCCAGCAGCCCGGCGCGCAGCGACGCACCGGCGAGGTACGCCGCCATGCCGGACACATACGTCTGGCGTGACGCCGAGGTTTTGCCGGCGTCAGGCGTGATCGAAGTGTCAGCGGACCGAAGCTGGAGGCGGTGTACTTCGATGCCGATCGCATCGGCGACGATCTGGCTGATGACCGTGTTCGATCCCTGTCCGATGTCGATCGCACCCTGATGCAGGACGACACTGCCGTCCCTACGCACGCCGACCTTGATCGTCGATGGGTTGGAAAGCGAGGTGTTGCCGCAGCCGTACCAGATTCCGGCAACGCCGACCCCTCTGCGATAGCGGCTGTCATTGGCGCGATTGAGCGAATCTGCTCGCGTCAGCGCGTCGGCCCACGGGTCGCGGAGTGCTTCGAGGCAGTCCCGGATCCCGACGCCGCCCTCCAACACGTGGCCGGTGACGGTGCGCTGACCGGCGGTGAGGGCGTTGAGGATGCGGAATTCGAGGCGATCGATGCCGAGTTGACCGGCGAGCTCGTCGAACAGCGTTTCCTGGGCGATCGCCGCCTGAGGGACGCCGAAGCCGCGGAACGCACCCGAGGGCGGGCCGTTGGTATGCACGGCGGTCGAATGGGCGTGGTAGTTGGGGATGAAATACGGTCCGGACGCATGGATCGGGACCCGGTTGGCGACCGTCGGACCCCATGACGCGTATGCCCCGGTATCGAAAACTCCCTCGAACGACATCGCTGTCACCTTGCCGTTGGTATCGGCGCCGATGCTGACGGAGAGCTGCGAGGGATGGCGCTTCGTCGTGCTGGCCATCGACTCGGCACGGCTGTAGGTGATGCGCACGGGCTGACCGGTTCGCAATGCGGCGAGGGCGAGGAACGGTTGGACCGACAGATCGAGCTTGCCGCCGAAGCCTCCGCCGACAGCGGTCGGCACGATCCGCACATGATGGTCGGCGACACCGAGTATCTCCGCCATCGACGCCCTGTCCATGTATGCCGACTGCGTCGTGACATGGATGACAACCAGTCCGTCGATGACCTCCGCCCAGCCCGCCTCCGGCTCGATGTAGGCGTGCTCGACGAATGGCGAATCGAATTCGGCAGACGCCACTACTGCACAGCCTGGCATGACTGCGTCGACGTCACCGGTCTGCACGAAACCTTCCACGAGCACATTGGCTGGGCGGTCGGTATGAACCAGCTCGGCTGCCGGGTGTAGGGCGAGTGCCGGCGATGTGAGCGGATTCAGCGCAGCCCACACGACCGGGAACTCGATCGAGGAGAAGTCGAAGCCGGGCAGCACCACGACCGCGGCGACTGCTTCGCCGGCGAACCGCGTCTCGTGCTCGGCGAAGACGGGTTGATCGGCGAGCGCGGCGATCACCCCGAAGCGATTGACACCTGGCACGTCGCGAGCTGTCAGGACTGCTGTGATCCCGTCGTTTTCCGAAACGAACGATTCGAGGTCGCAGAAGGTGAAGGCTGCCCGCGCGAATGGGCTGCGGATGATGTGGATGACGAGTGCGTCATCAGGAGCGTCGTCGTCGCCGAAGACGTCGGTGCCGGCGACCTTGACCCGTCCGTCGACGCGTTCGATGGACGCACCGACCGCCTTTCCGGATGTCGGCCGCACAGTCACCGGATCAGCCGCATCGACATCGAGGACTGCGGCGATGATCGCCTGGTAGCCGGTGCAGCGACACAGCACTCCACCGAGGCCGTCCATGACCTGCTGACGAGTGGGCTGCCTGTTCGTCCCGAGCAGCGCGCGAGCGGCCATCAACATCCCTGGCGTACAGAATCCGCACTGTGCAGCGGCGTGGCGCAGAAACGAAGCCTGCAATCGTTCGCCGAGTTCGTCGCCGATCAGCCCCTCGACCGTCGTGATCGACGTCCCGGCAAGCCTGCCGACCGGAACCATGCAGGCACACACGGCAGCGTGATCGATCATCACCGTGCAGGCCCCACAATCGCCTGCGCTGCAGCCGACCTTGGTGCCGGTCAGGCCGAGCTCTTCGCGCAGTGCCTCCGACAACACGGCCGCCGGCAATGCATCGAACGACACCGCAACGCCGTTGACGAGCGCAGTCCGGAGTACGGCCTCATCGACGGCCGCCGCATCATCTGCAACGTCGTTGCTCATCTGCGCACACCTGTTCCGGCTGTGCCCGTTCCGCCTGTTGCCATCGCAACCGACGTGCGGCAGGCGTGCAGGGCGTCGACGATCAATCGAGGAACGACGAGTCGCCGGTATTCGCCAGTCGCCCGCACATCGTCGATCGGCGCGAGGAGATCGAGGGGGACCGAGCGGACGGCACTGTCGAGCGCTGCTTCCTCGAAGCGTGCCCCGACGAGTGCGGCCTCCACAGCTGGCAGCCGTGTGGCGACAGGTGAACATGCGCCGACAGCGATCCGCGCTCGGGTGATGGTCTCGCCGTCGAGGACGATCAACGTCGCGACCATGGCGATCGAGATCACCAGGTATGCGCGCGAACCGAGCTTGACGAACGACGAATACACGCTGCTGTCCGCGTGTGTGGAATCGCCCGAACTGACACCGGAGGTGCGCGCGTCCAGCGACTCGGAAGGGAAAGCGTCTGGGATCGTGATGGCCGTGACCAATTCGCCCTGGCGCAGCGCCGTCGAGCGATAGCCGGTGATGAACTCGTCGAGCGCGACGGTGCGGATGCCGGTGAGCGACTGGAGTTCGACCACGGCGTCGAGCGTCAGCAGCGCAGGCACACCGTCCGCAGCTGGCGAAGCGGTGCATAGGTTTCCGGCGATCGTTGCGACGTTCTGGATCTGCGTCCCGCCGACTTGACGGGCGGCGCATCGCAGACCGTCGAACGATGAGGGCAGGTCGGCGGTGGCGAGGTCGCTCCAGGTCGTCGCGGCGCCGATGCGCCAACCTTCGCCGGTCTCGGCGATGCCACGAAGCTCGCTGAGTGCGCTGATATCGACGACGTGTTCCGGTGATCTGCCCACCGTCTTTTGGTTCAACCGCTGCGGATAGAAGTCGGTGCCGCCGCTCAGCACGACCGTGTCAGCGTTAGACAGCACAACGAGCGCGTCGTCCAGCGTCGCAGGTCGGGAGAACATCGACCGGAACGGTTTGGAAGACACGGCACCTCACAGCGGAACGTTCGACGCACCATAGTCGCCGAGGTCACTCGTATACAAGTGACCTCGGCCTTTCGCCACAGCGCTAGGCGCCGAGGTGTTCTGCACGGAGTTCGGCATAGCGAGGCTTGATGATCGTGTTGATGATCCGCAGACGTTCGTCGAAATGCGTGAAAGCGCTTTTCATGGCGTTGATCGTCAGCCACTCGAACTCGGTCAGGCCCCACCCGAAGGCATCGGCGAGTTGCGACAGCTCGTGAGTCATCGACGTGTCGCTCATCAGGCGATTGTCGGTGTTGACCGTCACGCGGAAACGCAGGCGGGCGAGCATACCAATCGGGTGATCGGCGATTGTCGCGCAGATGCCTGTGCCGACGTTCGAAGTCGGGCACAGCTCGAGCGGGATACGCCGATCGCGGACATAGGCGGCGAGCTTGCCGAGGTGTTCGGAGCCGGCGATGCCACTGATGTTGTCGACGATGCGCACCCCGTGGCCGAGTCGTTCCGCCCCGCAGAAGTGCACGGCCTCACCGATCGACGGCAATCCGAACGCCTCGCCGGCATGGATCGTCGCATGGAAACTCTTGCGCTGCACGTACTGGAAGGCATCGAGATGGCGTGTCGGCGGATAGCCGGCCTCGGCACCGGCGATGTCGAAACCGACCACTCCGTGGTCCCGCCAACGCACCGCGAGTTCGGCGATCTCCAGGCTGCGAGCGGCGGTGCGCATCGCACAGAGGATCACATAGACCGTCAGATCGGTCCCTGCGGCACCCGACGTGAATCCCCGGATCGCGGCGCCAACGACCTCGTCCAGTGTCAAGCCCTGCTCGATGTTCAGTTCAGGTGCGAAACGGACTTCCGCGTAGACGACGCCGTCAGCGGCAAGGTCGACGGCACATTCGTGGGCCACCCGCTCGATTGCATCGGCGTGCTGCATCACACCGACCGTGTGGGCGAAGGTCTCGAGGTAGAGGACAAGGTCGTTGCGTTTGGCGCCACGGTTGAACCATTTGGCGAGATCGGCGACATCGTTCGTCGGCAGCGACCGATAGCCGAATTCATCGGCCAGTTCGACGACTGTCCTCGGGCGCAGGCCCCCGTCGAGGTGATCGTGCAACAGCGCCTTGGGTGCCTGACGGATGACATCGAGCGGAGTCGAGTGACTACTCATCACCCAATCGTACGACTTCTCCTGGCGTCGCGTCCGGGGGGCGTCGCGTTCGACGCCCGACTGTGGCCGTACCCTCGTGGGATGGACCAAATAACGGCGGCGACGCCAGCGGCGATATCGACGGCCACGCTCACAGCGCTCGGCTCCACGGTGCGTCATTCACTCGATCACGTCGAATGTTTTCCTGCCCCGCAGAACATATCCAGCGTCCGCTTCCGCAGCGACGAACTGAACTCGATGTGCCCGGTCACCCATCAGCCGGACCTCTCGCATATCGAGATCCTCTACGTCCCTGACGAGTGGTGTGTCGAATCGAAGTCGCTCAAGCTGTATCTCTGGGGCTTCCGCGATCGCGCTGCTTTCGCCGAGGCGCTCGCCGCCGAAATCGCCGGAGAGATCATGTCGAGCGCCAGGCCGAAGACGGTGACGGTGACGTTGACGCAACGTCCGCGCGGCGGGATCGAAGTTCAGGCGATCTCGACCCTTCCCTCGAACTGAGGCCACCTACCCCTCATTCCCGGTAACGGTCCGATGAACCTCGAAGATCAGTGGGAGTCGCCCGGTCGATATGGGCGACCGGAGAAGGCTGGAGGTCGAAGCCTCTGGCTCGCTGACGCCAACACGATCAGGGTGATGATGTACGGAGCGGCGCTGGTCAGGTCGTCCGACAGGCGGTGGACCGTCGCATACAGGACGAAGAACAGCAGCGCAGCACCGCCGGTGAAATAGGCGGTGACCCAACGTTGGCGCATGATCGCCGACACCGAGAACAGCAGCAGGATCAGTCCGACGAACAGCAGCAGCGCAGGAATACTCTTGTTGTTGCGCAGCCGCAGCGCATCGGAGTAGCTGAACAGTGCCGCACCCCCGAGCAGCCCGGTCGGACGCCAGTTGCCGAAGATCATCGTCGCCAAGCCGATGTAGCCGCGATTGGCGGTCATGCCCTCCTTGTACTGCGTGTTGGTGACGATCGCCAGGTATCCGCCGCCGAGTCCGGCCATCGCCCCGCTGACCGCCATGGCGATGTAGCGCAACCGGAGCACTTTGACGCCAAGGCTTTCGGCGGCAGACGGGGCCTCACCGGAGGAACGCAAGCGCAGACCGAAGCGGGTCCTCCACATGATCCATGCCGTGATCGGCACGAGCCCGAGCCCAAGGATCGTGGCGAGGGACATCTGCGAGAGGAACCCACGGGCGATCCCGGCGGCATCGCTGACGACGAACCAGCGCCTGCATTCGACCCAGAACAGGCCACTCGGTTTGGTGAGGCAACTGGCATTGGCCCTGTCGGTGATGAACCGCAGCGTGATCTCGGGGATCGTGCCTTTCTGCGGAGGGGACAGGCTGACGCTGCCGACGCCGCCATGGGCTCCTTTCTTCCCGACGAAGTACACCGCCGACAGATAGCGGACGGCCCCGGCTGCCAGCAGGTTGATCGAGAAGCCGGAGATGACGTGGTCGACGTTGAACCGGACTGTCGCCAGCGCGTGGACCATTCCGCCGATCATTCCGCCGATCATGGCGAACAACAGGCCGACCCACGGTCCGTATTTCCAGGCACCGAAACCGCCGCCCCACGTGCCGAGGATCATCATGCCCTCGATACCGATATTGACGATGCCGACCCGTTCAGCCCACAAACCGGACAGGCCGGCGAAGAGAATCGGCAGTGCGAGGTGCAGGGTGGCCGTCACGGTCCCCGAGGACGTGAGGTCGTACGCCCCGGTCTTTTCGCGTACCACGCTCAGCAGTAGGAATGTCAGCGCTGCGCTGATGAGGATGCGCTGACGACTCGATCGCGACGACCACAACAGCGCAGCGCTGCGCCTCGGGGGGCCGGCCAGGTCGACGTCAGCTTGCGTGAGGCTCATGCCGTCACCCCCAGCTGTGTGAGGTGGTGTTCGACGGCGTGCGCAGCGCGCTGCTGGGTCCGTTTGTCGACCCATCGTCCGGACGCCTCGTTGACGATGACCACGCTGAGCACGATGACCCCTTCGATGATCTGAACGATTTCCTGCGGCACCTTGATCAGGCCGAGCTTCGTCGCCGACGCCGCCAACAAGCCGAACAGCAGTGCCGACAGGACGATTCCGATCGGATGGTTCCGTCCGAGCAGGGCGACGGCGATACCGAGGAAGCCGATGCCGTCGACGAAACCCTGCGACGAGTAGGCGTGGGAGTCACCGAGGGTCTGCTGCATGCCGATGAATCCGGCGACAGCACCGGAGAGCAGCAACGCCGTGACGATCATCCGCTTACTACTGATTCCCGACGTCTTGGCAGCGACATCGTTGTGGCCGGACGCACGGAGGCGGAAACCGAAACGGCTCTTGAAGACGACGATCCAGTAGGCGAAGACGACGAGCAGGGCGACGATGAAGAAACCGTTGAGCTGATCCTTGACGATGTCAGGCATCCACCCGCTTCGGGGGATCGGCCGGGTGGTGACGTTCTGGCTGTTGCCCTGGGTGTAGCGGAAATAGGTGTTGAACAGCCAGGCGGCGAGCGAGATGGCGATGGCGTTGAGCATGATCGTGGCGATGACTTCGTTGACGCCGCGACGGACCTTCAGGAAGGCGGCGATACCTGCCCATGCCGCCCCGCAGACGCAGGCGACGGCAAGTTCAACGGCGACATGGAGCGGCGCGGGAAGGAAGCCGATGCGTGTTCCGACGATTGCCGTCACGAGCGCGGCGATGCGGTACTGACCCTCGACGCCGATGTTGAAGAGGTTCATCTTGAACCCGAGAGCGACGGCACAGCCGGCGAACATCAGTGGGGTGGCACGCTGGATGGCGTCGTACTGGATACGCCGTTCGCCGGCTGCGTCCCACATCGTCTGGTACACGTGGCTCGGGCTACGCCCGGTGAGCAGCAGGATGATCCCGCAGATCACGAGAGCGAACAACACCGCAGCGACCGAACTCGCAGCCGTGACACCGATGCGTTGCAACTTTTGGCGATCCATCAGGCCGCGGCCTCCTGACGGGTGCCGGTCATGTAGAGACCCAACAGTTCCGGCGTCGCTTGTGCGGGCGTGAGCCTAGCGGTGATCATCCCGTCGAACATCACGACGATGACGTCGGACAGAGCGATCAGCTCCTCGAGGTCGGCCGACAGCAGGAGCACCCCCATACCGGCGTCCCGCGCCGTCCGCAGCCTCGCCCAGATGGCATTCTGGGCGCCGATATCGACACCGCGGGTCGGATGGGCGGCGATCAGAACAGACGGGTTGTTGACGAGTTCGCGTCCGACGATCAGTTTCTGCTGGTTGCCTCCTGACAGCGCGAACGCCGGGACGTTCTCTCCCGGTGTTCGCACGTCGAAGTCGTGGATGATCTCGCGACAATCGGCCTGCGAGCCGCGGACGTTGATCAACGGCCCGATGTTGAACTTCGGCTGCGATTCGCGGCCGAGCATCGTGTTCTCCCAGAGCGGGCTGGAGAGCATCAACGCCTCACGATGGCGATCGAAGGGGATGTAGCCGATTCCCGCATCTTTGCGGTGGCGGACGGTCTCATGGGTGACGTCCTTGGCGTCGAGGACGATCGTGCCGGCGGTCAGCGGCATCAACCCGAGGATGCCTTCGCACAACTCGAACTGTCCGTTGCCCTCGACGCCGGCGATGCCGACGATCTCGCCTTCGTGCACGTCGATGTCTATGTCCTGGAACACGTATTTCTGGCTGCCTGGCCCAACGACCTTGGCGGAAGCACCATTGACCTCCAAGCGGACCGCTGTGCCGATCTTCGTTTCTCTGGGGATCGGTTTCGGCAACTCGGAACCGACCATCATCTCGCCCAGTCGCGAGCGGGTGATCGAGTCCGGCGTGACCGTGCCGACCGTGGTGCCCTGGCGGATCACCGTGATCTCGTCGGAAACAGCGAGTACCTCGTCCAGTTTGTGGGAGATGAAGATCACGGTTGCCCCGCCGGCGACGAGCACCTTCAACGTCTCGAACAGCTCGTCGACTTCCTGCGGCACGAGGACGGCCGTCGGTTCGTCGAGAATCAGGATGTTGGCACCGCGGTACAGCACCTTGAGAATTTCGACTCGCTGTCGCTGGCCGACACCGAGGGCCGACAGCGGTGCGTCAAGGTCGACATGCGCACCGATCTGCTTGGCAAGTGCTGCGACTTTTGCCGTGCCCTCCGCATGGCGGATGACACCGCGACGAGCGGGTTCCGCTCCGAGGATGACGTTCTCCAGGACCGTCAGATTGTCGGCGAGCATGAAGTGCTGGTGAACCATGCCGATACCGACAGCGATGGCCTCCGCCGGCGACTTGAAATGCACCTGCTGGCCGTTGACGTGGATCGTGCCGGCTTCGGGTTGATGCATTCCGTACAGCGTTTTCATCAGCGTCGACTTACCGGCACCGTTCTCGCCGACGATCGCATGAATCGTTCCCTTGCGCACCTTGAGAGAGACGTCGTGGTTGGCGATGACGCCAGGAAACCGCTTCTCGATCCCCTCGAGTTCGACTGCGTACGGCTGCTCAGTGTTCGGCTCAGCAGTGGTCATTCAGATTCCTTCTCAGGTGGTCGGAGCCGATCGGCGAGGATGCTCGGTGAGGGGGAAATAGTCGAGAGCCCAGGGCCTGCGCCCTGGGCTCTCGGATAGTACATCTCCAACGTGTCAGGTGAGACACGCGGAATCGACGGTCTTGTTACGTCGCCACGTCGTCGGTTACGTGATCGGTAGTCGTCTCGTTACTTGGCGGGAACGACGATCTTGCCGCTGACGATGTCAGCCTTGTAGCCGTCGAGCTTGGTCTTGATGTCATCGACATAGCCACCGGAGGTTGCGTACCCGACGCCATCGTTCGCCAGGCTGAAGGTACACACGGCACCCTTCGTCGCGCCTTGCCCGACGGCCCTGATCGTGTCGTAGGTGGCGACATCGACATGCTTCACCATCGAGGTGAGGATGTGCTTCTGCTGGGCCGGCGTCGCCGTCAGGTACTGGTCGGAGTCGACACCGATCGCCCACTTGCCATCGCCTGCGGCGACAGCGGCGTCGATCGTGCCGTTTCCGGAACCACCTGCTGCGCTGTAGATCACGTCGGCGCCGGAGGTGTACCAGCCCGTTGCGATTTCCTTGGCTTTGTCAGGTGAGGTCCAGGCGGCGTTGTCGCCGGCGGCGCCGAGGTACTTGCTCTCGATGGTGATCTTCGGGTTGACGGCCTTGGCACCGGCGTCGTAGCCGGCCTCGAAGTTGTGGATCAGGTCGATGTCCTGGCCGCCGATGAAGCCGATGTGGCCTGACTTCGACTTCAGCGCTGCTGCCGCACCGACGAGGAACGAGCCCTCGTTGGCGGCGAAGACGAGGCTGAAGACGTTGGCGTTGGCGCCCGGCGGGACATCGTCGACGATGCCGTACATCGTCTTCGGGTTGGCAGCTGCGATCTTCACCAGGTCGGTCTCGAAGAGGAAGCCGACGGCGATGATCGGGTTGTCACCGTTGCCGGACAGCGTCGTCAGGTTCGGATTGCGGTCGTCGCCGGTCTTCGCGTCGAGTTCGTCGATAGTGACGCCGAGGCCGGTCTTGGCAGCGTCTGCACCGCGGGCTGCGGAGTCATTGAAGGTTCCGTCGCCGCGTCCGCCGGTGTCATAGGCGATGCCTGCCTTGGAGCCCTTGGTGACGGTTCCGGTCGGGTTGCCGAAGCAGTCCGGCAGCTTGCCGCCGAAGGTGGTTCCACCGCTGCTGGTGCCGCCAGCGGTTGAGCCGGCAGTGGTGGCGCCCGCAGCGGATCCGGCAGTGGTGGATCCCGCAGTAGCAGCGGTCGTGGCAGTGCCGCCTTTGGTCGTGGCGGTTGTTGATGTGGTCTTTGCACTGCTACCGCATGCTGCGGCTGCAAGGCCAAGGACCACGGCGAGCGATGCGACGCGAAGTCGCTTGCTGTAACGCATGATTTTCTCCCCCTTGGGGTGGGTATGTAGGAAGGTCGAAACGTTAGCGCACCTTTGACAGCATCGGTGTTACGCGCATGTGAACCCCCGATCCGCCCGATGAGGTCGCCTACCATCGTCGGCACTGTGTTGTTCGTAGCGCGCGAGTTCGCCGTTTTCTTCCTGATCGTGCTGCCGATCGCCTGGTTGCTTCGCCAGCGGCCAGTTGCCTGGAAGATGTTCATGCTCGCTGCCAGCCTGTTCTTCTACGGCTGGTGGCGCCACGGTGCGAACAACGCCGACTGGTCCTTTCTCGGTACGAGCTGGGTGCCGCGCTACGCGTGCTACCTGTTGATCTTTGCGCTCGTCAACTATCTACTCGGCAACCTCGCAGATACTGCCGCCGCCAAATTCGCGGTCGTCGCCGCCTGCGTGTTCGACCTCGGGGCGCTCTTCTATTTCAAGTACTTCGTCTGGACTGCGAGCACGCTCAACAGCATGTTCGGGACGAACCTGCAGCTCGACACGATCATCCTGCCGATCGGGGTGTCGTTCATCGCTTTCCAAGGACTCGGCTACGTCATCGACGTCAGCAGGGGCACGACTGCACCGGTCGACATGCTCGACTTCTTCACCTACCTCTTCTTCTTCCCGCATGTCGTCGCCGGACCACTGGTGCGGGTCACCGAATTCGTGCCGCAACTCCATCGCCGCGCAGACCCTCGTCACGTCGAAGCGACGCGCGCGTTCACGTTGATCGCCTCCGGTTTCGTCAAGAAGGTCATCATCTCCTGGCTGATTGCCGACTGGATCGTCAAGCCGGTCTTCGCCAACCCGAAGGGCTACGGCGCGCTCGACAACATCGTGGCGATGTACGGGTTCGCGATACAGATTTACTGCGATTTCTCCGGCTACACCGATATCGCCATCGGCCTAGCGTTGCTGCTCGGCATCCAATTCCCGCAGAACTTCAACCGCCCATACCGGGCGTTGAGCATTCAGGATTTCTGGCGGCGCTGGCACATGACCCTGTCGCGGTGGCTGCGGGACTATCTCTACATCGGGCTCGGCGGCAACCGGCGTGGTGAGACGCGCATGTACGTCAACCTCTTCCTGACGATGCTCATCGGCGGACTGTGGCATGGTGCCGATTGGACGTTCGTGATATGGGGAGCGATCCACGGCGGTGCGCTGGTCATCGAACGATTCCTCACTGGCGCCAGGCCGGTGCCCGCCGGCCCAGGGGCGGTCGTTCGCTGGTTCATCACCTTCAACGTCGTCTGTTTCGGCTGGGTGTTCTTCAACGCCGGGCTCACCGGCGGCGGATTCTCCGTCGCCAAAGACGTGCTGACGCAGATGGTCACCGGCTGGGGAACGCCGTCGAGACTCGTCAACGGCGGCGTCCTGCTGCTCATCGCTGTCGTGCTCGCCTCGCAGTTCGTTCCGGAGGGCCTCGGCCGCCGTCTCGTCCGTGATCTCTCGGCGGCGAATCCGCTGACTCAGACCGCCCTGATCGGCGTCGGTCTCGGGGCTACGATGATCGCCTGCTACCACTGGGGTAGCACCGCCGACTTCATCTACTTCAGCTTCTGATGCAGGACTACGTGACCCCAACTCCAGCACGACGACGTCGGCGGACCGGTATCCCGGCACTGTTCACGGTCGTGGCCTCCTTCATCGCCGTAGCGATGGTCGGCGCGGCGTCGACGACCGGATTCCTCTCGCACAAGGGTGGTGGCGTGGGGAATGCCCTCGACGCCCTCGTGCCGGCGTCGACGGTTCAGCGGTCGCCGGCGACGACCCCGGACGAGGTGCCGGCCGATTCGACGGCGGGCGCCGTCGATACGGAACAGGCGACGACGACGGTCGTGCCGACGACGGCCGCTCCGCTCGCCGACACGAACACCGTTCCGACCAAGGACGATCCAGCGCGGCTGTACATCGCAGGCGACTCGGATGCCGGCAATCTCGGACCCCCGCTCGAACGCGAGGTGCAGGACACCGGCGTGGTCATCTCGAAGCTGTTCTACAAGGTCTCGACCGGCCTCAGCCGCCCGGACTTCTACGACTGGCCGGCAAAACTGAAGACAGATGTCGAGTCATACCACCCCGATCTCGTGGTGGTCACCTTCGGCGGCAACGACGCTCAGGACCTGATCATCAACGGTGTCGACTATCCGGTGACCGCCCCGCAGTGGGCGGCAGAGTACGGCCGGCGGGTCGGCGTGGTGATGGACTATCTGTCAGCAGATGGCCGCACACTGTTCTGGGTCGGCATTCCCGATGCCTCGTCGGCAACGTTCAATGCGCGCCTGCAGATCCTGCGTGACGTGACGATGGCCGAAGCCGCCAAGCGTCCCGACGTCGTCTACATCGACGCATGGACACGCTTCACCGGCATCGATGGCAGTTACGCCGACTACATCGTCGATCCCGTCACCCATCAGGGCGTCAACGTTCGCGCCTCCGATGGCTTCCATCTCAACGTCGCCGGCGCAAAAATTCTGTCTTACGACGTCGCCGCCGCCATCAAGAAAGAACTGATCGCCCGCGGCGCCCCGCTGTGACACTGCCAAGCCGGCGGTCGTCGGCGCGTTTGTGGAGTTGAGCCATCATGCGTGGCTGTTGTGCTCACACGCTGGGGAGGGGACCGGGGTCAGTCGTCGGCGGGGAGGAACTTGACGTCGAGGTCGCCGAGCTTGACGAGCATCGAGGCGATCCAGCCGCCCATCGCTCCGAAGTGCTCGTCCAACGATTTGCTGGAGCCGTCGGCAAGCGTTTCCTCTGCCAATTCGTACAGGCCCTCGTAGTCGACCTCGACGGCGTATTCCGGTTCCTCGGCGGCGTCGTCGAGATAGCCGATCTCGACGGTCGCCCCAGCACGCTCCAGGCGTTCCGAACCGATCGGCGGGCTCGACGCCGGCAGCACGCCGAGCACTGCCTGCGGTGTCGGCTGGGCGAGCAGGCGCTGGACACGGAAGACGATTTCGATCTGGATCGTCGGTGCGTCCTCGAAGATCTCCTCGACGTACCAACGTCGGTAGGCGGTTTGGCTCCATGTCGGCCAGACGAAGCTGATGTGCGCAACGATGCGTGGCGGGCTGCCTTCGCCCGGCAGGCCGTAACTCGTCTCCCAACTCAGATCGCCGAGCAGCACATCGGACTGGAAGTGTTCTTCGAACGCCTGGCGTTCGAGGAACGCGCCCTCGAAGGCGTCGCGTAGCGCACTGATGGCGTCGGTGAAGACATGATCGAGCATGGCCTGTCGACGCTACTGCGGCGCGGGACCCCTGAGGTAGCGCATCGGCCCCTCTCTCGGGCTCAGCAAACGGTGTAACTCAGCGCCGTTGTCGGGATCGCCGGACTCGTAGTTGCTGTCGCCGGCCCAGAGCAGCACGCTCGGCCCGGTCGTGGATGCCCTGGTCACGAAGCGTTCGACAACATGACTGCGGTTGTCGACGATCGACTGCCACGTCGGATGAGCGCTGAGCTGCGTCAGCGTGACGAAGGTCGGCGGGGCGATCGGGCGAAGGCTGTCTGCGGCGGCAGCTGCCGAGGTCCATTGGTACCCGACGATCTCGTGACCGTCGACGACAGGTTCGTCACCGCGCCACAGCGAGACGAAGAACCACGTCAGAAAGCGCTTGGGGACGATGACCGGCGGTGACCAGTGCGACCACGCGACCATCGTTGCGGGGTCCAACTGCAGATTGACTTCCTCGGAGGCTTCGCGGGTGGCGGCCGTCCTCGCCCGTTCGATCTCGTCGTCTCCGGCGTCGTCGTCATCGACTCGCCCGCCGGGAAACACCCACATGTTGGCGAACTGCCCATGGTCGCTGCGTTGCAGCATCAGCACTTCGAGCCCGGCGTCGCCATCTCGCACGACGACGGCGGTCGCTGCAGCGAATTCCTGACGCACAACGGGATCTGCCATACCGGTCACCGTAACCGTCGGTGGGCGATCAATCGCCAACGGAGTCGGTCCAGCATGCGTTCGCAGCGATGGGGTTGCCGGCGATCGCTATCTCGGTCATGATCTGGCGATGACAGCGGTGCAAGCGGAGATGTTCAGTGTGCGGGCCCACAACCTCGCAGAACATGCTCGGAACGCGATACACACCGATGCCGGCGCCCGAGCTGCCGGGTTCCCCGGCGCGCTCGTTGCCGGAGTGACGACTTACGCCTATCTGACGCATCCCCCTGCAGCGCTGTGGGGACTGGATTGGGTGCGATCCGGTGGCGGCGAGGTGCGCTTCATGCGGCCGGTGTTCGAACACGACCTGCTCGACTGCGTTCCGCACGTCGATACTGACGGAACAACACTCGTGATCGACGGATGTGTCGGCGAGGGGGATCGGCCCCGAGCTGTTTTCCGCGCAGTTCCTGCGTGCGGAGCGACACCGCCACCGCTGGCTGGCGGTGAACGCCTGCGACCACTGTCGATCGAGCTGACGGGCGAGTGGGGAGATTACGGCGCACGGGCGGGTGACACGCTGGCGATCTATGCCGAGCATGGCATCGTCCATCCGGCCGTGTGGCCGGCGCTGGCTAACGCTGTCGTCCATACGCAGCTTGCCCGTGGATCGTGGATCCACACCCGCAGCATCATTCGCCATCACGCGCTCGTCCCGATCGCCGCCGTGGCGGTGGTCAGCGCGACAGTCGCCGACCGCTTCAAACGCACTGGCGAACGGGTCGTTCTCGATATCAGGATCGAGGTCGACGGTGCGCTCGTCGCCAGCCTCGAACACGAAGCGATCATCGCCCTCGACACGAGCTCAGGCGCATGACCAAGTTCAGCCGCATGACACAGCGTGAGGCGGTTGGCGACAGCCTCACTGCTTACTCGTCATTGTGGTCGAAGATTCACGCTGCGGCGCTGTTTGCAACATGGCTCGTCGTTTCGCTCGTCACGTTCCTGTTGATCCCTTCGGGTTTCGCCAAAGCCGTCGTTGCCGCGTTTGCATTGGGGCTGCTCGTCCCGGTCGTCCTGCGGCTGAGGGCGTCCGTGACGATCACGCCGCAGCAACTCGTGGTGAAGAACACACTCGGAACCCGCCGGTTTGCCTGGTCGCAGATCGAAGCGATCGACGTCGGCTCCAAACGGATTGTCGGGAGTGGCAACAAGGCGTATTTCCTGCGATATCGGCATGCCGGTGCCAAGGTGGCGATCCGCTCGACACTCGTGAGCGGGGGATCACCTGGGCGGGCGACGATGATCACGTTGCTGAACGTCGCCGAATCGGCAACAGCAGGCTCGGCGGTGATCGTCAGCCGCTCCGATCCCTGGAACGCCGGCACCGTCTTCGCCAAGTCCCCTCCTGCATCGCCTGGTAGGTAGGCACTCCGTCGCGCGAAACTCTGACAATGCCGAACGTGCCGATCACCCCGCAGACGATTGCCCCACCGGCGGCCCGATATCACCTCGGCGTCGCCGTGCCAGACGGTTCACGGATGTTGTTCACTGCAGGGATCGTCGGTGAACGCCCCGATCGATCGATCAGCGACGACGTCGGGGAGCAGGCGGTCGAGGTATGGCGCAGTATCGGCGCGATCCTCGACGAGGCCGGATTCGCCGTCTCCGACATCGTCTCCTACTCGACCTACGCCGTCGTCGGCAACAACCTCGCCACGGTGATGGCCGCACGCGACGCGTTCCTCGGCGCTCACATTGCCGCCTCGCTGTTGATCCCCGTTCCGGCGTTGGCCCAGCCGGCATGGAAGGTGGAGATCGCGGTCATTGCCGCGACGCAGGAGCGAACGACGGTGGCAGGCCCGGATTGACGTCTCGGCAGAGCAGTGGGGAAGACTCGGGCGATGAGCCTCGTACTTGTCGATATCGCCGATCGTGTCGCCACCCTGACCCTGAACAATCCGGCCGAGCGCAACTCGCTGTCGAAGCCGATGGTCGACGAGATGATCGGAGCAATGGATGCCATCGAGAGCGACGAGGGTGTCGGTGCGATCGTCGTCACCGGAACGGCTCCTGCGTTCTGTGCAGGTGCCAACCTCGGCAATCTCGCCGAGAGCACCCCTGAGAGCCTCGGATCGATCTACGAGGGGTTTCTGCGCATCGCCCGCAGCCCGCTGCCGACGCTGGCCGCCGTCAACGGCGCAGCGGTCGGGGCCGGCTTGAACCTGGCGCTCGGGTGCGATCTTCGACTCGCCGCCCGCACGGCGAAGTTCGACAGTCGCTTCCTGCAACTCGGCATCCATCCCGGAGGAGGCAACACATGGATGTCACGTCGGATCATCGGACCACAGAACACGGCGGCAATGGTTGTTTTCGGTGAGATCCTGAACGGTGAAGAAGCCGAACGTATCGGCCTCGTCTATCGGTGCGTCGACGACGACGAACTGCTGGACGTCGCTCACGCCATGGCTGCCAGAGCGGCATCGTCTCCACGGGAATTGTCGAAGGTCGTCAAACGAACGATCAGCGAGATGGCTGACATCTCCGAGCATTCCGACGCTGTCGCCAAGGAACTCACGCCACAAATCTGGAGCACCCGGCAGCCGTGGTTCGCCGAACGGTTGGCGGCACTCTCGGCAAAGATCTCCAGCAAGAACCGTGCGTGAACGGTGCGCTGGACGGGTGCAGCATTCGACGATGTCACGCGCGGTGAGCGTCCAGCCGCCCACGCCCGGTCACCACTTGCTGATGAGACTTTCAGGTAAGCGGCGGCGAACCCCCAGCAAAGTGCGCTATGGTGTGATCAAGGGGAGAGTCAAGTCATCCAGTCAGTGAAGTGATACGGAGGACCAATGAGTCAACGGAACCGTTCGGAAACAGTGGTTTTGCCACCAAAGACGGAACTGCGGGCCCACGCCCGTGGTGAACGTCACCGAATCAATACTGAGCTGCACGCAACGGCCACAGTGGTGTGCGGAGGTGTCGAACCCGACGACACGATCGAACCAGGTGCGACCTGGAAGCCGATCCATCATCACGATGCCGATCGTGCCAAGGCCGATATCTCCAAGCACGGCGTCCAGCGGCACTGGAAACTGAAGATGTGGAAGCGGCGATCAGCCGCTCGCCGGGCGAAGGCTGAAGCCTTCGAGTTTGCGGTCAAGAACTCCTGAGCGGTTTCCGGCCGGATTTCGCGGTAGCCCGAATGCCCGGTGCGTCAGACGTCAGATAACTGCCTGACGCGCCGGGCCGCACGCCGAGATCCGGGCCGTGTATCCAGTCAGCGGAGTTGGTGAAGAGGATTCGATCAGAGGATCCACGTCGACGTCAGTTCGTCGCGCCGCTCGTCCCACTCCTCCGACGTGATTCCAAAGCGAATATGGTCTTCCCATGTTCCGTTGATCTCGAGGAATCGCAGTGCCGTTCCTTCTTCTCGGATCTGCAGTTTGTCCATCACCCGTCGGCTCGCAGCATTCCGCGGCACGATGCAGATTTCGAGGCGGTGCAGGCGAAGTTCTTCGAAGGCATAGCGGGCGACGACGACGACGCCTTCTGGGACATAGCTCCTGCCTGCCTGCTGCTCGTCGATCCAGTAGCCGATCGTCGCGCTCTGCAACGGGCCGCGGTTGACGTTGTTGAGGTTGACCTCGCCGACCACGCTGCCATCGACGAGCAGGCCGAAAGCGTAGGACTGTCCGTGGAGACGCTCGCGATCGCGAGCGTGGCAGCGGGTACTGAAGGCGGTGCGGTCGCGAGCCGGATCAGGGGTGATCGGCAGGCGCTTCGGTTCCCATTTCAACAACCACTCCTCGTTCCGGAGACGCACGGCGCTCCAGGCCGAAAAGTCAGGAGGACCGAGCGGGCGGAGCACGACACGCCTGCCGTAGAGGCGGAGTGCGCTGGTTGCCGGCCGTTCCGACGGCGGGGTGACGGAAAACCCGGAGCGCGGAATCGACGTCATGAGGCGGCCAGTGCCAGTGTCGTCAGACCGTCGAGCAACCCGCGTTTGGAGACGATCATCGACGGTGCATGCAATCGGCGGAGCAGGGCGACCAGTACGCAGCATCCACCGACGATGATGTCGGCGCGGTCGTCGCTGAGTCCGGGATTGTGGACGCGGTCGGCGAGCGACTCCGTCGCCAACGTCCTGAACACATCCTCGACCGCTGACCGGCTGAGCACGAGGCCGTGCAGGTCAGCGTCGCTTTGGCCCAACTCGACTCTCGCCACGGTACTGACGGTGCCGCCGAGACCGATGACGGTCTGCGCCTCGAGAACGTCCGGAAGTTCGCGGATGACATCGTCCAGATCGTCGTGGACAAGTCCGATGGCATTCGTCAGCTCCTGCGGTCGCGGCGGGTCGTGATGCAGTTCGGTCTCGCGGAGCCGCAGCGCTCCGACATTCAACGACCGCACAGCCACCAGGCCATCAGCGTTGGCGATCATCAATTCGGTCGAGCCGCCGCCGATGTCGAAGACGAGGTGCAGCCCATCGAATGGCCCGAGCCCTGAAACGGCGCCGGTATAGGCGGTGCGCCCCTCGTCTTGACCGCTCAGCAACCGTGGTCTGACACCGAGCACAGCCTGCACCGCGTCGAAGAACGCTTCCCGGTTCGTGGCGTCGCGTGAGGCGCTCGTCGCGACCACCGACAACGTGGTGATGGTCTCGCTGTCGAGGCGGGAGTGGTACGCGCGCAGTGCGTCGAGCGTCCGATCGATGGCAGCGGCGTCGAGAATTCCTGTGCGTGAAACCCCCTGACCGAGGCGGGTCACCGTCGTGATCCTGTCGTAGCGCGCGGCATCGTCACGAATCAGCAGATTCGTCGAATTCGTCCCGATGTCGATCGCCGCCACCGTCGTCATTGCTGTCCGGCGTCGGTCATTGCGCTGCATCGCATATGGATGCCGAGGCGTGTGCAAGCCGATCTGCCACCCAGGCCCCGACGGGATCATCGCCACCGGCAAGAAACCAGGCATAGTGGGCGTGTAGGCATTTCACGCCGACGCGCGTGCCCGCAACGCCGCCGGAGGGAACTGGCCCGACGTAGCCCGGCGGGAGCGCGGCGGTGCGTTCGGCTGCGTACAGCTGATGAGCGCAGGCGATGCGTTCGAGGCCGATGTCCGCTTCCGCCCGGTCGACTCCGCCGGCGGATTCGAGTCGTCCGACGTTGGCAACCTCGTTCTTTCCGACCAGCCAGTAACGCGTCGGCATCGGCGTGCCGTCTCCGAGCAACGGAGCGTTGCGGATGACAACCGGCCAGCCGCGTTCGTCACGGACCACGACGTCGAAATCTCCGTGCGGCGGCCGTCCGAGCAGTTGTGCTACCCGAGCAATGTCAGTTTCGTGGTCGACCGACGACGACAAGGGCTCAGCGCTTGCGGCGCAGCAGGAAGAAGAGGATCAGCGCAATGATGCCACCGGGGACGGCGGTCTTCATCCAGCTCGGGAGAATCGAGCCGACATTGAGGGGCTCGACGGGCTCGCTGTTGATCTTGCGCACCGTCGGACGAGACGGGTCGGTACTCGACTTGCTCGCATCGTCGGTCGACGTTGCAGCGACCGCTGTTGCACCGGTGCCAGCGGCGTCGGCAGGAGTGGTTTCCGGGGCAGCGGTTTCCGGGGCAGCGGTTTCCGGGGCAGTGTTGTCCGGCGCAGCGGTTTTTGGGGCAGCGGTTTCGGCGACGAACGGCTGCTCGGCGGGAGCGTCAGCGGTGGGCGTCGGTTCGCCAGCGGAGGCATCGATCATCGCGTTGAGGTTGTCGGCGAACTGCGTGATCAGCTTGTGGCTGATGTCGGGGAGCACGCCGCGACCGAACTGCGCAACCTTGCCGGTGATGTTCAAATCGGTCGTGACCTTGACCTTGGTGGTGGTATCGGTGACCGCTTCGAGCTGTGCAGTGATCAGCGCAGAGGCGTTGCCGTTGCCCTTGGTGTCGCGGCCGTCTGCCTTGAGTACGGCACGGTGGTGCTCGTCGTCACGCTCGGCGAACTGCGCCTGGCCTTTGAACTGCGCCCCGATCGGGCCGACCTTGATCTTGACGAATCCGCGATAGAGATCGCCTTCGATTTCCGTCAGCTGGGCACCCGGCATACACGGGGCGATGCGCTCGAGGTCGGTCAAGATCGGCCAGGTTTCGTCGACGGGTTTGTTGACGACGAATTCGTTGACGAGCTCCATAGCTGCAGGTCCTCACGTGTATCTATATCTGCCGGGTTGCCCACGCAGGATACCTCGGTCACGAGTTCGGGCCTCATTTCAATCACGCTGCGAGCGCCCTGATCCCCGGTCAGCGGTAATAGATCCCAGACCACCGAGCCGAGCCGGACGGGATTGCGACGTTGCCCCCCATAGGTTGCTACGGCGATCGGGGTGCTGGTCGTCCTCGCGACGGCGATCCAGGCAGACGCAGGGATCAGCGGCTGATCTGCGAGGCCGACGACGAGCGAGTCGACGCCGACGAGCCGGGCGTGAGCAACGGCAACCTGTAACGAAGTCGCCATACCTTTTTCCCAGAATGCGTTGTGCAGTACCGTGACAGACGTATCGAGTGCAGGGGCCTGTTCGCCGAGGGCGCCCCACACCACCCACGGTTCGAGCCCTGCGGCGACCACTGCGTCGAGCGCCCACTGGTACAACGGCTGGCCGCCAAAGTCGCAGAGCAGCTTGTGAATTCGCAGGTCAGCATCACTGTCGCTGCCTCGGAAGCGGCTGCCACTGCCGGCAGCGAGGATCACCCCGACAGCCGGCTCCCCATCGGTTTCGTCCATCGAATCCATCGTCCAATGGCCTTAGCACAGGTAGCTGGACGAGTTGTAGGCAATTTCCATTGCAACTTCGTTACGAAAAGTTTGCAGTCTGTTGCGACATTGCAGTACGGTGACGACTTGTTGCCCGCTCCGGCGTATCGAGCGTTGGCAATGTGTCCACCACGAGGAGCAGGCTCATGCTGAGAACCCGACGAATGTTTGCCCAACTGGCACTCTGCTGTGTCGGACTGAGCGCGTCGGGCTTGGTTTTCGGCACCGCGGTGGCTGATGCGACACCAACCGGATCGACCACGGCGCCTGCAAACAAGCCGACCGCCTCGACGACCTCGACGACGGTTGCCAAGAAGCAGTCGACGACACCAACGACCATTGCAACCAGCAAATCGACGACACCGACGACCGCCGTTACCAAGAAGTCGACGACTACGACAACGACCCTCGCTGACAAGAAGTCGACGGTGACGACGTCTGCCAAGAAAGGCACGATCGCCAAGACAGGCACGATCGCCAAGACAGGCACGATCGCCAAGACGGTGACGCCGACGAGCACGGCGGGCAAGTCGACCACCGCAACAACCGCCGTGAAGAAGTCGACGGCGACGACGGCTCCGAAGACAGCGAGCAGAGTGGCTGCCGTACCGGTGACGGTCGCCCCACCGACGACAACACCTGTGACCACAGCGACGGCGGCGACGCCTCCCGTTGCCGACCCCTCCTCCGGCTATGCCGGTGCAGCGCTAGTCGCATTGCGCAGCGGCGATTCCGGTAGCTATAGCGCCGCCCTGAGCCACTTGGCCGGCAACCTCTCCGGCCGTGTCGGCGTCAGTGCCGCTGTGCTCCAGTCGGCATGGAAGGCCGGATCCAAGGATGGAATGCTGGCGATGTTGTCGGGTCTCAGCCAGCTCGGTGTCGCCTACCAGTACAACGCAGCGACACCCGGTGTCGCCTTCGACTGTTCGGGTCTTGCCAGTTGGGCGTGGTCGCAAGCCGGAGTCGACCTGCCGCATCAATCGTTGATGATCCTCGACCGCACGACCCCGGAGACGATTGCGGACGTGAAGCCCGGCGACATGTTCTATTACCCCGGGCACGTGATGATTTCGCTCGGCATCGGTGGAGCAATCGTCCACGCCGCCGGCACCGGTAAGGGTGTCATTGTCAGCGTCGTCAGCAGCACACATGCGGGATTGCAGATCGGCGATCCGACGCCCGCAACCTGAGCTGACACTCGGTGGCGGGGCTAGTCCGATGTAGTTTGCCGACCATGGAGGCGACCTCCGTCAGAACGGTTCGACGAGGTGACGGCGTCGTCCGGCAGCAGCGACATGCCGGCCGCTCAGTGCTGCGTCAGCTGTGAATCGCACCGACCGACTCGCGTAGCGATGGGACGGATCGGCCGGTCCTGGAAGCGATGATCTCCGCACAGATCGAGATCGCCGTCTCCTCGGGTGAACGCGCACCGATGTCCAGCCCGATCGGTGACATCAGCCTGGCGAGCTGCTGCGGATCGGTGACTCCGACTTCGGCAAGACGCTCCATCCGCTTGTCGTGCGTCTTTCGCGAACCCATCACACCGATGTAGCCGACCTTCGATGCCAGCGCACCCTGTACAGCCGGGACGTCGAACTTGGCGTCGTGTGTGAGGATGCAGACAGCGTCGCGGGCGGAAAGCGCAGCGCCGCGCTCAGCAAACAGATTCTGTGGCCAGGAGACGATGACCTGATCGGCGGTCGGGAACCGCCGTCGAGTGGCGAACACCTCGCGGGCGTCACAGACGGTCACCCGATAGCCGAGCACTTTGGCGATCCGTGCCAATGCGGCCGTGAAGTCGACCGCCCCGAAAATCCACATCTGCGGCGGCGATGCCCATGTCTCGACGAACACCCGAATCGTCGGCGTGTCCTGCAGATCCTCTGGCGTCGCCTCGCCGCTCGGTCCGTAGTGGCGCACGCCGCTGCGACCGGTCTCCAACTCGGCGGACGCATCGCGCTCGACGACTCGGTCGAGTTCGGCATCGCCAAGCGTCCCGTCGACGAACGATGCGGCGTCCTTCGGTGAGCCGAGGACGAGCTTGGCGCCGGCATGGGGGCCGTCGAGCACGGTTGCCAGAGCAATCGGCATTTCCGTGCGGATACCGTCGCGAACGAGCTCGTACTGTCGTTCCCAGTTCAACGATTCGATGAACAGATGGATGATCCCGCCGCATGTGAGGCCGACGGCGAACGCCTCGTCATCGGAATAGCCGAAGGTGACGAGCTTGCCGGTGGGATTGGGCGAACCGAGAATGCCGAGCGCTTCGCCGACAACAGCACCCTCGACGCACCCTCCACTCACCGACCCGGCAACCTCACCGTCTTGCGAGACGGCCATCGCCGCTCCGGGATCGCGCGGCCCCGAGCCTTCGATGTTGACGACACGGGCGATCGCCACCCGCTTGCCGGCGGCCCGCCAGCGATCGATCTCGTCGAGGATGTCCTTCATACCGATACCCGCTTTCCGTTGCCACGAGCGGTCTGCGGTGGTACGACGTGCCCGGAGACGACCTTGCCCGAGATGACGTTGCCCGAGATGACGTTGCCCGAGATGACGTTGCCCGAGATGACGTTGCCCGAGATGACGTTGCCCGAGATGACGTTGGCAAGTTGTTCCATTGCGCTGACCGAGTGACCTTCCACGAAGTGGTCAACATACGGCAGCGCCGCAGCCATTCCCCGTGCGAGCGGAGCGTAACCAGGTGTGACCTTCAACGGGTTGACCCAGACCGTGGAGAAGGCGACGCGGTGCAGGCGCGACATCTGTTCTGCAAGTTGCAGCGGATCGCCGCGATCCCATCCGTCTGACATGATGACGACGATCGCCCCGCGAGCCATGCCCCTGACGCCCCATTCGTCGTTGAATTCGCCAAGGCAGTCGCCGAGCCGCGTACCGCCGCTCCAGTCGTGGACCCGCCGGGCCGCCTCGCTCAGCGCCCGATCGGGATCACGCGACGATAGCTCACGGGTCACGCGCGTCAGCCGGGTGCCGATGGCGAATGCTTCCACTTTCTGGCGGCCGGCGACAGCGGCGTGGACGAATCGGACGAGCGCCCTGGCGTACGGTTCCATCGAGCCGGAGACGTCGAGCAGCAGTACCAGTCGGCGGAGACGCTCGCCCTGACGCCGATTGTGCCGCTCGATCGCTTCGCCGTCGGTACGCAGCGCGCTCTGCACCGTGCGGCGCAGGTCGAGTGCTCCCGTCGAGCGCTTGGATCGGATGAGGCGCCTGCTCGCCCGAGGGGTCCCGACCAGTCGCAGACGGGACATCATCTGCTGGGACAGTTCCAACTCTTCCGAGGTGTACTCGGCGAAGTCCTTGTCGCGCAACACCTCGGCGGCAGAGAACCGCAGATCGATCGTTTCGTCGTCGGACGGGGGAGTGCCGGCGTCGGTGTTGTCGTCTTCGTCTTCACCGGTGTCGATGGTCAGCGTGATGTGCTGCTCTTCGGCTTCCGTCGCAGCGACGACCGCATCACGACGCTCCCAGAAGACGGCGAACGCCCGCTCGAACATCGCCTCGTCCTCAGGGCGCGTCAGCAATGTCGTCCGGCCCGCCCAGTAGACATGGTCCCGCGTATCGATGCCGAGCACCGTCAGCGCATCGGCGAACCCGATCACGCTGGCGATCGGCACAGCGACACCGGCACCGCGCAGCAGACGGGCAAAGCCGACGGCGAGTTGCGAAGGCGCGGCGACGGTCGTGCGTGCGGCGAACGCCTCAGGTGTGGGCGAATCCACGTTCGAATGCCTGTTTGACGAGGTCGGCGACCCCGCCGGTGCGAACCCGCTGCTGGTCTTCCCGATACTTCAGCACCGTTCCGAGGGTCGCCTCGACGAGCGCCTCGGTCAGTTTCGTTGCGCCGAGCACGCCCAACGCAGCGGTCCAGTCGATCGTTTCGGCGACGCCTGGTGGCTTGTACAGGTTGAGGGCGCGCATCGCTTCGACTGCCGCTGCCACCTGACGCGTCAGTGTCTCGTCTGCATCGGGAACTCGGAGCCTGACGATGGCGACCTCCCGCTCGAAGTCCGGATGCTCGACCCAGTGGTACAGGCATCGGCGCTTCAGCGCATCGTGAACGTCACGTGTGCGATTCGAGGTGAGGATGACGATCGGCGGGTCGTCGGTGCTGAACGTACCGAGTTCAGGCACGGTGATCTGGAAGTCGGACAGCACTTCGAGCAGGAACGCTTCGAACTCGTCGT
>Ga0123338_10000337_pt1 | contig 48769 bp, 37 predicted proteins | sample grotaG_FD_89793 | JGI IMG/M metagenome (GOLD analysis project Ga0123338, IMG submission 89793) | Glacier valley bacterial and archeal communities from Borup Fiord, Nunavut, Canada, to study Microbial Dark Matter (Phase II) -... | ecosystem: Environmental > Aquatic > Freshwater > Ice > Glacier ... | reverse complement strand
GATGCGCAACAGCAGGCGCTGGAGCACGGGGTGAAGATTGCGGGTTGTACGGTTCATTGGGTGACGGAAGAGATGGACGCCGGCCCCATTGTTTTGCAGGCTGCCGTGCCTGTGCTGGAAGAGGATACGGTGGAGACTCTTTCGGTGCGAATCTTGGAAGAGGAGCACCGGCTGTATCCGGAAGCTATCCGGATTGCACTACGGCCTTTGTGCCAGGTTAGTAGATAACGGTTTATCCAGGTATTCGATCCAGCCATCCATCATTTCCATTTCGCTGGCTTCGCCCCATCTGACTACTTGGGTGGGATCGGGATTGAGCGGATTGTTCGAGGAGTTATCGAAGTGGGAAATAATTGCTAGACGCGTGCCGCTGGGGAGATACTTCGGTTCCGTCAGCTTGTAAGTGATTTGCCAGTTAAAGTTGTAGTGCGGGACTAAAAGCAGTGTTTCCCGTTTGCCATCGGGGTAAGTCACTTCGAATCTGGAATCTTTGCCGCGCAGGTGCATGTGCGGAGTCAGGCTGGTGACGTACATATCCTGCTTGAAGGTGTGGCACTCGGTTACTTCTACGTTGGGGGCACCGGCGGGCAGGCGGAATAAGAGCGCCGATAGATCGACGCGCTTAGCTGCCTGTACTGGCGGCTGTTTAGCGAAAATCAGGCCTACGCTGGTTTCATCGGATTCCGGCTTGCCAGTAGAGTGCGAATAGTGTAACTGGAACGATAGGTTGGACCCCGCGGGGATACGGCGCGCGGTGCCTTCCGGGAATACGTCCGCTCCACGGCCCGGTAAGTAGGACGCCAGCATACCCCAGGAACCGAATTTTGCATCGACGGGCTTGCCGCCAGGCAAGTAACTGTTGTCATCGACGACACAGCCGTTATCGATTACGGGAGCTTCCGGACGGATCCAGGCCAGCTTGCCTTCGTGTACCATCAGCCACTTGCGATAGGCCGACTGCGGATCGGGTGCGGCGGCTGGTATTTTGGCGGTGGTGACGGGACCAGTTGAGCCTGCTTCCACTTGAACATGTGCGTGATGAACTACTTTGCGATTGCCTGGACGGAGCTCAGCGGCAATCACCCAGCGGTCTTCAGTGAAGTTGGTTGGCACCACAAACTTTTCATATTCGTCCAGGCCTTTGGCGGTCAGTTCATGCCGGGGAATCGCGATCACCAGGTCCGGCTTACCGATTTTCCAATCTGTCGAGTACACCGGTGCGGCGGGGAGCTTTGTAGGATCGCCCTCAGGCTTCCCGCCATCCACCCAGGCTTTGATGGTCGCGATTTCGGCATCAGTCAAGCTGGAATCATTCGTGAATTTGCCGTAGTGCGGGTCCGCTTTCCAGGGCGGCATGGTGCGGGTGAGGACGGCTTCGCGGATTGCCGCGGCCCACGGCTTGACCTGTTGGTAAGTCAGGAACGACATGGGCGCGAGGTCGTTCGGGTGATGACAGGTAGTGCAGTGCTGGTAGAGCAGCGGCGCGACTTCGGCCGTGAAGGTGGGAACCGCGGCGGAAGCGCTATACGTCAACAGAGCGAGAGTAAACAGCTTCATCCCGCCCATCACTGTATCACTCCGCGGTAAAAAGAACCCAGCCAGGAAGGGAAGCGGGCTGATTGTTCAGGAAGACGATGCGGCGCGTTTTGGGGAAGGGCAGGCCGGAACGGATGGCGCTGGCATAAGTGTTTTGAGCTTGCAAGATTTTGCGGGCGCTTTCAGTGGTGGTATCGAGCAGCGCCGATTTGCCGAGAAAGCCGGCACCCCAACCGAGCGAGAGCAGGCAGCTTTTGGTGTTTTCGGCTTGAGCGAGCGACTGCTGAAGGGCGGCGATTTGTTGCTTGAGGGCCGCTAAGCCGGTCCACTCCGCGTATTGTTGGTGAGCTTGCAACTGTTTGGCTGCGTATTGATTGGCTGCTTTGAAAACAGCGTCGCGCGTGACCGGTTCACGCCAGCGAAGGATGCGGCGGATTTCCGGGCCGTTCAGGAACTGATTTTCGTTCCAGGTGCCTTCAAACTTCGTGCCGGGAATGGCCATTTCAATGAAGGCCGGCGTGCTTTCTTCCGCGCGGCTCACGCTTCCGCGCGGCGCCTGCTTCCAGGCTACCTGATAGCCGCCCTGTTTGGCTTGCAAGGTGGAGGTGCGGACCAGATAGACCTTAAAGACGCTGGGGGGCACCGGGGCGGAATCGGCGGCACCGAAAAAGCGGGTGCGGCTGCCGACTGCCTGTTCTTCCATCAACTCGCCCGGGTGGCGCGGGGGACGTTCCGCGCCACCATACCTGGCGGAAAGTTCAGTGAGCGAGTTTTCGCGCAGACCGGCAACCAGCAAGCCGGTACGAAGCGCGCCCTTGATGGCGGCTCCGGGCAAAAAGGAACCCTGGACGCCTTCCGCGAAAGTGGGAATGCTCAGGCTTTCGACGGGAGCGCGGTTCCAGTATTCAGAATATGCCGCGCTTTCAAACGGGATGCGGCGGCCGGCGTAATTCTGGGCAAAGCCGCCCCAACTGGCGAAATCGAGGCGCGTGGCGGTCTTGAGCTGGCGGAGGTAGCCTTCAAGCCGCGGGCCTTTCGAGAGCAGGCGGAAGATGCGCGTTTGATCGAGAACGTTGACCTGGTCTTTCCAGACCATGTAATCGATGGGCGCTAGTTTTTGTCCATCGCCGACCAATGTAGGGGTCAGGCAGGTGACTGTGTATTTCATGCGAACACCTCTTCGTGCAGCGGAATCGCAAAAGCGAACCCAAACCGGAGCACGGGATGCGGGAAGCCTTCGGGGGCGACATTGGGCGCGGAACCTTCCGGCGGACGCGAAGCGTGCAGCACGGAGCCTTCTTCAATGACGCGAATCTGTTTTTTCAAGCCGCCGGAACCAGCCGGGCTTGCGATGCGGCCGGATCTGGTGGCGACGGAATAGTTGCCGCGGGTCCAATCGATCTGATCTTCCGGGCCGGGGATGAAGCTGGAAAGCAGCCAGTAATCGCCCTCGTGCGGGACTTCGTCATGGAGGTGCGAGGATTTCGAAAAGTGCGGCTGACTGGCGCGGCCCCAACCTTGAGAGCGGCGGCCACCGAAACCGGAATCGGCCAGCAGGCGGAATGCGGATTGCACAGGAGCGGTCCAGTGTTCGGCTGCGGCTTCATCGTGAAAGGCAACGCGGCACCAGAGACCGGCGTTGGGCGTGAATTCGATGCCAGTGACGGCGTGAGGTTCAGTTGCGCCTGTTAGCCGATCGATTGCGGCATGCTTACGGACGATTTCGCGAAACGGACCGGGGCGGCCTGAGGGCATCAGGCACTGACTGGGGCCATCGAGCGAATAAGCATCTTCGTTGAGAGGCTTGCCGGCGATGAGATCGCGAACGGCAGAGAGCGGCACGAACTTCGCCCCTTTCCAGCGGACCTTTGCTGAAGGCGCTGGGGGCCAGAGACTCCGGGGCGGGATAATCAGACCGGTGTTGCCCAGGAACGGAAAGCAGGAGGAGAAGCGCGCAGCCGGTGCTTGGCCTGAAGTGGAGGTAGCCGCAAGCCACTCTTCCTGACGACCCAGCAACTGCATCGCTTCGGTGACGGCGGAATAGAGCGCGTCACTGCGGTAAAGCGTTTCTACCTGCTGGCGCGTACTGCCGCCGATTCGCCACGGCCCGGTTGGCCGCAGCCTGATTGTGAAGCCTGTTTTCATTGCGGCGCTATTCGGTCAGGAACGACGTTCCGGCGGTGTTCATTTGCGATTGGACGGCGGCCAGATCGCCAGCCGGTGCGAGCTCTTTCTGCTCTGAGCCCTTCGCGTAATAGTCTTTGTTGCGCCAGTTGAGGGTCAGTTTTGCGAAACGAACCCGTCCGCTGCCGCGAGATCCACCGCCGCCAAGAGCATCATCTTCCAGAAGCCGAGGCCCTGAATCAAAAGCCCGAGCATGGGCGCATCTTCTTCGCAGAGGATGTCGACTACGAAACGAACCTTAAACCGCGCACCCGCCGGGACGCGTTCAATCGTTCGGGGGTTCGCTTGCGAGGTAATGCGGTCGATGGCATTTTCGCTCTTCACTTCGGTTAATTCGTCGTCGAGCGTTTCTCGCATCTGCTGCGTGATGCTATCGAGATCGAGCGGGGCATCAAATACGGCCAGGCGCGCGGGAGTGGCATTGTTGCTGTCCGTAGTTTCGCCTTGTACACGGTCCATGCGCCCAGGGCTGCGCCCGAAAAGGATACAAATTTCGTCATCCGGACGGTCACTCTGGTGGATGCGGACTTCCTGCCCTTTGCGCTTCGAAATATAGACCAGTTCGCTAGGAACCGCCATGCCGGTGGCCTGTTCCAGCAGGGAGCGGATACGTCCGCGAAGGGTGGAGCCGGGGACATAGGGGCGGCCAGCGGAATCTTTGACGACCGGGTTATCGGAGCCGCCGATTTCGAGCGAACCTTTGCCCGCGCCGACGTGCAGGCCGGTTTCGCAGTGCATTTCGCCTTCGAGAATCAGTTTCCCGATCAATTTCAGTTCAGTTTGTGCGGTATGGGCGCTCATGGGTTACTCGTGTACTACTCGTTGTAGGCGATGATGGCTTCGAACAGATCTTTAAAGCGGTCGTAGCCCCGCTGATCGTTCTTCCGTGTAACTTGCAGCAGCAGCTTTTCAATCTGATCGAGGCTGCGGAGGCTATGGCGCGCAATGGTGTAGGCGATGCGCGCGCGCAGCATGACAAATTCGTGCTGGCGCTCATTTTCCGGGGCGCGAACGGCGCGGCGAACGGCGTTGTAGAGGCGACGCAACTGGCTCTTGGTGCCGGTATCCATATCACGCATGCGGCTGACGATGCCGTGGGCCTGATTATCAAGATACAGACTATCGGAGATGAGCTTTTCAAGCTCGATTTCGGGGAATTCGAAGCGGGAGCGGTCACCGCCGCCTCGTTCGCCACCACGGTCCGGACCACGGTCACCACCGCGATCTCCACCACCGGGCCGGCGTTCGCCACGATCATTCGGTCCACGGGGGCCACCGCCGCCTCCGCCAAGCCGTGCGCCCGCGGCGCGTTCTCCACCGCCCTGACCGCGTCCGCTACCGGCGCCTTCGCGGGGAGGGCGATTGCCGCCTTGACCGGTGTGGGCAGGTTTTGCCTGTTGCTCCGGCTTTGACTGGGGTTCCGGTTTCTGTTCCGGCGTTGTTTGCTGTTGTTCGTCTGCCATTCTAATTTTCCTGGGCGGTTCCTTGTGCCAGCCGAGCCCATTCCAGGGCAACCACGCCGGCCGGGCGAAGCTTAAACTGTTTTCCCTTGGAGGGACGGACATTTCGTCCGACGATTTCATTGATCAGATGGGTGCGCAGCTTGCCGAATTCGCGTTCTTTGGATCCGCGCGTGGCTGCCGTGGTGAAACGGCGCTGGAACCGGTATGCACGCCGCAATAACCGTTGCTGATCGGTCAGAAGCGGCGAAGAGACCTTATTATATAGGGCGTCCAACTCCGACAGGAATTGCGAACCGCCGCGAAAGTCTTCACTGACACGCTCCACGGCATCTTTCAATTCGGCGGCGTCAGTCAACTGCTTCCATTCGAGCACGCGGCCCAAAAGGTAGATACAGTCCTTGTCGGCGGCTTTGGCCAGGGCCAGATCCCGGCCACATTCGGCGTACAGGGATTCGAGCGGCGTATTCAGATCCGGAGCCAAGGCACACGCCATGGTGATGGTTTTCGCTTCGGGACCGGGGAACTCTTTCAGACTCTCTTCGGCGAAACGTCCGAACATGCGCTGTAACTCGCGGGCGAGCATGATGAGGGCATCCCAGGCGCCGTACACCGCGAAAGCGTTGCCGCCGGAATACAGAACCGTCACTCTGCGCCAAAACTCCGGCATGCTGCAGAGAATTTCAAGTTCGCCAGCAAAAAACTGCTTGTACAGAACGGAAACGCGAACGTGCTCCTCAATGCTTTGCAGACGCCGCAAGCGAAGACTGAAATCATCGACATCGCCACGCAAAAGTCCGAATAAAGGACGTCCGTTCGAGCGGACGGCCATCTCTGAAACGGTGGCGTAGGTGCCTTCCACCTCACCCGGAGCGGCATGGCGGGCTAATGCAATTCCGTCTTGGGACAAGTCTGAGGTGATGGGCCAGTTGTGCTTTCCGGGTTCCGCGGAAAAAAGTAGCGGCAAATCGGGCGACCACCCGACAAAAGGAGCGGAACGGAGCTGGCTGGCCAGTTCAGAGGTGAAGAGACCTTCAGCGGGGGCTTCGGGCGTGAAGGGTTCGAAGTTACGGACTGCTGCCAGAGGGGTATCGCGCCGGCCGTGGAGTTGATCCGTGAGGCGTTTGCGAACCACGGTCCAATCGCCCAGATTTTCGGTGCTGCTCCAGAGCAACGTGACCAAGCCGCCCGAAGCGGTGCTGATCTGGCGTGCGCTGGCTTCGAGAAATTCGTCGGCACGGTCGCGAAATGAATCGGGAATGATGACGACAAACTGTGCGCCTCCAGAGGCTCCCATCAATTGAGCGGAGAGCTGCAGCTCTGCCAAAAGGGCGCGGGGCACCACTTCGGAGACCAGAGTGATCCACAAAGAGCGCGCGTCTATGATTTGATTTCCGCCGGGAGCGGGAGACGAGAGAAATGCGTCAATCCCCAGCAGTTTCCCCTGAACGAGGAGCTGTTCGGACATGAATTACGTTATCGGACCTATCACTAAGGTAGCAGACGTCAAATTCAATCACCACCGCTGGTTTCAGCCTTTCAGCAGCGAGATCGACAGCAAGCGGGAATTTCAAGTAGGATCAATGTTGCGCATGAGCGCCTCCGTGAATTATCAAGCCCTGTTCGAAGGCGTCCCCATCGCAGTTGTCGTCCTCAGCCCTGAAGCGGATTTTCGCGTCCTGACTGCGAGCAATGCTTACGAACGGTTGTCCGGCAGGAGCGCGGCCGCAATGGCGGGGCATCCCCTGTTCGAACTCTTTCCCGACGATCCGAACGATGCGGTCGCCGATGGGGAACGAAACTTGCGCGCCTCGCTGGAAAGAGTGTTGCACACGGGTAAGCCGGATGCCATTCCTTTGCAGCAGTATTCCGTTCGGGGGGATGCAGGCGACTTCCACGAGCGTTTTTGGAGTGTCCTGAACTCCGCGGTGATGGGTAGCGACGGAAAGATCGCATATCTGCTGCACAGCGTTGAGGAAGCCACCGAGTTGCTGGTACCGCAAGGCGTAGATAATGTGAGCGGCCGGGGTGAACAGCCACTTAGCGCGGGCGAACTCCAGACAAAATTGTTTGCCCGGGCCCGCGATGTGATGGCGTTGAATACAAGCCTGCGCGCAACCAATCAGGCACTGGCCGTCTGTGATGCCCGCTTTCGCCAACTTACCGAAACGGGCACTTTTGGGTTGATGATCGCCGATTTAAATGGTGGCGTAAGTTACTGCAACCCCGCGCTGCGATCTCTGTTGGGCTACAGCGAAGAAGATGTGGCGAGCGGAGCGGTTTGCTGGGACCGGATGACTCCGGCCATTTTCGCCGAAGATGACGCGCGGGCCGTCCGTGAGCTGCGCGAGCGTGGCACGTGTACTCCATTCGAGAAGATTTACCGCGCCAAGGACGGGCGGCTTGTCCCGGTCTTCATCGGCGCTTCCATGTTGGTGCCGGCAGAAGGATTGGAGGCCACTGAAGTGGTGGCGTTTGTGATCGATCTATCGGAACGCGTCCGCGTGGAACAACTTCTGCGCGCAAGCGAACTGCGTAATCGAACGATTATCGAGAGTCTCCCTCAACTGGTGTGGACTTGCCGCAATGATGGATACTGCAGCTATTTAAGTCCGCAGTGGGTGGCTTACACCGGTATCCCCGAAGAGCAGCAGCTTGGCTGGGCGTGGTTGGATGTGGTGATGCACCCCGATGACCGGGAACGCACTTATCAAGCATGGATGACGGCTGTCAGCGGCAGAGCTGATTACGATCTGGAATACCGTCTGCGCCGCCACGATGGAGTCTATCGCTGGTTCAAGACCCGGGGTACACCCGTTTTCGATGGTGCGGGGCATATTTCCGAATGGTTCGGCACCTGCACCGACATCGATGATCAGATCCGGTCTGAAGAAGTGCTGATGGGTGCCATTGAAGAGCGGGACCGCCTTTGGCGCGAGTTCGATACGGCGCGTTCGAACTCTCCCGATCTTACGTACTCGTTCGATCTGCTGGGGCGTTTTACGTATGCGAACCGTGCATTGTTGATGTTGCTGCAGAGGTCTTTTGCGGAGGTAGTGGGCCGCAATTTCTATGAGCTTGACTATCCGCCTGAGCTGGCTCGAACGTTGCATGAGCAGATCGATACCGTCATTCGAACGCGCATGCCATTGCGCGCCGAAACCCCGTTTACCGATCCTTCCGGCGCGGCGCGATACTACGAATACATTTTCGTTCCGATACTGGCCGGCGAAATGGTGGAGGCGGTAACCGGTTCAACCCGCGATATTACCGATCGCAAGGAAGCGGAAGAGAAACTTCGTGAGGCCGAACAGCGCTTTCGTTTTGCCCTGCAAGCCGGACGTATGAACAGTTGGGAATACGGTCCCGCCATTTACGAGCGGCATGTGGGTGCTTGGGAAAAAGGGGGCGCCGGTCTGGTGGAAGCCTGGAATTCACAGACATTGCGCCGCATCTTGAATCCCGCGGAGGCGGGCCGGCTGGAGCATCTTTTTGACGACGCGCTGCGCCACGGTAAAGAGGTGGAAACGGAGATTCGGGTGTCGCGCGAGGGGCGTGAAGATGCGTGGCTTTGGGTGCGCGGGACATTTAACCCGGATACGGAAACGCAGCCGCGGTTGTCAGGCCTGATTTCTGAGATTACGGAGCGCAAAGCAATGGAAGACCGCTTCCGTGAAACGGCGCGACTGGAGAGCGTGGGAGTGCTCGCCGGGGGCATTGCGCACGATTTCAACAATCTATTGACGGGGATTCTGGGGAATTCCAGCCTGGCAATGGATGATGTGGGCGAAGACCACCCCATTTACCCCTTGCTTGAAAGTGTGGTCAAGGGCAGTGAGCGCGCCGCCACACTCACTGCGCAAATGCTGGCTTATTCAGGACGCGGGAAGTTTGTGGTCCGCCGGGTTGATTTGTCGTCTTTAATTCGCGAAGTGAGCACGCTCATCAAGGCCTCCATACCCCGGCATGTGCGGCTGAAATTAGAGTTACAGGAATCGCTTCCAGCCATTGAGGCGGATGTTACACAGATGCACCAGGTGATCATGAACCTGATTGTGAACGCCGCTGAGGCTGTCCCCGCGGCGCGGCAAGGCCAGGTCACGGTGCGCACATCGGAGTGTACTTTGACGAAGGGGCAACTTGCCGGCCTGCGGAATGCCTTTGAAGCGCCGCCGGGCCGATATGTCTGCCTTGTCGTGGAAGACGATGGCACAGGCATGGATGAAAGCACGCAAAAGAAGATGTTCGACCCGTTTTTTACCACCAAATTTACGGGCCGCGGGCTGGGGCTTTCGGCCGTGCTGGGGATTCTGCGCGGTCACAAAGGGGCCGTCAAGATCGACAGCCAGCCCGGTCACGGGACGACGGTCAGCGTGTACCTGCCGGCCGCTAACGGGCAGCCTGAAAAGCCAGTTGTGCAGGCGCCCACGGTAGGAGAGGTGGGAAGTGGCACCATTCTGGTGATCGATGACGAAGAGGTGGTGCGCAGTGTGGCGCAGAACATGTTGAAACATGCGGGATTCGAAGTTCTGGCGGCCCGCGACGGTGCGGAAGGCGTGCAACTTTTTCGCCAGCGGCACCGGGAGATTCGCGCCATTCTGCTGGATTTGAGCATGCCGGTGCTGGATGGGGAATCCGCGTTGCCATTGTTGCGGCAGATAGACCCCGATATGCCGATTATTTTGTCAACGGGCTATAGCGAAGTGGAAGCGACGGCACGGTTTGCGAGCCACCGGTTGGCCGGAATTTTACAGAAGCCATACACCACGGCACAGTTGAAGGAAGCGGTTCGACAGGCACTCGATAAAAAATAAGTGCCCCGATACAGAACGTAATTTCCGCATCCATTCGCGATCTGCACAATCGGACGTCTGAACTGGTGCGGGAAGCAGCGGCGGGTGCGGTGAAGCAATCCACATGGCAACGGCACTGGAGTTAGGAAAACGGGAAATCTGGACGAGTGACCGCTCCTTACTCGCGGTTGCCACTGATGCCCGCATTGCGGGACGAAGCGTTTGAATAAAGCGTTATAACGGGAGCGGCACCAGGTCGCCGCTGACGGCGAACACAACGCGAATGACGCCTTTCGGGACACGGCGGAACACCTGGAAGTAAACGGTGGTGTCGCCATCGGCCTGAATAGTAACTGCCTGATTGTTTACCAGCTCATCGGTTCCATCTCCGTTGCTTTGCGATAAGTACGCTTGCGCAAATTCAGCGGTGGCCCCCTGAACGGTAGCCTGCACACTTGAGGTGAAGCGCTGCCCCGAGGGCAATGTGGAAGTTACGGCAAGATAACGAATAATCAGCCGCTTACCGGCGGGCACGGTCAGCGTGGCAAAAGAAAAACCTGAAGAATCCGCTACATCCAGCCGGAAGGACTGCTGAAACGCGGTATCGCTGGCCTGGGCCCCGGCAACAGTCCCCACGATCACAGCTAATAGAGTGATCTTGAGGGCAGGAAAACTGATCATAAAAGTTTTCGGTCCCGTCCTCCCTAGAATAACAGTCATTCGCGTGGATTTAGAAGTTTCAGTCCAGGCAAAGAGATTGCGCCCATTCATAAAATGAATTTGCAATTCAATTTCAGTCGGTGATACCATTTACAAAACTTTAGTGGTCAACACCGTTTGAGCCCGGTAACATTCGGACCCTCTCAAACCACCGAGTTCTCTTCCCCGTCCTTGTAGGACGCCTCGCTCTCCGTCTTTTGAGCGCATTTCGCCGTGAAGCACCGCTTCGTCTGACAGCCAAGCGCCATGCCGCCGGCCCTAACGCTTCGAAGGAGAAACGGATGTCATTTCGCAGTCTCGCAAAAACGGCATTATTGTCGATCGCATTTGTCAGTTCTTCTGTTTACCTGGCCGCCCAGTCGTTTCAGGGTGGAGTCCGGGGATCGGTACTCGATCCCTTGAAAGCAGGCATAGGGGGGGCAAAAGTCACCCTTATGAACGAAGGCACCGGCGAAGCTAAATCGGAGCTCACCCATGAAAACGGCGGCTATGATTTCACCTCGCTGGTTCCGGCGACCTATACGCTGACGGCGGAGAGCCCCAGCTTCAAGAGGTTTGAGAGGAAGAACATTGTTGTAGGCACGCAGGAATACCTCACGATCGATCTGTTGCTTGAGGTGGGGTCGGTTACCGAAAGCGTGATGGTTACCGAAGAAGTGCCGCTGATTGAAGCGTCGAACGCTTCTCAGGGACAGGTGCTGGATAACCAGAAACTGGTGGATCTTCCAAACCTGGGACGCAACCCGTTTGTCCTCTCAAAGCTTGTGCCGAACGTGATTCAGATTGGCAATCCGGCGTATAACCGCATGCAGGACCAGAGCGGATCATCCGCAATTTCGATAGCTGGCGGCCCGGTCCGTGGCAATAATTATCTGCTGGATGGTATTCCGATAACGGATGCCGCTAACCGCGCGATTATTATTCCGTCGGTGGAGGCGGTGTCTGAGGTGAAGGTACAAGCCAACACCTACGATTCGGAAATGGCGCGGACGGGAGGCGGCATGTTCAACACGCTCATCCGTTCCGGTGCGAATCAAATTCATGGCAGCGCGTATGGGCATCTGCGGCGTACCGATTGGGATGCGAACAGCTTCTTCAACAATGCGGGAAACGTACCCATCACTCTTCAGCCGAACACCACATGGGGAGCCAGCCTGAACGGCGCGATTGTCATTCCTAAAATTTACAACGGTCGCAACAAGACCTTTTTCTCCGCCGCGATTGAGCAGTATGACGATACACAATCCGGATCATCGACCTTCTATGCCCCCACGGCGCTGGAGCGCATTGGCGATTTTTCAAAGACTTTCGATTCCAAAGGTGCGCTGGTGGTAATTACCGACCCATTCACGAAAGCGCCGTACCTGGGAAACAAAATTCCCGCGAGCGCTATTAATCCGATCGGCCTCGCCATTGCCAATACTTACGTCCAACCGGGCCGAGCGCCTGCCTATTATGGCGATCAGAACCTGACCGGTTCCGCTTCTTTGCAATCCCATGCGGCACAGAAGATCTTCAAGCTGGATGAAAATTTCACCAGTTGGTGGAGAGCGAGCGCGAGCTACGCGCGTTACTATTCGCTCGAACCGGGCAACACCTGGTTCCCTACTGTTTCTTCGCCTGACCAATGGCGCCTTCAACGCCGAGTGGATGCAACCGCCATTAACAACGTGATTACGCTTTCGCCCACAACCGTCCTGTCCGTTCGTTATGGTTTTAACCGGTTCCCGAACTACGGATACAAGGCAAGCCAGGGATTCAATCTTGCTTCGCTGGGCTTCCCGGCAGCCACCGTAAGCCAGATTCCGAACCCGACTTTCCCGATCGTCAACTTCAACACCGCCTACAGTCTGGGAACGAACAATAATTTCTTCTACGTTCACTCTTCGAAGAATTTTTCCACCAGCGTATCGAAGTATGTCGGTAAACACAGCCTGAAAGCCGGGGTTGATTACCGCCGTATTTCCGCGGTGGGCAACGATCTGGATGGCAACAACGGCCAGTTCCAATTTACGTTTAACGGACAATTTACCGGTAACGAATTCGCGGATCTGCTGACCGGTTACCCATATTCGGGCGACGGGTATCTGGCCCGCAAGTTAAACGATTTTGCCAATTACTATGGGGCGTTTGTTCAAGACGATTTCCGCATCAGCCGGAAACTGACTCTAAATTTCGGCTTGCGCTGGGAACGCGAATTGGGAATTCAGGAAGCCAATAACGGCCTGATCACCAATTTCTCAACTGCGGGGACGAATCCGCTGGCCGCCAATGTCACGGGAATTGCGCCCAAAGGCTTTGTTCAGTTTGCGGGCCAGGGTGGGGCTTCCACCCATGTAGGGAACTTCTCCGGCAGCAAGTTTGGACCTCGCGTGGGAGCGGCATACCAGTGGGATTCGAAGACGACCATCCGCGCTGGTTACGGAATTTTCTACGCGCCCCAGTTCTCACTCGGAGCTCCGATTTCGCCCCCCGGCTACACGTCGGAAACCAGCTACATTGCCACCAACGATGGCTATAAGACGCCGGCTAGTTCGCTCAGCAATCCCTTCCCGACCGGGCTGACCGCACCCCTCGGAAACTCACTGGGCGCTTCGACAGCTATCGGCCAAAGCTTCTCGCTTGTGGATCCGAACGCAAAATCTCCGCGAATTCAGCAGTTCTCACTCGACATTCAGCGCGAACTGCCTTTCGGTATCGCTGTGGAAGTGGGGTACGTGGGCAGCCGCTCCGCAAACCTGGGCTTGAATGCTCCCAGCCGCAATATCAATGCGCTTGACCCCAGCCTGCTGGGCACTCCGGGTCTGACCGGTTCCGTTGCGAACCCGTATTACAACCACGGCGGAACCGGAATCATCGGGGGACCCACGGTGGGCCAGTATCAACTGCTGCTGCCGTACTCCGCCTATGGCGCCATTAACGTTTCCTACTCCAGCTACAATCACGCGCAGTACGATTCGGCGATTTTCAAGGCGCAGAAGCGGTTCAGCCACGGGCTTTCCTTCCTGAGTTCCATCACGTTCTCACGCAACCTGGATTCGAGCGGCGGCGGCGTGGGCAACACTCTGAACAGCGGTGCAAGGGGCCCGCAGAATCCTTACGATTTAGGAGCTGAGTACAGCCTTTCGAACATTAACACTCCTTGGAACTGGGTGACCTCAGTTTCCTACGAGCTTCCCTTTGGTAAAGGCAAGTCTTTCGCAAGTGGCGCCAACCGCCTGGTAGATACCGTGATCGGCGGCTGGTCTATCAATACCGTTTCTTCTTTAAGGACCGGCTTCCCGCTTCAGATTTCGCAATCCACCAACAGCAATTCGATTTTCGGTTATGCCAGCCAGCGCCCCAGCGCGACCGGTATTAACCCTGCAACCAGCGGCAGCCTGGAAGAACGGCTTAACGGATATATTAATCCGTCGGCCTTCTCGCTTTCCCCGCGCGGAACATTCGGGAACCTGGCAAGAACCATCAACCTTCGGGGACCGGGTATGGCAAACACCGATGCTTCGCTATTCAAAAACTTCACCATCACTGAACGGTTCAGAGGTCAGTTCCGGCTGGAAGCTTTGAATGCGACGAACACACCGTTGTTCTATGGGCCGAACGTTTCCTTCGGAAGCGGCAGCTTCGGCAAGATTACTTCGCAGGCGAATTTCTCCCGCCAATTGCAATTGGCGCTGCGATTCTCCTTCTAAGCGTTTTAGTTTTTCGAAAAATATGACGAATTGCAAACGAACGGGTGTAAAATTCGAAACAGGGCGCCACGTCGTGCGCCTAATTCAAACCCCGTTCGTTCGCTCTTCCAACCTTGGCCCTCTAACCTTTATTGAACGGAGACTTTTCGTATGAGCAACATTTTGAACGCAGAGCAAACGAGCGAACTTTTGAAGCGCGGTTTCTCGCGCCGGTCACTCGGCCGGTTCGCTTCCCTCCTTACTGCCGGAGCCGCCCTCCCTTTTTACAATGAGAGCGCCCTGGCACAACTTTCCATGGTCCAAGACATTCCGGCGGATGCCGTGAAGATCAATGCGAATGAGAATCCGCTGGGCCCTTGTCCAGAAGCCGCTGAAGCCATTTACAGCATTGTGAAGAAGGGCGGCCGATACATGTATGAGAACACTTTCAGCTTTGCCAAGACCCTGGCCGATATCGAAGGCGTGAAGCCTGAGTACGTTCAGCCGTATGCCGGTTCCAGCGAGCCGCTGCACACCTCCGTGATGGCGTTTACTTCCCCTACCAGGAGCCTGGTGGTGGCGGACCCCGGTTATGAAGCCGCGCCGCGCGCCGCGAAGTTTGTGGGCGCGAAAACTATCATGGTTCCGCTGGCGAAAGATTACTCGCATGACGTGAAAGCCATGATTGCGGCTGACCCGAATGCTGGCGTGATCTATATCTGCAATCCGAATAACCCGACGGGCACGCTGACGAAGCGCTCCGACATCGAATGGGCGCTTGCCAACAAGCCGGCCGGCTCCATTCTGTTGCTGGATGAAGCGTACCTGCATTTCTCCGATGCAACGCCCTGTTCTGACCTGGTGGCCGCAGACAAAGACATTGTCATCCTTCGCACCTTCTCGAAGCTCTTCGGCATGGCCGGTCTTCGCGCCGGTGCCGCTATTGGTCGTCCGGATCTGCTGGCCAAGATGAGGGGTTATTCCGCTGGCGCTCTGCCGATTACCGGCATGGTGGGTGCGGAAACGTCTCTTAAGGTGAAAACTTTGGTGCCCACGCGGAAACGTGATATGCGCAACATTCGCCAGGATACGTTCGATTTCCTCGCCAAGAACGGTTATAGCTTCGTTCCCTCCGATTCGAACTGCTTCATGCTGGATACCAAGAGGCCAGCCAAGGAATATATGGCTGCGATGGCGAAGCAGAATGTCTACGTCGGCCGGCCCTGGGCGGCTTGGCCCACCTATAGCCGCATCACGGTAGGTACCGCCGATGAGATGGCTAAGTTCAAAACAGCAACCAAGAAAGTTCTCGGCTAAACAAGGATTTCTCACAAGATGAGAAAGCGTTTCACGAGTTACTCGTGGAGCGCGCTCAGAGGGGATGTTTTCGGCGGCTTTATTGCTTCGCTGATTGCCTTCCCTTACGGTCTGGCGATGGCGTCTCTGATGGGGCTGCCGCCAATCCTGGGCGTCTTCACATCTATACTGACTGCGCCAATCACGGCGCTACTCGGCAGAAACCCCGTCATGATCGGCGGGGTCTCGTCCGTGACCGTTCCCTTCATCCTGGTTGCCGTGCACGACCAGGGTATTGGCGGAGCGGCGAAAGTTTCCATGGTGGCCGCAGTGCTGATGCTTGTGTTCAGCACGCTCCGGCTGGGGCGCTATGTAGCTTTGGTACCGCATCCCGTGATGGCCGGTTTTTCTTGCGGCATTGGCGGGATGATGGTGATTTCGCAACTCCGCACCATCGTCGGGTACAGCGCCCATTCCGCGGATGCGAGCCTATTCGGTCAATTGCGGGAATGCCTGGCGAACTTGCCAAATTTGCAGTGGAGCACCACTCTTACGGCGCTCGTAGTGATTGGTGTGGCGTCGCTTTCTGCCAAAATCTCGCACAAATTGCCCGCCCCGCTGCTGGGTATTGGAGCTGCGGTCCTGGCCGCTTTCGTTTTCGGGTGGAATTCCAGTGAAGTCGGCATGCTGCCTTCCACTGTGCCCCCGTTTATCGGGTTCGCCTGGCGCCCCTCCGACGTGTATACAGTTCTTCCGGCTGGCTTTGGGCTGGCTTTTGTAACATCTGTAAACTTACTGGTCACCTCCCGCGTGGTGGAACACTTTCGCGGGCGTCACACGGCTATGAAGAAAGCGGATGCAGACCGCGAGTTAGGTGCGTATGGCATTGCGAATTTGGCGGCAGGAATGTTTGCAGCGCCCATGAGCGTGGGAATTCCCGCGCGTTCGCTGGCGAACGTACAGTGCGGTGGCACAAGCCGTCTTTCGAACTTATTTCACGCTGCGTTTTTAGTGTTGTTTGTAACGGAAGGCAGCGGAATCATCAAACACTTGCCGGTTGCGGCGCTCGCCGGGGTCACTGCGTGGATGGGTGTGCGCCTGATGGAATGGAGTATGTGGAAGCGGCTTGCAAAGATGGGGCGAGTGGATGCGGTCGCATTTCTGTCCACATCCATCGCCGCTCTGTTTTCGAACGCCGTATTTGCCGTGGCGCTTGGCGTCAGTTTCTATGCCGCTGCTTACGTATACAGGACTTACTTCTCCACTCGAAGATTGTTCGTTACCGAGAATACGCCCGACACCCCGTTAGCCTGAATGTTCGCGATGTTCTTATCGGTTTCGTTTGAAACAACACCTTCTAAGGTTACCTGTCCGTTCCTCACAATAATGTGAATAGAAGGAACTGCCTGGTAGCCGTATCGGGTGGAAAGCGCCGTGTTCCCGTAAACGGCTCGGTAGACAGCGTATCGAATCTGATCGTCGTTCGGGCTCAGCGGCAAAACTTCAATTTTGTTATCCACTTGAGTAACACCCTCAAGCCGTTTGACCACATTGCCCGCGTCGGACTTCAGGGTGGGCCGGGTTACCTGACCCATCAACGTTACCCGCGAGCCGTCTACACGATAGGACAGGTTATCGAAAACGTTGTAGTAAGGCAGCATAACTAATTCATGCCTAACCTCTTTGATTAGCCGCATTTGCCCGGGATCTCCCGAGTCCGGCATTACCGCTTTACGATCTTGTGCATTGGCGCCCAGCGCAAGCAGCATGGCCGCGCAGGGCAAGAAAACTTTCAATCTGCTCATAATCCCTCATCACGGTAGACGCAAGCAGATGGCCAAAAATTACTGGATTTGCAGTAGGATCTCCTGCGCCTGTTCAGCCGTGAAGCTTTCCACCTTCGCAGAGTGATTCATCGAACAAAACTTCGGTCCGCACATCGAGCAAAATGCCGCGTCCTTGAAACCTTCCTCGGGAAGTGTCTCATCGTGCATGGCACGCGCGGTTTCCGGGTCGAGCGATAGCTCAAACTGGCGGTTCCAATCGAACTTATAGCGGGCACGGGAAAGCTCGTCATCACGGTCGCGGGCACCAGGGCGATGCCTGGCCAAATCTGCCGCGTGCGCTGCAATTTTGTACGCGATAATCCCCTGCTTAACGTCTTCCAGATTAGGCAGGCCCAAGTGCTCTTTCGGCGTGACATAGCAGAGCATGGAAGCGCCATACCAACCGATCAGGGCGGCGCCGATGGCAGAGGTGATGTGATCGTAACCCGGAGCGATATCGGTCACTAGCGGTCCCAACGTATAGAAGGGTGCTTCGTGGCATATCTCGTTTTCCTTTTCGACTTGCATCTGGATCTGATCGAGAGGGATGTGGCCGGGACCTTCCACCATCACCTGGCAATCGTACTCCCAGGCTTTTTTGGTCAGTTCGCCCAAAGTTTCAAGTTCCGCAAACTGCGCGGCGTCGCTGGCATCGGCAATGCAGCCGGGACGCAGGCCATCGCCTAGTGAAAATGTCACATCATACTTCTGAAAAATCTTGCAGATATCTTCGAAGCACTCGTAGAGCATGTTCTGACGGTGATTTTTCACCATCCACTCGGCCAGAATTGCGCCACCGCGGCTGACGATGCCGGTGATGCGCTTTGCTGTCAGCGGGACGTACTGCACCAGCACGCCGGCGTGAATGGTCATGTAATCGACGCCTTGCTGGGCTTGCTCTTCGATTACCTCAAGCATTAGCGCGGTGGTCAGATCTTCTACGCGCCGCACGCGATTCAGGGCTTCATAAATCGGCACCGTACCGATCGGCACCGGCGAATCATTAATAATGGCCTGCCGAATGCGCGGGATATCGCCGCCGGTGGAAAGATCCATCACGGTATCGGCACCGTACTTCACGCAATACTGCAACTTTCCCAGTTCCTGGGCGATGTCGGACGTGGTGGAGGAATTTCCAATATTCGCGTTTATCTTGCAATTCGAAGCAACGCCTATACACATCGGCTCCAGGCGGCTGTGATGAATATTGGCGGGAATTACCATGCGCCCGCGCGCGACTTCGCTTCGGATCAGCTCCGGAGCCACCTTTTCACGCTGGGCAACGTATTCCATCTCGCCGGTGACCTGCCCCTGGCGAGCGTAATACATTTGCGTGCGAATTTTGTCTTGTTTGCGGGCTTCCACCCAATCAGTGCGCATGTTTCTTCTATTATCCTGCTTTTGGATGAAAGCCCGCGATGCACTACTTCTTCGGCTGTTTCGGTTTCTTGGTCTCTTTCTTCTTGTCCATGCCTTTAGCCATCGGTGATTCTCCTTCGTTTTCAGGTTACTCTCAATCGTTTCTTAGGTCTAGTTCGATGGGCTTATTGAACGTGGATACTGTTTCGCTGTACAGGATGCGCTTGCCGTTGACGGCAAGCAGGAAATACTCGCCGTTGGGCAGGCCGGCGATTACGAAGTGACCGTTTGAATCCGGCCGTGTTTCCGCGCCACCGGATGCGATCACGGGGAAGGCCTTGATCCATAATTCACCGGCTGCCGCATTCACGATCGCGCCTTCAATCTGGACCAAACCATCCTCACATTCCATACCGACGCGAAGCGGGACTCGCAAATGCAGAGTAGGTTGCTCCAGGAGGACGTGGCGTTCCTGGTCCACCAAGCCTGGCGCCTGGCCGCGAACTATATATGCGCCGTAGGGAAGAGTCTTTGCTTTTGACAGGTCCTTCCTGCCTCCAAGTTGCGTGATGGTCACCCATCTCGGCACAATTGCGGCTTCAGTCGAATCGAACGCCGACAGCTGAACAGGGCCTTACTTAACCGGACCATTGAGAACGACGCAATCCGGCACCGCCGCCGTCGCGCAAAGCAGCAGCGCAACCATCGCTTTTATCGTCATGTGGCTCAGCCTACTGCAACCAATGCGAGACCATCCCAAGCCGGTCCTGATTCCTTCCAGTTTTGGGACGATGATGGAAGTATGACGGTTGAACTGGAACCTGAAACCAATTCAAAGGCGACCGATCCACGGGAAGCCATTGGTCGCACCCTAGAACTATTGGGGCAGTCACGTCCCGACCCGGATAGCTGGACAGCTGTCGATTACGTCAGACAAGAGCGTGACCGCTAATGCCTTCGCTTGTTTTGGATAACACGCTCGATAAAGCACTCATCAGAGCATCACAAAACGCGGGCGTGGCTATCTTCCAGGCCTGAGCTGTGCGTCGCTTCGCATACATCGCGCTGCTCACTTTCACCCTGGTCATTGGCTTGGCTGTGAGCTGGACCGCCTTCGGCCAGCAGATCGATAACTACGCTTACGATTTCTTCTTCCGCCTTCACCAACCCGCACCCTGGACGCCGGAATCCGTGATCCTGGCCGCCGACGAGGAATCGTTCTCAGCCTTCGGCGGTTTGCTCAAAGTGCGTGCGGCACTGGCACAAGGGCTCGAAACTATCGCTCCCATGCATCCCCGCGCCGTCGCCATCGATTTCATCTTCACCGAGGCACAAGATCCCGCAGGTGACCTGGCGCTCGAAAATGCGTTCGCTCACACGCCGAACTTGATCCTTGCCTGCGATCTGATCTCGAACGGCGAACGCTGGGACGATCCGCTTCCCCGGTTTCGGCGCCACGCCCGCGCGGTCGGGCATATCCAGGCCGATCTCGATTCTCTCGATGCCATCAGCCGCGAAATCCCACTTGAAAAAGCCACTGCTCACGAACGGCGCTGGGCACTTTCGCTCGAAGCCTTCCGCCAGAGCCGCAATGCGCAAATTCTGGAATCGCCTGACGATTTGCGGGTGGGCACAACTGTAATTCCCACCGCCCGCAAGTCCGGGCGCAGCGTGCGCATTCGCTATGCCCCGGCGTCAATGGGTGGCCTGCCCCGCATCTCGCTGAAGCAACTTGCCGATCACCCGGAACTCGCTGAGCGCTTTAGGAACAAAGTCGTTTTCGCCGGCGTGACCGCGCAGACTGCCGTTCGCGACCGATGGATGACGCCGCTTTCCGGCTCGGTCAGCATGCCTGGAATTGAAATCCATGCCAGCGCCTTTGAGACGTTTGCCCATGGGCTCTTTCTGCGCGACGCCCCAGTTGCCTCAGTGGTTCTGCTTTGCCTGTTGACGGTGGTGGCCGCCGGTTTATTGTTCGCGCTTCTGGAAGGATGGGCGGCAAATGCTGGTGCGGTGCTGCTTCTGCTGTCGGTTCACACGTTGCCGTACGCGGCATTCACGCACAACATTGTGTTTCCTTTTCTTCCAGCAGTTGCATGCGCGTGGCTTTCTGTTTTCGCTGCCGCGGCTTGGCAAGCGGTGGTGGTTCGCGGACGGTTGGGCAGGTCGGAAGCCGCCCGCTCGCAATATCGCGAAGCCATGCAGTTCGTCACGCATGAAATGAAAACTCCGCTTACCGCAATTCAGGGTTCCAGTGAATTGATGGGCCGCTACACGCTTCCGGAAGAAAAACGCAAACAGATGGCGGACATGATCAACTCGGAATCAAAACGCCTGGCACAGATGATTGAGACCTTCCTCAACGCCGAACGGATCTCCGCAGGACAAATGGAACTGAAACGTGAGCAGTTCTCCGCGGAAGAAATTCTCGGCCGCTGTGTAGAGCGCATCCGGCCCGTTGCGGATCATAAACAGATCGAAATTCGCGTCGCTTCGCTGCCGGAGGGAATGCTCAACGGCGATCGCGAACTGATGGAATACGCGTTTTACAATCTGCTCTCGAATGCCGTCAAGTACTCCGGCCCAGCAACCGTGGTCCATGTGTCCGGCACCCGGGAGAACGGGCGTGTGCGGGTAGCGGTGGAAGACCAGGGCGTGGGAATCGAACGGAAAGAAGTGAAACGGATTTTCGAGAAGTTCTACCGGACCAGGTCTGCCGAACAGAGCGGAGAGAAGGGCACCGGCGTTGGGCTTTCCATCGTGCAACAGATCGTCGTGCAACACGGCGGAACGGTCACGGTCACAAGTGAGGTGGGCAAAGGTTCCATTTTTACGGTCAGTCTTCCGCTGGCAAAGGTTTAAGCCTGGCGGGGCAGAGATTCTGGTAAAAGGTACAGCGCAAACAGTGCTCTGCGATCTTCAGCGGGAAATTGCATTGCTCCTGTGCCAGAGCCAACTCCTTTACTGTTCCAACCGCCTGCGCGGCATCCGGCTCGACGCGGATCAGGGCATTGGGCCGTAGAAAATGCAGATACGCCTCCCGAACCGCTAGACCCGTTGCTTGCTGGATACACAACGCGTACAGATGAATCTGCGCGGCGTAATGCCCGGCGGCTTCAGCAGCCTCTTCCGATTCAATATCGTTGGTTTTGTAATCGACCAGCACTACGCCACCCTCCTCCACGAACCAGAGGTCGATCTGCCCGCTTACGACAACATCGCCGACCGCAAAATTGAAACTCCACTCGCGCTCAATTAGCAAAGCCTGTGCCGCGCGTTTGCCAAGCGGGTGTTCGCGGAAGGTCCGGGCCAGAGTCGCGGCCGCCTCGCTCGCCGCGAACTCTTCGCCGGCGAGCAGCCTGTGCACCTCGCGCCCCAACTCACTGGCTGGCGTCGAGGGCTCTTCATAATCGTCACCCCGCTCTGCCAGTCGCGCAGGCCGGCGCTGTTCCCAACCGAGTTCATGCGCCAGATAATAGCGGCGGGGGCAAGCCGCAAACGTAGCCAGCGCGGTGACGGTTACCGCGGAATCGTACTGCTCCGTAAGTTGAGGACGCGCCACGTGCTTTGCGCCGCTGCTTGCCTCAAACGTAAAACTCGCCTGGTCCGCCCAGGGTGCCTGCGCGCTGCGAATCACACGCACGGCAAACTGCCGCCCATCCGGCGCTGTAACCTGCACATCGGTGGGTTTGTCGAGAGGGATATCGAACGGCTCGATGAATAATTTGCGGATATGCCGGGCCCAATTCTTCGCCTTTGCGTCGGAGTACGAAAGAATCAGATGTTCTTCGGCACGCGTCATGGCGACGTAGAGCAGCCGGTTGCCCTCCTGCTGTTCGCGCGCGCTGATCGCAACGCAATTTGCCGCGTGGAAGGAGTCCGGCTGCGGTTTTTCGTCATAGCCCCCGCGCCACATGGTGCCGAAGCCAATTTCCGATGTAAAAGAAAAAGGCGGCGCATCCATGCGCGTGCCCTTGTTCATGGACGCCACAAATACGATGGGAAATTCGAGGCCCTTGGCGGAATGCGCGGTCATCATTTTCACGGCGTCGTTCTCTGTATCGAGCGGCGCTTCCGCCTCGCGCGTATCCACTTCGCGAAGCAGATCCAACTCGTCGATAAACTCAGCCAGGGGTACGTTGGCGTTGCGCGCCATCTCAAGAAACTTGTCGATCGTTCCGCCCCGATCGGTATTTGGTTCATACAGGTAAGCGCAGTCATCCATCGCGCGAAGCAATAACCGGTCGAGTGAAATATGTGGCTGCGCGCGGCGCCAACTGTCCAGGTGTGCTCGAAACTGGCTGAGCCGCGCCCCATCCAACGCCTCGAATTGCGCCTCCTGCGAAGGGGTAATCCTGCTCAGCGCGTCACCTAAATTCGTGGCGATGGTTTCGAGCCGCAGAATGCTTTCATCGGACAAGGCGACCAGCGGCGAACGGAGCACCACCGCCAGGCTCACTTCATCGCGCGGATTCGAGATTGTGCGCAGCAGATGCGTCAGATCCAGAGCCTCGCGTGTCGTAAGGAAACCGCGCTTGCGGCTCTGCACATAAGGCACGCCGGCTTTTTCAAAAGCTGCCGCGAACGCGGGAAACACACCCGAATTCCTAACCAGCACCGCCATATCGCCAAAGCGCGCTTTACTTTCGCCAATAGAGAGTTTGCCGCGCAGTTCCACCATGCGCTGCGCAATCCACTGGGCTTCTAACGCGGTTCCGTCCGCGCCTTCCGGCTGCTCGATGGCGATCGCCTCTACTGAGGGCACGCACTTCACGGGACGCTTCTTCGCGGCCACCAGCGCGCGCGGCACAATGCCTTCGCAACCGGCAAGAACCGTTTCCACTGCCAACAAAATCTCCGGGCGGCTGCGCCAGTTCTCCACCAGTTCCACATGATGCTTCCCGGCACGAACTACCACGTCGCGATGCCGTTGAAACACATCGGGCGTGGTGTGGCGGAACCCGAAAATGGATTGGTTGATGTCGCCCACGGCATAAAAGCGGTCCGCGCCCCGAAGCAGATTCATGAGCCGTTCCTGCTGCCCGTTGGTGTCCTGGAATTCATCCATCATGATTTGGATAAAGTGTTCCTGCAGCTTGCGGCGTATTTCCGGGTGGGTCTCCAGCAGCTGAACGGCATAGAACTCCAGGTCTGAAAAATCGAGCGCACCGCGCTCCCGTTTCGCGTTTGCGTACAGTGAATCGAATCGTTCCAGTACGCTGATCAGGGCTTCGCGATCGTGTGAGTGTATGCGCGTCACGCAATCCGCCAAAAGGTCCTTCTGTATTTCGCGGATCCGTTTCACCGCGATACTCACCCCTGGATGTTTCACCTGCGTTAAGTTGAACGGCTCAGTTTGCAGATGCTGCCGTAAACCAGCGCCGTTGCCGCAACTACACAAACGCTCATGCCAGTCGAAGAGCGACGTCAACTTCATTTTCTGTTCAGGCTTCAAGGGCAGAGCGCGAACGTCACGCACTAACCCTTCAATTTCGCGAAGTGCGCTATCAGGAGCGGCCATGCTTACACCGCGCAGATCCTTCACCTTCACACCGGCCGACCGAATGGCATCGTAGGCCTCCTGCAATCCACTGATATCCGTCCCCAACGCGCGGATCAGCGAATGGGCCGCGTCCGGCTGCTCTGCCAGGAACTGGTCTAACGCCTGCTCCAGGCTCTCGCTGCGCAGCAGAGTGCCCTTGCCTTCATCCAGAATGGAAGCCCCGGGGTCCACGCCCGCCTCAATGGCGTGTTCCCGAATCAGCCGGTAACAGAAGCCGTGAACCGTGGATACATTCGCCGAATCCAGCTGTTCATTCAACTGTTTCGCAAGCTTATCGCGCATGTTGCTGGCCGCTTTCTCTGTGAAAGTGATTGCCAGAATGCGGCTTGCGGGGATGCCGCGGTCATGCACAAGCTGCTTATAGCGTTCCACCAGCACGGTGGTCTTACCGGAGCCCGGGCCCGCTACGATGCAGGCATCCTCACCCAGCCGGTCTATCGCGATCGCTCTCAGCTGCTCAGGCGAAAATGTCTTGTCCAACTAGTTTCCGCCGCCCGCCGTCATCGCCGCGCCCGCCGTTCCCACGCGGCAGGCATCTTTGGCCTCGCACCACTGGCACGCAGCGCCCGGCTCGCGCAGCACCTGGATGCGGCCTTCCCGAATCTGCTCCACAGCGCGGCGTGCTTCGGCCGTCCCATGATCCACCCATTCCGGAGTCAAGTCCTGCAATTTTTTCCTCAGCCCGGGAACCTCGCCCCACCCGAACGGCTCTGCGGATTTCTTCAAGCTGAAGTACACCATCGCTGCCACCACTTCGCCCCCTTGCGCAATCCCGCGGACATAGAGGGGCCCTTGCAGGCGCGTCTCATCTTCAGACCTATCCTTCGTATTCTTGGCGTTGCTGTACTTGTAATCGATGATCACCAGCCGTCCGTCGGGCAGCCGTTCGATGCGGTCTATGCGGGCGTTGATGGTAATGTCGTCCGCAATCTGAAACGTCATCTTCTGTTCCACGGCGTTCTCCACCTTGTAGGCTTCATGGCTTGGCCAGCTTGTGGAGGCGCCGGCAAACCGTTCCACATCGGCCAGCATGGTGGCGTACAGCGCTTCCGTGCGATACCCCCGCGCGACCCGCAGCTTGGCGCAATGCCGGGTGAACACACGGTCGAAGACCTGGCGGATCGGCGGTCTTTCCAGCAGCCATTCTTCCAGGACCTTGTGAACCAGATTTCCCTGCTCCAAAAAGTTGAGCCGCCTTTCGGGCCGCAGTGGCGCGGGCCGCAGACTCAACAGGTTCAACGCAAAGAATTTGAACGGGCAGCCCAGATAATTCTCAAGAGCCGTAACCGAGTACGCCGGCTTAGCCGTTGCCGTCCATGCGAGCAGAGCGGGGTCGCCGATGCGGCTGACAGGGCCACGGGCCGGTGCGCGCAAACGCACTGCGGGACGGACCGGCTCCGCCTCCCCGGCAATACCGGGCGCAACGGACCAAAATACCGATGGACCATTCTTCTGTTCCGTTGCATAACTCAAAACTAGTTGTTTGCGGGCGCTCTGCCGAACCATCTGGAACAAGCGCTCTTCTTCGCGATCCAAATCGATAGAAGTCTCCACTCCGAAACCCGCGCGCTGCAACTTTTCCATCGCATCATCGGGCAAGAACGCGTCTTCCTGGTGGCGCTTCGGAAATGCTTTTTCCGCCAGCCCGCAAACGAAAACCATGTCGAGCGTCCACTGCCGCGCTTCATACACGCTCATCACGTGAACCACATTGCGCCGGCGGTCGTGAGGACGCAGTGCGGTGTGCTCGATCACCGTCTTTGCGCGATCCCAGAATTGCGCCAGCGGCACCGGCCCATTCTCTGGAGGCCAATCCGCCGCCGTTTCCAGCAGTGCTGCTTCAAACAACTCAACCGCCGCGGCGCGCGCACGCTCCCACTCCACCGTGCTCGCCGATTCAGGATCTTGAAGAGGAGCAGGCCGGAAGGTGTTCCGCAGATCTAAGGAAAGCTGCTCGGCCCACCGCACAGGAGTTGCGCGCCGCTGCCAGGCGCGGTCCAGTGTCTCCCAATCGCGAATCAGCCGCGTCAGCCCTGGTTCTTTCACGGCTAGTTCGAGCAACGGCGCAAGTCCCGAATCCGGAATCTTTTCCCGCAAAGAAAAATCGAATGCATCCAGAGCATCGGGGCGAAAGCGCGGTGACAGCCGCAGCACGGGAAGGCATTTCTCGTGGTCCCACCCGGAAAGAAAGGCGTCGACCGTCCCGCAGAAAAATCGCACAGCCGCATTCCCGGACAGCGGTTCAGAAAAATAAAAACGCGCCGGGATCCCGAATCGCTCCAGCACAGGGCGAAGCACCGCAACGTAGCGTTCCTGATTCCGAAGCGCGATCCCGATTTCACGAAACGGTGTACCTTGCTCTTCGGCTTCCAGAATGCGCCGCGCAATTTCCTCGGCTTCCCGCACCTCCGAATCGGCAACAAACTTGTGGCACTCGCCCGCGGCCGGCAGATCGAGCAAGCCCCCCTCCGGTTCCACTCCCAGGTGCCGCAGCAAATCCCGCTCTGGCGCTGAAAATTTGGCGAACCCGTCGAGCACCAACGTCTCTTTTAATTGGGCCGATGCCAGAGCAGCCCTCAAAACTCCCGCGCGCAACGCCAACCCCCGGTCGCGCAAGCGCTCCTCGATACGCGCCCAGACTCGCGCCAGAGGGTCAGCGTAGCGCCAGGCTTCACAGACCCTTCCCAACTCCCGCGCGGTCAGGCCCACCGAATCGAGACGCCGGATCGCGTCTGCAACAGCTTTCGGGAACCCCGGTGCGTCGTTCACCGGCGCAAACTCCAGCGGGTTCACTTCGCGCAGGGTCCGTTCCACAACCAACTGAAACAGAGGTTCGGAAATCTGCTTCACGCCGGGAGCCAGGCTGGCCGCAAATCGCGAAAAAGTCTGTACGGCATCGGGCCGGAACACCAGCCCTTCCCGCGCCAGTTGATGCCGCCGGTGCTCCGCAAGCGTTGCTGTGGGCACCAGCATTCGCACATCGCCGCGGCCTTCGCGAATGGCTTCCCGAAGTTTATTCAGGGCTGGTGCGCCGCCCGTTTCGCGTTGCGGGCTCACGTTAGTTTTGCGCGCCCGACAACACTTTCACCACTACCGGGTCGCTGGCCTGGCCGGTCGCCAAAGAGCGGACCGCCACCACGTTGTCCCCCACCACCACATTTGCCGGAATCTGCGCTTGAATCTGGCCGCTGGATGTCCTAAACAGGGGCAGGCTCACATCGTTGAACGTCACACAGCTACCGCCCAGAACGGTGGGTGCGGGCAGAACGTCGGCGGATGCGGTTTCGGCCAAGGCCGCGCCGCTTACATTGACGAACGACCCTGGGCGCAGCGTGGTTGTGCCATCGACCGCGTTCACCACCGGACGCGCGGCGGCAAGTTGCGGACGCGGCGCACCGTTGATGGTCAAAGGAATCACGCTCAAACCGGAAAGCGTCACCACATAAGCAGTTCCCGCGTTATCGACCACCATTTGGCGGGCCGGCACGTTGGTACGCGTCACTCCAAAAACAGAGTAGCGCGGCTGCTCTGCCGCTACGCCGAGTAACGTGGCTTGGCCGCTCGCAACATTCACCATCTCCAGCGTAGGCCGCGGTTCATCAGCCGAAGTAGCGCCGATATTCGCTCGAAAGCTGGTGGTGAAACGAAGATAATTGTTGGCGTCGTATGGTGCTGCCGCGTAAACGTTGCGCTGGGTTGCGTTCGCGTTCGCATTGCCGGATAGTACATTCAAAGAGGAGTTCAGCGTAAGGCCGCCTGCCAAAAAATACGCTCCTTGCGGACCGGCTGCAATGGGGCCGTAATACCCGGAGATAGTTGGCGGAAATAAAAGTTCCAGCCCGGAGTATGAGTCACTGAGCGCATCGTACAAATAACCCACTCCATTCCCCGCCAGAGTGAAGATAGATGTCCCGTCCGGCGGCGCAATCATTGAGGTGGGCGTAGGAAAGATGAGGGGAGTGATCGTATTTGTGGGGCGTACGGTCGCTACATTGTTGGACGTTAATTTCCACTGCGAGCCATTCGACATCACAAACTCCAGCCCGAACAGCCCGTAGGCCAAAGAGCGCGGATTCAGAACGGCGGTATTCGTGCCGCCCGCCTGCCGGGGAATGGGCGGGAAGTTGACTGTGCCGATGACGCGGGCCGGGGTCTGGCTCAGATCGACAATGGAAATCAGCTCGCCACCTGTGTTGCCGACGTAAAGCGTGGAACCGTCTGTTGCCAAGGCCATCTGATGCGGCAGTTGACCCACTGGAATGGGATCGAGAAACTTGCGTGCCACGGTGTCGAAGACCTCGATGCGGTTGTAGCCGGAATTTGTCAGATATACAAGATTACGCGGCTGGTCCAACACGATGTCCTGTACGCCTTCGTTACCGCCATTGAAGATCGGGTTGTAAATTGCCCCCGGAGAATTGTTGGGCACCGTGGGGATCGGGTAGATAATGCCGCGCTGGTCGGAATCGCGCACATTCATGTATACGCGCACGGTGTTGGGGATGTTAATCGCTTCGTTCGAATTGATGTTCACATCAAGCGGTGAGCCCTGCAGGGTCTGCCCGCCGGTCGATAAATTCGTTCCGGATTGCCGGTTCACGGGGGCGGCCGTCCGCCCTCCAGGGTCCAGCGTAAAGCGGATACTCGAAGGCGCAACGCCGGTGGTCACTTCGCTGGTTAGCGACGCGTTCAAATTCGGGACCGAATAGTTCAGCTTGCCTTTTCCCAAATTATTGATCCGCAAGGAGCCGCTCGCGATGGCCCTGCTGCACGGATCGAGCGACAAAAATACCTGCGTGGTTTCAGGCTGAAGAATCGGATAGTTGTAGAGATCCTGCAGGGGCAGATACAGCATCCCCGAAGCGGATAAGCTGTACACCGCGCCCGAAGGCAGGATCACCATTTTCGAAACGATGCTCTCCGGCAGCCGGATGCCCAGATTGATGCCCAGATTTTTGGCGTCGCCGATCAACAGCGTGGAAGAGTTCGGGCGGGGCGCCGGGTTCGAAAACGGTTGAACGTTGAACGCGCTATACAGCGTGTTGCCATCAGCGGAGAACACGCTGCCACCCACGTTTTGCTGCACGGTAAAGTTCGCGAAGAACGGAAACGGCGCATTGCCGTTGTTCTGCTGCGCAATTACGGAGAGCGTGGAAGTCTCGTACATGGTGTAGCCGGCCATAAAGCGCGAGCCGTCGGGAGCTATCGAGAGCACGGTCGATTGCCCCGCCACCGTACGGCTGCGCAGAATTGTTCCCGATGCCACCTCATAGACGAAAAGGTAGGTCTGCGTTCCGTTTGTGCCCGGGTTGGTCAGGCCCACAATGAACTGTCCATCCGGTGTGCGGATCAACTTGTCATTGAACTGGGTTTGGGGCCGCGTCAGCGTCTGAGCTGGCAGGGGTGAGGGCGTCGAAGGAGGGGGTGGCGCAAGTACGACCGTCAGTTGTTGGCCCGCCATTTGGGCCGGATCGAAAATTAAGAGGGTTTGCGCGGTCATGCTCTGAGTGCTGATCAAAACGCGCCCATCTAACCCCACTTCCACACCTTCCGGTGTTGCGGGCATCTTCAAGGTCAGAGTTACCGTAAGTGAGCCCAGATCCACCACGCTCAGCGTTTTGTCCGCGGAGTTGGTCACATATAGAAAGCTCGCGTCCATCGACATTGCAGCCGCGATTGGCCCCTTACCTACCGTTACGGACTCGATGATCTTATCTGTCGACGTGCTGAAAACATTCACCTGGTTCGTTGAAGAATTCACCAGATAAAGCCGCTGCCGGAACGAATCCAGTACCAGATCCGAAATGGACCCTTTGAGCGATATCACCGTTCCGAACACAGCGGCCGTAGTAATCTGGCCGGTCACCGGCGCGGAAATTGAAATTAGCGACAACGCGAAAAGAGCAAACCTGCGCATAGAATTTAGGGGAGAGAGCGATTGGGACCACTGAGTATAACCCGCGCCGGAACGGGAAGTTTTCAGGCATTGTTCTCCAAATGCAACTTCTTCCCGGGCCACGTGTTATAACGGTGCGATTGAAAGTGATTGTACGAAACCAGACCTCCGGCGAGGTCTTAGGGGATTGTGTGTGGCGCGCCGGTTCCAGTGCGGAACGGCGTCGCGGTCTGTTGAACCGCTCGAACCTGGAGCCCGGGGAAGGTTTATGGATCGATCCCTGTGAGGGGGTGCACAGCGCCGGAATGAAGTTCCCGATCGATGTCGTACATATCAGCAGATCGAAAAAAGTGACGAAAATTTTTTCCGCAATGAAACCATGGCGCATTTCTGTTTCGCTGTTTAGCCGTTCCGTGCTGGAACTGCCCGCCGGTACTGTTGCGCGCACCGGGACCCGGATAGGCGACCTGCTTTCGTTCACCCGGGTCTCCGTATTGATCGCTGCCTCCGCACTGGTCTGGGGAGGGTGCGCAACGCACAAGCCCATCGCTCTTCAAGTTCCACCGACGCCCTTTGAACGTCAAATTCGCAACGCGGTAGACGCCGGCGAGGGCGATTATCAGTTGGCGCGGCTGCGTGAAAAGGTGATCTCCGCCCCACTCGATCTGACGTTCCGCCTGGACCTGGGAGCCGCCTACGAAGCCAAAGGATACCCGGAACTGGCGCTCGATCATTACCGCTTCGCCGCATCTCAAAATCCGGATTCTCCGGAAGCTCAGCTCCGCCTGGTACGCGCCCTTGTCGCGGTACATCATCCGGCCCCGGCAATCGCTGCATACGCGGAATTTCTCCGCAGTCATCAGAGTGCCGCACCGCTCTATCTCGCATGGCTGGGAATTCTTCAGGACGAAGCGGGCGATTGGAAATCGGGCGAACAATCGCACCGCGCCGCTATCGCACGGGCTGTCGCCGCCGGGCAGGATCGCGATTACCTGCACAATAATCTCGGGTTTGCCATACAGGCCCAAGGGAGGCCGGGCGAAGCGCAAGCGGAATTCCGGGAGGCTCTCCGGCTGAATCCGCTTTCTGAAATTGCACGCGACAATCTTGCTTCCACGCTGGTCGCCACCCCGTCGGAAGCAATCGTACATTTTCAATCGGTGAGCGAACCCGCCGCGGCCCACAGCAACCTGGCCGCACTGCTGATCGAGCAGGGAAATTACACGGAAGCCCGCAAGGAAGTGGAGCGCGCACTCAGTTACGATCGGGCGTACCCCGCGGCCCTTCGGAATCTGAGTGTCATATCCGAACTCGATGGAAAGGCTGCTATCATCTCGATCAGTCCGGCTCATGCGTCTCGTCTGGACCGTGTCAAACTTTCTGTTCACCGTTTTTTCACAGGCGTACCGAAGAATCTACAGAGTGCCCCCTCGGACGTACACAGCACAACTCAAACCGTATCGCGATCAACGGAACCTCCCCAATGAAAAATCTTATTATTCGTTTCATTAAAGAAGAAGACGGCCAGGATCTGGTCGAGTACGCTCTTATTGTGGCGGCTGTTGGCCTGGCACTCATCACCACGGTCACTCAGCTTTCCCAGGGTATCGTCAGCCTGTATCAAAGCATCACGGGCGATCTTTCCAGCATCGGGGCAAGCGCGCAGTAAGCCCGCCTCTCCAAGAACCCCTTTCACCACTGCCGGATTTTCTTTTCTGCGAACCTCTATCAGCACCCCCGCTGGGGGGATTCGTCCGTCTCAGGTCTTTGCCCAACAGGCCGTGAGCTCACGCGCCCAGGGTTGGCAATGGCTGGTGCCGGATCTCGCGTTTTTTGCCGCTGCTGTCACGTTGTTCTATAGCCTCTTTCTGTTCGGCGGTTATCGATCCTTTTTTCACGATTCCGACGCTGGCTGGCACATCCGAACCGGTGAGTTGATCTTGCGAACCGGAGTTCTGCCCCGCACGGACCCGTTCTCTTTCACACAGGCGGGAAAACCCTGGTTCGCCTGGGAATGGTTGGCCGATGTGACGGTGGGAATGGTTCACCGCAGCGCCGGTCTCGCAGGAGTGGCATGGTTCTATGCTGTGGCGCTCGCGGCTGGAGTTTGGCTCTGGTTCCGCCTGAACTGGACGGCCGGTGGTAGCTTTCTGCTGGCCGCGCTCTTTGCCGCTCCTCTGCTTTCCACCACAAACCTGCACTGGTTGGCGCGCCCCCACTTGCTGAGCTGGATCTTCTTGCTCCTTACAGTTCGTTTCGCAATCCAGCCGCGATTTACTCCCGCAGCGTTTGCCGCAGTCGCAGCCATTAGCTGTCTTTGGGCAAATGTGCACGCCAGCTTTTTGATGGGGCCTGCGATTTTGCTCATCTATGCGGCTGGCAGCACGCTAAATGGGTTCGTTTTTGCGGGCGGCACCCTCGCCAGCCGGTCACAAGCCCGCGGTTTTCTTCTCTCAACCGCTGTGGCATTAGCGGCCACGCTTCTGAACCCCTACGGAATCGGGCTGCATCGCCACGTGGCCGTGTATCTTATGGATAGCGCGCTGCTGGATCGCGTCGGCGAATTTCAATCCTTCAATTTTCATCTCGCGGGGTCAGGTCAAATTCTGCTGGCGCTCGGGATTGCAGCCATAGGCGGAGTGCTTTCCATCGCTCGCCGGGATTTGGGTTCGTTTTTGCTAATTGCTGTTTTACTTGCGATGGCTCTCCGGTCCGCGCGCGTTTTGCCGCTGGTCGCTCTGCTCGTCTTGCCGATCGCGAATGGCGCAATCACGGAAGCTCTCCGGTCCGCCGGGGGCCTGACCGGTTCGTTTCGCAATTTTCTGAATCGGGCTCTGAACTATTCAGACCGCCTTCGCACAATTGACCGCCGATCGAGCGGTTTAATCTGGGCTCCCTTGCTGCTGCTGGTGGCTGCGTTCGCTTTACGTATCCCCGCCATAGCCGCCAATAGCGGATTTCCGGCAACGGAGTTTCCCGTTGCCGCCTCCCCCGCCATCGCCAAGCTACCCCAGGAGGCGCGCATTCTTGCTTCCGATAAGTTCGGCGGATATCTTGTTTATCGCTTTGATGGAGAGCGCAAAGTGTTCTTCGATGGCCGGAGCGATCTTTATGGCGCTGAGTTCCTGGCGCAATACGGCGAACTGACTCAATTGCGCCCCGGCTGGGAAGCTACGCTGGATCGCTACAATTTTACTCACGCACTTCTTCCAGCCCACGCCCCGCTGATTGCGGCGCTCGAATCCGCCGGCTGGACTTGCCTTTATCGGGACCCCGTTGCAACCCTGCTCGCTAGAAGCTCAAGGAACTAGATGGATAAACGACGCATTCTCGTGTTGTTCGGAATCGCCTGGATCTCGGCCGCGTTGCTGACCTGGTTCCTATATGCCTCCACCATTACCGCTAAACCGCAGGCCCGCCGCGCAGTTATGGTCGCCGCGCGCGATCTGCCTTTGGGCGCAACTCTTAAGAAAACCGATTTGAAAGAGATTAAGTACCTGGAGCAGGATATCCCGCGCGGTGCTTTGTTTACCGAAGCGGAAGCACTGCGGCGCGTAACCTTATATCCGGTCAGCACCAATGAGCCGCTCACACTCTCCAAGCTTTCCACCACGGATGGGCCCGAAGGCATCATGGCTACCATTCCCGCCGGTCATCGCGCCGTTTCTGTCCCCATAACGGACGTAAGCGGTGTTTCCGGATTGATCACACCCGGCTCCCGCGTGGATGTGCTCTTCACACGCCCCGGCTCCATGGCTGAAGCCGTCACCTCCACCATCCTGCAAAACGTCAAGGTCTTAGCCGTTGGCCGCCTCATCTCGCCGAATCAGACAGTAGATGCGAAAGCCACCAAGATGCCGGTCGCAACGCTCATCGTCACGCCGGAGGATGCTCAAAAGCTGGAACTGGCGAAGAACGAAGGTAAGGTCAGCCTAACGTTGCGCAACCCACTCGATAACAACAGCATTGTCGATAGCAATCCGGTCACGACGGAAGTGCTTGATCCTTACGTGAGCGCACGCGTGGCGCGCGCCAAGCGTGGCCGTACCACCCAGCTGGCAAAAGTTCCCAATCTGGAAGACCCGCGCGTTTGGGCGGAACTGACCGGTGAAAAAAAATATCAGGATCCCGAGCAACTTGCCACGAAGAATAAGAAGCCTGTTCCCGTTCCGCCCCGCGCCATCGTCGATGTTTACCGCGGCGATAAGCACGTCCAGGAAGTTTTTCATGATTAAGGGCGTTCTACTCGCTCTGGTTTGCGCACTGGCGGCCGAAGCGCGCCCGCTCTCGCTGGTCGTTGGGCGCGGCGAACTGATGCAGTACACCGGCGAAGTGAAACAGGTGGCCGCTTCAGAACCTAAGATCGCGGACGTGGTCGTTATCTCCCCTCATGAGGTGATGATCAATGCCAAAGGGCCGGGCCGCACCACGGTGGTGATCTGGGAGGGCGGCGCTTCCCCCATTCGTTATGACGTCGAAGTATCGGCCGATAATTCCGATTTCGATCAGTTCCGCACCCAAATGCGAACCGAATTTCCTGGCAGCCATATCGAAGTGACCGGCAAAGGCGATACCTTGGCTTTAACGGGCGACGTCATCAGCTCAGCCGATTCCAAGCGCGCCGAAGGTCTGGCGAAAACTCGGGCCAAGAACATCATCAACCTGTTGAAGGCGCCTCCTGAACCGGAACTGCGCCAGATCCTTCTCGAAGTGAAATTCGCGTCGATTGATCGCACCGCTCTTCAACAGCTTGGCTTTAATCTTTTCAGCCGCAACGGTAAAATGCTTGGAGAGAGTACCACGCAGCAGTTCGCGTCCCCGCGCTTCAGCCAGTTGCAATTTCAAAATGGCCAGTTCTCGAATTCAAGCGTCAATTTTGCAGACCTGCTGAATCTCTTTGTCTATCGGCCCGATCTCAACATAGGCGGCACCATCAAAGCACTGCAGCAGCAGAACCTGTTGCAGATTCTTGCCGAGCCAAATCTGATCGCAGTGGAAGGCAAGCAAGCCAGCTTTCTGGCCGGTGGCTCCTTTCCGTTCCCTGTGTTGACCTCCACCTCTACCGGGGGCTCCACGGCGCCCGTAATTACGGTGCAGTTCAAACCGTTCGGCGTGCAGCTCGATTTCACGCCAACAGTTACTGCTTCGGGGGCCATCAATCTGAAGGTCGCCCCAGAAGTGAGTTCGCTCGATTACGCCAACGCCGTTACACTACAGGGCTACCTGATTCCCGCTATCGCCCAGCGCCGTGCCGAAACCGAGGTCATCCTACGCGAAGGCGAAAGCTTCGCCATTGCGGGTTTGATCGATAACCGGGTAACGCGCGAGGCGGACCGGCTCATCGGATTAAGTAACATTCCGATTTTGGGCAACCTGTTTAAGACCCGCTCCACCACCAAAACAACCGACGAACTTCTGGTAGTAATCACACCTCACTTTGTGCGTCCCTTAAGCGCCGAAGAGAAAGCCAAACTGCCCGACTTCATCGAACCCTTCCAGCGCACGGTAGCGGACGATAAGGCCCACCTGCTGAATAAGAAACATAAGAAGACCGGAACGGCCGCAGCGCCGGAGTTTGTAGGACCACGTGGGCATCAAGAACCGAAGTAAATCCCACGGTTCCGAATGCGGTGCCGTCGCCATTCAACTATTGGTGATCCTGGTGCCGGTTCTGTTCGGCTTCATGGGATTTGCCATCGATTTGGGGCGCTTATACCTGATTCGCGGTGAGCTGAACCAGGCGGCAAATGCCATGGCGCTTTCCGCCGCGCGCCAGCTGATCGGCACAAGCGCCGCCACGGATTTCGCAACGAACGCGGCCCGTATTACCGTCGATCACGCGAATCTGAATTCCAATAAATACAACTTCGGTTCCGTTCCGATCGGAGATACCTCCGGGTTCTACGCGAGCGAAGTGCCGGACCCCAGTTACTTTGCCACTGCAGCCGATGCGATGGCTTCCGATCCCAACGGCCAGACAGGCACCGCCGCCGATGGCACCACCGCCCAGTATGTCCAGGCCAATATAACTGCCGATGCGCCACTTACCTTCTGGGCCGTCTTTAAAACCGGTGCTTCCCGTAAGACAACCGTTGCGGCCCGCGCAGTCGCTGGCGTCAGCGCACCGCTCTGTACCGCCTGCGGCATCGAAAATTTTGCCATTCAAGCGATCGACCAAACGGACCTGATCAATTTCGGGCTCGTCTCTGGCACACGTTATACCTTCGGTTACGTTTGCAACGGCATCCCTCAGCCTGGAGGGCTCCCCGGAGCAGCCCAGCGGCTTCCCTATCTGCTCCTGGACCGCTATGACACAGGGAGTATGTTCGACGAATCGCAACAGTTGTTTCGCATTGGCGGGGGCGGCTTGCCCGGCTCATCGGTCAGCACCCAATCCTGCTTCCGCGCAGGAAATTCAGAGGTGGTTTGGGCCACCGCTACTCCGCAAACCTGTGTATCCCAAGCGGTTCCCCAATCCGTCGTGAATCTGCTCTGCGGAGTTTCCGCTCGCTTCACCACCAATACTCCTGCAGCCTGCACCGGCGTGACCGATGCCGCCAATCTCTCCTCATCCTTCACCGCGGATACAGATCTTACGGATATCGTTGACTACTCCACCTATACAGGCAGCATCCGCCGCGTGATCACCGTGCCGGTGGTGGATACTCTCAGCGCAGCCAATGCGATGATCGTGCTGGGCTTCCGGCAATTCCTCGTCGAAGCGAACACTGGAGAGGAATCGAATCTGCCATCGGACACGAACGGGCGCTTTCAGGCGCTTTACATAGGCAGCCCCGTCCCGTTAAAACAGGGACGTTTCGATGGGGGATGCCAGGCTCAAAGCGGTCCGGGCAAGGTGGTGCTCTTCCAATGAGGCGGCGTTCCCGCGGCGGCAACATGGTCCTCGAAGCGGCGCTATTTATCCCCATTCTAGTCACCCTGCTGGTCTCCGTCGAACAACTCGGCAAGCTCACTTACACTTACTACAGCATCAAGAAAGCCCTGTATAGCGCGGCGCGATACATCGGTACCCAACAGGGCGTGAACTTTTGCGATGCGGGCGACCCTTCCATTCTGGCCGGTCTGAATTTCGCGCTGACCGGGACCACGGACGGGTCAGCGAACCCACTGGTGACCGGACTCACCGCGGATATGCTGCTGGTTTCGATAGAGCGTTACAGCGCTTCCGACCAAACGCTTACTGCCTGCGATTGTTCCGCCACCGGCTGCGACACCGCGGCGGGCGGGACCGCGCCTGATTTCATCGTGGTCTCTATTCCGGATGGGTACGCCATGCGTCCCATCATTCCGTTCCTCACGCTGGATCCCATCCTGCTCAAGCCGCAGGTCAAGGTCCCGTTCACGGGCACATGATGCGGGAAAAACTCAAACGCCGGCAAGGCCAGGCATTGTTGGAATTCGCGCTGGTCTACATCGGCGTGATTGTGCCTCTCACGTTTGGAATCATCTTCGTTTCTGAAATGCTCTGGGTGTGGCATTCGGTTGTAGAATTGAACCGCGATGTGGCACGGTACGCCGCCACTCACTGTTATCAGGGAGACGCTCAGAATGTGATCAGCTATATGCAAACGCATGTGCCGCGCATGGTGGATCAGGAGCAATTTAAGCAGGGCCAGGCCACCCTTCAAGTGCAATATTTTGGGCGTGATCCGGATTCCGGACAGCTGACACCCTTTTCCTGCGACAGCGATTGCAGCGTGGATTGCGTGCCTGACGCTGTAACCGTCAGCATTACCGATTACCAATTCAAACACTTTCTCGATTACCTGAAGTTGCAGCCCATCACCATTCCGCCTTTCACCACTTCGCTTCCCATTGAAAGCGCAGGTTGCGATCCGCAACAGGGAAGTTGCCTGCCCTAAAGGCACTAAGAATCCATGTCCACACAACTTTCTCTCATGATCGCCTCAGGCGACGAACACTTCCGGGAACAGGTTCGCGACAGCCTGCTGAACATTCCCGATATCAAAGCCGCCGCCGAGTTCCCGGAGGTGTCGGGAAACCTTTACGTCCGCGTGCTGCAGGAGCTGGAGCGGAACCCTTCCGCCGGTTTAGTCCTCGATTTATCGCTCGATACGGAAGCGGCGTTCAAATCGCTCGAACGCGTGAAGCAGGCCATCCCCGGTCTTTATGTCATTGCCTCTCATTTCATGGCGGATGGTGAAACCGTAATCCAGGCCATGCGGGCCGGGGCGAATGAATTCCTGCTTCAGCCGCTCAAGCGCGTAGAGTTCCGCGACGCCATGTCCCGCTTTGAACGCGCGCCGCGTCATTCGGGTGCAGCCTCCGAATCGAAATTGGGGAAAATTTATACCTTTCTTGGCTCCAAGGGGGGCGTGGGTACCACCGCGCTCGCCGTGAACTTCGTCTCCATCCTGGCGCAGCGCAAACACTCCGCGGTGGCGATCGATCTGGATTGGGTGGCGAACGATGTCGCCATGCAATTGGGAGCCAACCCCCAGTACACCCTGCTCGAAGTAGCGGATAATCTCAACAAATTGGACCAGGCTTTGTTCGAAGGCTTTGTCACGCGCGATCCACTCGGCTTCTATCTTGTCGGTCCGCCCGATTCGCTCGAGAACCGGAATTACTTTTCGGAAAATATGTTCCGGGAGTTCGCGACATTCCTAATTGAGAAATACGATTCCATCGTGGTGGATGCCGGGAAGAACATTAATGACGAAGTCGTCATGGCCGCGTGTTCCATCTCGTCAGCAATCATGCTTGTGGTTACTCAGGATTTTCCTTCTGTGCGGAACGCGCAGCGCTATGTCACCGCGCTGGCGCGCATTGGCGTCAACATGGACCAGATCAAGCTGGTGGTGAACCACTACAATAAGAAAACTAACCCTCAGCATGCTTCGCTCGAGCAGATTCAGCAAACGCTCAATATGCCTGTGTTCTACGGGATTCCGCCCTCGCCTGCCATGCTAGCTGCGGTGAATAAGGCAAGGCCGGCGGTCGCGGACCGCCAGACGGCGGGCGAGATCGACAAAGTGTTGCGCGCTTTTGTAGACAAAGTGACCGGGGCGAAACTGGCAGCCGCCAAGTCGGCCTAGATCGAAGCTGGTTAACTAGGAGATTATGAGTTCCCGCCCCATGGTTCGACCCGGCTCCGGTGCCGACCGCTGGTTTGAGATCAAGAGCCAGGTACATACAAAGCTGCTTGGTTCTTTAACCCAGGACCAACTCAAAGGCCTGAACAAAGAAAGCATTCGCGCGCAGATTGCGAACGTAATCGAGCGCCTTGTTCAGAACGAAGGCACGCCCATGACAGTGGCGGAGCGCGACCGCGTTACGGAAGAGATTCTCGACGAGGTCTTCGGCCTGGGGCCTTTAGAGCAGTTGCTGAAAGATCCGACAGTGAGCGACATCATGGTAAACGGTTTTGACAACGTTTACGTAGAGCGTGGTGGCAAGCTGATCGAAACCAATATTCGTTTCAAGGATCAGGCACACTTGCGCATGATCATAGATCGTGTGGTTTCCAATGTCGGCCGCCGTATTGATGATTCGTCGCCCATTGTCGATGCGCGCCTTGAAGATGGTTCGCGCGTGTGCGCGGTGATTCCACCGCTCTCGCTCATCGGTCCAGTGGTTTCCATCCGGCGCTATGGCAAGAAGCTGCTCACCACGGAAGACCTGATTAAAAATGAAACGCTCACCGCCGGTATGCTCGATTTCTTGAGCGGTTGTGTGGAAGCGCGCTTGAACATCGTGATCTCCGGTGGCTCTGGTTCCGGCAAGACCACCATGCTGAATACCATGTCGCGTTTTATTCCGGAAGAAGAGCGAATTATCACGATTGAAGACACCGCCGAGCTGCAGTTGCAGCAGGGCCACGTGGTGCGGCTCGAAACAAGGCCAATGAACATCGAGGGCGCCGGCGCGATCACGCAGCGCGATCTTCTGATCAACACGCTCCGTATGCGTCCGGACCGTATTATTGTCGGGGAATCGCGCGGGCCAGAGGCGCTCGATATGCTGCAGGCCATGAACACGGGCCACGATGGCTCCATGACAACGGTTCATGCCAATACCACGCGCGATGCTTTCTCCCGGTTGGAAACCATGGTCATGATGGCCAGCGCGCATGTGCCTGACAAAGTCATCCGGCAGCAGCTTGCCAGTGCAATCAACATTGTTCTGCAGTGCTCGCGCTTAAGCGATGGTTCGCGCAAAGTGGTTGGCGTTTCTGAAGTGTTAGGTGTGGTGGACGATCAGGTGCAGATGCAGGATATCTTCGAATTCGAGCGGGAAGGTGTCAGCGAAAGGGGTAAGGTCACCGGCAGATTCCGTGCAACCGGCAACAGGCCCATCAGTCTGGAACGCATGCGGGGGTTCGGCGTGCGCTTGCCGGATTCTATTTTCAGCGGAGTTCAGGAAGTGAAGGATTAGCTTATGTTTTTTGCGCTTGTTGCGTTCCTGATCTTCTCAGGGGCCCTGTTCGGCGTGGCTTGGTATGCCTGGGTTACTCCGCAGCAAGCCGCGTCCAGAACAGTTGCGGTGCGGTTGCGCGAACTGCGCGGAACCACACGCGCACGTTCTGCTTCGGCGCCTTCACTGCTTCGCAAAGAGAATGACGCCAAATTTGGAAGCTTAGCCGGCTTCGTTTCCTGGATTGGCGTGCTGCGACGTTTGCAAATCACAATCACTCAAGCCAACCTGAAGTACCGGTCCACGGATGTTGCACTTGTCTCGCTCGGGCTCGTGGTTGCGGTTTACCTGATTCTCACCTTTGCAGGCCTTCCGCTCTTCTTCCTCAAACTGCTGCTTGCGCTCGCTGTTGGCTACCTCCCTATCTTCTACGTAAACATGATGCGCAACCGCCGCATGGCTAAGTTCGAAGACGATCTTCCGGATGCAATCGATCTCTTCACAAGGACAATGCGGGCTGGGCACAACATTCACAGTGGACTGGAGACGATCGCCGCGGAAACCAGCGATCCCGTGAAGATGGAATTCCGAAAAGTGATGGAAGAGCTCGCCTTAGGCTCACCGATCGAATCCACACTGCATAATCTGGGTGAGCGCGTTCCGGTGATCGATCTAAAATTCTTCGTGACCGCATTGATTCTTCAAAGGCAAACGGGCGCGAACATGGTGAGTGTTCTCGAGAACCTTTCACTTCTGGTGCGCGAGCGCCTGAATATGGCGGCTAAGATGAAAGCCCACACCGCTCAGCAGCGGTTCTCCGCCGCTTTGCTCTGCCTGATGCCCATCGTGGTCGGTATCGGCTTTTGGATCTTGAAGCCCGAATACATCAAGCTGCTTTATACCGACCCCACCGGCAGTAAGTTCCTGACTTATGCCGTGATCTCGGAAATTGTTGGCATTCTAGTCATTCGTAAGCTGGCAAACGTAAAGGTGTAACGCATGGGAACTCTGCTGTTTTTCCTCTTCGCTTTTGGGACGATCGCGGCGCTGATGTGGTGCGCGCTGCAACTCACAAAAGAGCAGGAAGACCCCCTTGGCGACCGCTTGGAAACGATTCAAAACGCCACCATGGTGGCCGGCACCGGCAAGCTGAAACGAAAAAAGGGTAAAGGCATTATGGGCGTGATCGCATCCGTTCCCGGTGCCGATGACTGGATTAAGGAAAACGAGAAGCGGCTCAAACAAGCCGGCGTGAAATCATCCACGGCGATTGTTTTCTATACCGTTTTCAACGCGGTCTTTCTGCTCATCCTGCTGGGTGGCATGGCATTCATCCAGCGCAACAATAATTTCGCGCAGATGGTGGGCGGCATGGTGGCGGCCTTTCTGATGGGTTATATGCTGCCGAACTTCGTGTTGCAAAAGTTTGCCAAGCGTTACAAAGCAAAGCTGCAGGAAGCTCTGCCGGATACCATCGATTTGCTGGGCATCGTGCTGGGCACCGGTCTGGCGCTCGATCAAGCCATGCTTCGGGTGAGCGAAGAAATGCAGTATATCTATCCCGAACTGGCGAATGAGTTTTACACGGTAGTCATGCAGGTGCGCGCCGGACAGGAGCGCGGGAAAGCATTCAGCCAACTGGTGCGCCGCACAGGAATAGAAGATATCAAAGCGCTTTCGGCGATGATCATTCAAAGCGAGCGTTTCGGCACCAGCCTGTCACAGGCTCTGAAAGTCTACGCGGATGCTTTGCGCATGCGCCGCAGGCTACGGGCTGAAGCAGCCATTGGCAAAGCAGGTATCAAGATGCTGTTCCCGATTGTGATCTTCATCCTTCCCGTTCTTTTTGTGATCACGCTGGTTCCCGGCATGCTCAGCGTGCTGCACGATCTGGCGTTGCTCAGAGGCAAGTAGAGCTACTCTACAACCATGGTTACCACCCATTTTGACGAGAAGCAGATTGAACAAATTGCGAAAGAGTTCGAACCCGAAGTGGTGCGGGTGCGGGTACGATATGGAGAAGACTTCGACGGTGAGCCGTCCGTCAACTTCTATGTAATTCTGTCCGACGAGGCAGCGCGTCGCGAACGCTTGCGCGTTATTGCTCGAGAAATTGAGGAGCGGTTTTCCGAGGAACTTGATGTCTGGAAATCACCCTACTTCCCCCATTTTCGCTTTCGCAGTAAGAGTGAGCAGAACGTTTTAAAAGACCCGTCATGGCCATAGCAGAGGAACTCCTCCAGCTATCCGACGACTTGGTTCACCTGGATCATAATAGTCACTAGCAGGCGTCTTAAAGGCGATCCGTCTCAACTGCATACTACGCTGTTTTTCACTTACTAACCTCCGATGCTGCTCAGCGCTGGGACGGAACTACGGTCGACCGGGGCGGGCTTGAACGTGGCTTCGATCACCGAGCCATGCGGACGATCTCTTAGAAAATTGCGGGGAATATATGGAAAGATTCGACAGAAAGCTTACCGTCATTCTCCAAGACGGTCCGCGTTGTCGCGAGGGCCTTCGTTGATTTACAAATTGACCGCCATAGCGCGGATTACGATAATCAGCGAGTGTGGTCACAGACAGAGGCGGAGAACGTTGTTGCCAGGGCCATCGATGTTTTCCAAAAGTGGGAAGCGGTTCGCACCGCACCCGAAGCTGGCACTTACCTCCTCGCCATGTTGCTAGGCAAGCCGCGTTAAAGCCGGCGGTGTTCCTTTAATAAGCACCGGTCCATCACTACGCTTAGCCCAGACTCGAGGGCGCGTTGTGCGGCTGCTTCGTGCACCACGCCTTCCTGCATCCACACTGATTTCGCGCCTACGCGGATCGCCGCTTCCACAATCTCCGGCACAAACTCAGAGCGTCTAAAAATATTCACCATGTCGATCGGCTCAGGCACATCTTCCAGCCGTGAATAGGCCTGCTCACCCAGCACTTCTTTTTCACGCGGGTTCACTGGAATGATCCGGTAACCCGCACTCTGCATGTACTCCGATACGCCGTAGCTCGCACGCCAGGGGCGGCTGCTCAAACCCACCACCGCGATGACGCGCGTATCCCGCAGCAGGTCAGCGATCTGTTTCATGCTTGTCTTGTGACTGGCTTCGCCACACTGCGCTTCAGCTTGTCCATCTCCTCGGAATCCAGGTATCGGAACTCGCCCGGGCGGAGCGGACCTAAGCTCAACGTGCCGATCCGGACGCGCTTTAATTTTTCCACCAGCAACCCAAGATGCCGGAACATCATGCGAATTTGATTGGTCCGGCCTTCAAAGAGCCGGATTTCATACCAGGGGTTATCGGCGCGGCGGATCAGTTTGATGCCGGCTGCGCGCGTCATGCGGCCTTCGACGGGCAGACCGTGGCGGAATGCCTCTTCCTGATCGCCACTCAGCGTGCCATTCACTTTTACCAGGTAGGTTTTTGCCATGTGACTGGCAGATGCCGTTACCGAGTTCGCTAAGTCCCCGTCATTGGTCAACAGCAGCAGACCTTCGCTCGCATAATCCAACCGCCCCACCGGGTAGACGCGCTCTTTCACGCCACGTACCAGATCCATTACAGTGGGGCGGCCTTCCGGATCGCTTACTGTCGTGACATAGCCTGTCGGTTTATTCATCGCAATGCAAATGATGCTCTTCGGCCGATGCAACAGCTTTCCATCTACCTTGATGTGATCGGTATCCATATCGGCCCGGCTTCCCAGTTCGGAAACAATCGCGCCGTTCACCGTCACGCGGCCATCCACAATCAACTGTTCGGCCTTGCGCCTGGACGTGACGCCAGCACCCGATAAAATCTTCTGTAGCCGTTCAAGCGCCATCGTCAGTGCCCTCCGCCGGAAGTTCCGGGTTTACAACAGCATGCGTTACCGGGAGTTCATTCCCTTGCACCGGGTCTTCGTCCGCTATCGACATGCGGCGAATCTCCTCGAACTCCTTGATTGACGGCAATTCAGACATATCCTTCAGCCCGAATTGCACCAGAAACTCCCGGGTAGTCTTGTACAGGATCGGTTTCCCCACCACATTCTTGCGGCCCGCGGCGGCAATCAGTTTGCGGTCCAATAACGTTTTCAGCACGCCCGCCCCCTGCACGCCGCGAATGTCCATGATTTCGGGAGCAGTGATCGGTTGCTTGTACGCAATGACCGCGAGCGTTTCCAAGCTGGGCAGCGATAGTTTCATAGTCGGCTGCAGGTTGCGGACAAACTGCCGCACCTCATCGTGATGTTCCGGCTTAGTGGCCATGGAAAATCCGCCCGCCACTTCCCGCACCGAAATACCGTGCTCCGGCTTTTCGTACTCCGCGGCCAAATCGCCCAGCGCAGCCGCCACCACGTCGCGTTCCCTGCCCAAAGCGGCGGCTATCTGATTCACGGTCAGCGGCTGGTCCGTCAGGTAAACAATTGCCTCGATCATGGCCCGCAAGCGTGCTTCATCCGGCCGGGCTACGGCCTCAGCCGTCTGCTCCGGCTCCAGCAACAATTGCTCCGTGGTAACTTCCACGAGCATCACTTCTTCGTCTTCCATTTCTACTTATATTCCTCTTCGATTGCCAGCGCGGGCGTGCCCGATTCGAATACCTGAGCGTAATTTTCGTGCTTTTCCAGCGCGATTTCTCCAAACAGATCCTTCTGCACGATACGAACGGCTTGCATTTTCACCAGTTCCAAGACCGCGAGAAACAGGCAGATCATCGCCCGCAGGCTCCGCTGCTGCTCCATTACCTGCAGGATGAACAGCGGTTTGTCTTTGCGCAGGTGATCAAGCAGATTCCGGACGTGCGCGAGCATATCGCTCACCGTTACGTCTTCCGCTGTAATTTCGTAAACAGGCCGCGATTTTGCCCGTTCCAGAACTTCGCCGAACGCCTTTACCAAGTCGAAGAGACTTACCGCCAAGCCCGGGTCGGTATCTTCCCCGACGAAGTTTTTGATCTGCGGATTGCTCCAGACATTTTCTTCGATCATCCGTTTCTGCTGGAGCATCTGCGCCGCATTTTTGAACTTTTCGTGTTCAATCAGGCGTTCCACTAACTCCGCGCGTGGATCGTCAGACGCATCGTCCTCCTTCCGCAAGGCGGGGTCGGAGGGCAGCAGCATGCGGCTCTTGATATGGATGAGGGTCGCGGCCATGAAGACGAACTCCGCCCCCAGGTCGATATCCAGCTCACGCGCCTTGTTCAGATATTCCAGATACTGGGCGGTGATGGTGGAGATCGGTATGTCGCGAATGTCGATCTGTTGCTTCCGGATCAGGTCCAGAAGCAGGTCCAGCGGTCCCTCGTAATGTTCCAGATGAAAATTCAGTGGCGAGGTCACCGTCTCTCATCGTAACAATTCCACGCACCGTTAAACTAAACACCATGGGCAGAATCCGCGTTCTGAGCGATACGGTGGCGAACCAGATCGCGGCTGGCGAAGTGGTGGAGCGCCCCGCTTCGGTGGTGAAAGAGCTGCTTGAGAACTCGCTTGATGCCGGTTCGACGTCGATCCGGGTGGAAGTTGAAAACGGGGGCCGCCGCCTGATCCGGATCACGGACAACGGCTGCGGCATGCTGCAGGATGACGCTCTGCTGGCCTTTGAACGCCACGCCACCAGCAAGCTGTCCAGCGCAAAAGACCTTCTTTGCATTGCGACGCTCGGTTTTCGCGGGGAAGCACTGCCTTCGATAGCGTCCGTCTCCAGGCTGCTTCTGGAAACCCGCTCCGCCGATGAGTCAACTGGAAATTCGGTCGAGATCGCGGGTGGAAAAATTCTGAATGTGGGTGAGTTGGCCGCCAGCCCGGGCACAGTCATCACGGTGCGCGACCTTTTTTTCAATGTCCCCGCGCGTAAAAAGTTCCTTCGTTCAGAGCAGACGGAACTGGCGCACATCGCCTCGCTGGTAACCCATTACAGCCTGGCGAACCCAGAGAAAACGTTTGAATTGCGGAACGGACCGGCGGAGCTGCTCCATGTCACGCCCGTAGCCACATTGGAAGAGAGGGTCTTCCAGGTGTTCGGGAAAGAGCTTCTGGATGAGCTGATTGAACTTGCACCACGTACTCGGCCGCTGTTGATTCCGGAGGAGGAAACACGCTACTTCACTCTGACAGGCTTTGTTTCTCGCCCGCAGATTCAAAAGAACAACCGCAATTCAATTTTCATTTTCGTGAACGGCCGCCTGATTCGGGACCGTCTTTTAATGCACGCGCTTTCGGCGGCTTATTACAATCTGATTCCGCCCGCCTGCTTTCCTTTCGCGCTGCTGTTTCTAACCTGCGATGCCGAAGAGGTGGATGTGAATGTTCACCCATCAAAAACTGAAGTCCGGTTCCGCCACCAAAGCTTCGTTCACGATTTTGTGCGCGATGTTATCCGGGACCAGTTGATGCAGGCGCGTCCGGCCCCCGCGTTCGCCGTCAGCCCTCACCCTCAACCAGCTGCTGTGCTTCCTTATTCCGAGTTCTCACAAATGGTGGAAGACAACACTGCGCCACCTTCTGCGATGCCTGCGCCCGAGTTCCAACTGCAAGGCGAGCGTGGGCCTGAGCCGCGGTTTGAATTTGAGCCAATGCCGGAACCGGCTCAAGCGCTGAAGTTGCGCGTACCTGAATCTCACGGTGCATTCGGGCTGGACGCCTCCGTTTCCCATTCGCTTGCCAACTTGAAAGACCTTCGCCCTCTCGGGCAGATCCACGACAGTTTTATCATCGCAGCCGGCCGGGATGGGCTATGGATTATCGATCAGCACGTGGCCCACGAACGGATCTTGTTTGAAAAAGTGCTGAAGCAGCGTGCATCCGGTCACGCGGAAGTGCAGCGCCTGCTGATGCCGCTTGTGTTGCGCCTGAGCCCCTCGCAGCAGTTGGAGTACGCCCGGATCGCGGACGAACTCCATGGAGCCGGGTTCGAAACCGAACCGTTCGGCCATGGAACCATTGCGGTGAACGGAGCGCCCGCGGCGATCGCCGCCTCTGACCTGGAACAGGCTATTTACGAGATTCTGGAAGTGGCGGAACAAGAGCTACGAAAAGCTTCGCTTGACGACGTGCGCCGTGGGATTGCCGCCTCTTTGGCATGCCGGGCGGCGATCAAGATTAATACTCATCTGGATCATTCCAAAATGGAGTGGCTTCTTCGTGAACTTGGGAAGACGGATTACCCCATGGCATGCCCGCACGGCCGGCCCATTGCGATGCAATACAGCACGCGGGAAATTCTGAAAGCCTTCCACCGGATCTAAAATCAAGACGCGTTCATGCCCCTTGAAAAAGCAATTCAGGCCGGCCGCTAAGTGCGCCACCGCACACCTAAATCCAACCGCTGCTTTGCAAATTCGACACTACGTTCCATGTCGGATTTTTGCTGATAGGCCATTGCGGCTTCGTACTCAGGCGCGGTCCTGGTGCCGGGGACATCTTCTATCACCATGCGGCCTTCATAGGGGTGGCCGCGCTTGGCTAACGCAATGAATCGGGCCAGTTCCGAAGCGCGCATCCGCGGGTAAACTTTCCATGTTTCGGGATCGAGATACGGCATGACAACCGGCGGGCGGCCGGTGATGGGTTTGATGTAGATATAAACGGGCGGGCAGACTTCGCGCACTTTGGCAACAATCTGGCGGAAGTCATTTACGCCATCGCCCAACACTACCCACTGCACAGCAGCGCCGCGAGGTACCTCATACACAACAGAATCACGCAAGTGGACAGTCACGGCAAGAGGACCCAAAGTTTCAATCGTTGTCATGGGGTCTTCGAAAATGAAAACCGGATTGCCCGTATCCAGATACGAGCCGACAAACTCTTTGCCGGCGCCCTCGATGACAGCCCGAGTCTCCCAGGCATGCAAGTCTTTGTGGTTCTCTATCGCGATCTTCACGCGGGCGTCCATGGCCTGCGTACGAACGGCCCGAAGGATCTGGATAGCGGCTTCCATATGTTGCTCAACAGTGCCCGGGGGAAAGTGGGCCCTGTCGCTTGCCAGCAGCGCCCGCACGACGGGGGAGCCCATGTTAGCGGCGCGTTCAATCTGCTTCAGAAGCCGCGTGACAGATGCATTCAACTCGGAGGCGCTCT
>Ga0123338_10000336_pt1 | contig 48883 bp, 41 predicted proteins | sample grotaG_FD_89793 | JGI IMG/M metagenome (GOLD analysis project Ga0123338, IMG submission 89793) | Glacier valley bacterial and archeal communities from Borup Fiord, Nunavut, Canada, to study Microbial Dark Matter (Phase II) -... | ecosystem: Environmental > Aquatic > Freshwater > Ice > Glacier ... | reverse complement strand
GATATGAGGTGATCTACGTAGATCCGGTGAGATTGATCATCCCCCCGGTGGCCGTGGCATCGCGCTCCAGCCGCGATTATGCTGCGCACCGTGTCCCTGCAACGCCGCAACAACGTGTCGGTCATCGGTGACGGACCAGCGACGTTCTTCTTCGCACACGGGTTCGGCTGCGACCAAAATATGTGGCGTTTCCTGGCGCCGGAGTATGCCAAGCGGTACCGCGTCGTGTTGTTCGACCTGGTTGGCGGCGGCGCCTCGGATCTCTCCGCTTACGATCGCGACAAGTACGATTCGCTCCACGGTTACGCACGCGATATCGTCGAGCTGGTAGACGAGTTCGGCAAGGGCCCGACCGTGTTCGTCGGTCACTCCGTCAGCGCGATGATCGGTACCCTCGCGAACGTCGCGGCGCCCGAGAAGTTCGCCGCGCAGGTCATGATCGGTCCGTCGCCCTGTTATATTAACGACGGCGACTACATCGGTGGCTTCACGCGGGCCGATATCGATAGCCTGTTACACACGCTCGAGAGCAATTTCCTCGGCTGGTCGAGCACGATGGCACCTGCGATCATGGGCGCGCCCGAGCAGCCAGAGCTCGGCGTGGAGCTGACCAACAGCTTTTGTCGGACAGATCCGGAGATCGCGAAGCAGTTCGCGCGGGTCACGTTTCTCTCCGATGTTCGCACCGAGCTGGCCGCGCTCGCAGCGCCGACCTTGCTCCTGCAGTCCACCGAGGATCTGATCGCGCCGGTCACCGTCGGCGAGTACATGCATCGCGTGCTTCCCCGCAGCACGTTGACGATCGTCGACAACGTCGGCCATTGCCCGCATCTGAGTAGTCCGAGCGCATGTGCGAATGCGATCGACGCATTCCTCGTTCGAGAACAGCTCTAACCCGTTACCCGACGTGGAGATCGATCTCGATACACTTCCCTGCGGCCTGCTGCGGACCCTAGATGACGGAACGATCTGCAGGGCAAACCGCACGTTCACGCGCTGGGTGAGCCTGACGCCCGAACTACTCGTCGGGCGGAGGTTCCAGGAGTTGCTCACGATGGGAGGCAAGATCTTCCACCACACGCATTGGGCGCCTCTTCTTCGCATGCAGGGCTCGATCTCGGAGGTGAAGCTCGAGGTGGTGGCCGGTGGCGAGGTGATTCCGATGGTGATCAACGCGATCAGGCACGACGATGGCGCCGGAACCATCGTTCACGACATCGCTGCGTATGTCGCGCGCGATCGCGACCGCTACGAGCAGGAGCTCCTTCGATCGCGGGCGCGGCTCGAGGGCTTGATCGCGGAGCTCGAACAGATGCACGAGGCATCCAACGATCGCGCGGCCTTCGCCGAGCAGATGATGGGTATCGTGAGCCACGACCTGCGGAACCCGCTCAATGCGATCCAGCTGGGTGCGGATCTCCTCGCGGTGCAAGGCCTCGACGAACCGCAACAGCGCGTGGTCCATCGGATCGCCAGCTCGACCAAGCGAGCCGCGGCGCTCATCGACGACCTCCTCGATTTTACGAGCGCTCGGGTCGGTAGTGGTATCAGCGTCGCGATCGCGCCGATCCAGCTGCACGAATTGATCGCGGAGGGCCTCGACGAGCTCCGGATGGTGTATCCGAACAGAACACTCGTCCATCGGCGCGCTGGGACCTCCGAAACCAACGGTGATGCGCGTCGCCTCGTCCAGCTCGTCGGCAACTTGATCTCCAACGCGGTTGTCTACGGCGCGCCGGATACGCCGATCACGGTCACCACCAGCGTGCAGGGCATCAGCTCCATCACTGCACACAACCACGGTTCAAAAATCCCCGACGCGCTTCGAGCCAGCATGTTCGATCCGATGACCCGCGGTACCGAAGCCGGCGCGCCTCGCAGCGTGGGCCTGGGGCTGTTCATCGTTCGCGAAATCGCGCGCGCGCACGGTGGGGCGGCAACTGTCACGTCGTCGGACGAGGGCACCAGCTTTCGCATCGAATGGCCGGCTCGAGCCGAGCGGTAATTGTCGAGACGCGCGGTGCGTTCGAACAAGATTCCTTGCGCCTTTCCGGACACACCCTTGCACGCCGAACTTCCTCGGTGCCGCCGCCGCTACGAAGAACTCGTCGTTTGCTGATGCGCCATAAAGGAACGCGCGAACTCGCGCTGCGAGCGAATCGGGCTCTCCGACAGGCCAAACGGACACACGGGCGCTGCATGACACTGGCATGCGTCGCGCAGTAACGGTTCGCGATGCGCCTGCGGGTCAAGTCGTGAAGGCTACGGTGCTCGTCGTCGATGACGACCAAGATTCGCGCGACCTCCTGGGAACGCTCCTCCAGAAGCGGGGTTTCACGGTCGGAACGGCGGGTTCGGGTACGGAATGTCTGCAGGCGCTCGACGGGCAGGGTGCCGAGGCCGTGGTCGTCTTGACCGATGTCGAGATGCCCGGAATGACGGGGCTCGAGCTGTGTGGCTTGCTGCGCGAGCGTTATCCCAATGTCATCGCGGTGGTCATGTCGGGCCGCGCGACCGACGCGGTCGCGGCGCAAGCCAAGGAGAGCGGTGCCTTTACGTTCCTTCCGAAGCCCATTGGAATAAACGTGCTCGAGCGTGTCCTCAGGGAAGCGATGGGTACGGTTCACGCAGCGTGAGCAGCGCCACGTCAGGCGCACCCCCTGCGAACCGTGCGAGAGCATCGATCACGCGATGGTGGTATGCGAAGTCGATGCCTCGCATGACCGCCCAGGAGCTCGAGACCTTCATCGCCGCGCAGTTCCCCGGGGGCAACGCGTTCAGCCAGGTCGAGGAGGTCGGCGACGACTGGGTCCGGCTCCGGCTCCCCTTCAGCGATGCCTATCTGCGACCCGGCGGGACGGTCTCTGGCCCGACGCTGATGACGTTGGCGGACACCGCGGCCTACGTCCTGATCCTCGCGATGCTCGGGCCCGTCGCGCTCGCGGTCACGACGAACCTCAATATCAACTTCATGCGCCGCCCCACGCCCGACGCGATGATCGCGAAAGCGCGGATGCTCAAGCTCGGCCGTCAGCTCGCGGTGGTCGAGGTCATGATCGAGGCCGCTGCGACAGGATGGCTGGTCGCGCAGTCCACCGCAACCTACTCGCTGCCTCCACGCGGCGCGGCGCAGACCTGACGTCGACGGTGCAATTTCCTCTCGAAGAGAGCTGCTCGATGGATAGAAAGGTGCCGCGCCGATCTCGAAAGGTCGCAGGTAGCAAGGTAGGGTCCGGCCGATGAGGAACCGAGCTGAGCAGGTCTCGCTGACCGAGGTGTTCGCGAGCTTCGAACAGCAGGTTCATGAGTTCGCCATCAATGTCGTCCGCTCGATCGTCCGGCGGGAGCTCGAACGTCGGCTCGATCGGCTCAGGCGTAGCATCGCTTCGTCACCTCGGCGGATAACGCGTATCGCGAGGACGGCGAAACCCAAGCGGGTCCCCGAGGTGTTGGCTCCTTCGATCAAGCCACCGATCGCGAGGCCACAGACCGTGACTCGCAAGAAGGGATGGACCCGGGACGCGATCGTGAGTGAGCTCGCGACCTGGCTGGTGAGCAGCACCTCGGTCGATGCGTCGTTCATCACGCGCCACGGACCGCGAGGATTGGTCGCCGCAGCGAAAAAGACCTTCGGCCGATTCGACGCTGCGCTCAACGTTGCGAGTCTGCAGGTCTCGAAGATGTTCCCGGACGGTCCGCCTGCACGGCGCGCGTAGCTGCGGACGAGAATTCCGTGGACGGGACTAACGTTGTCGACACCGAGCGGAGCTGGAACAGCAGGCGCAATCCGCTGATGGTGACCAGGAGCGTGCTGCCCTCGTGCCCGACAACCCCGGCCGGCAGGCTGATTCTTCCCAGTACATCGGCGAATACGAGTAGCACCATGACGCCGATGGCGACGACGACGTTCTGCTTGACGATCCGCAGCGTGCGCCGGCCCAGCTGGATCGCATACGGGATCCGGCCGATATCATCCGCCGTGAGCACGACATCGGCGGTCTCGAGCGCGACGTCGGTTCCACCTGCGCCCATCGCGATGCCAACGGTGGCAGTCGCCAAAGCGGGCGCGTCGTTGACGCCATCGCCCACGACCGCGACCGAGCCGTACCGCGCCATCATTTGCTCGACGATCCGGACCTTGTCTGCCGGCAAGAGGTTCGCGTGCACCTCATCGGCGCCGACCGCGTCCGCGACGAGCTGCGCGGTTCCCTCGTTGTCTCCCGTCAGGATCGCGATGTGCTCGACGCCGAGACGTCGCAGCTCGTTGACCGCCTCGGCCGCATTGATTCGCACGGTATCGCGCAGAACGATCAGGCCGTGCGCCACCGCATCACCGACGAAGACAACCGTATCGCCCGCTTGTTGACGGCTCGCGTGCTCGGCCGCTAACTCGGGCGAGATCGTCGTGAACAGGGAAGCTTTGCCGACGCGCCACCTCACGCCGTCGATGGTCGCCTGCGCACCGACTCCCACGGTCGCCTGAAAATCGCGTGCAGTCTCGAGGATCGCTCCGTGGCGTCGCGCCTCGGCGACGATGGCCTGGCCGATCGGGTGCTCGGACATCGCCTCGGTCGCTGCGCTGCGTGCGACGAGGGTCGCGACGTCGAAGCCGCCCATCGCGACCGTTGCGACGACGCTCGCACGACCGGTCGTCAACGTTCCCGTCTTATCGAATGCAACCGCTCGAACCTTGCCGAGTGCTTCGACGAAGGTGCTGCCCTTGAACAACACGCCATTGCGTGCGCCGTTCGACAGCGCGGAGAGCAGCGCCGGCATCATGCTTGCCGCCAATGCGCACGGCGAAGCGACGACCAAGAACACCATCGCGCGATACCAGGCTGCCTCGAACGTCCAGCCCAGCACGAAGATCGGGACGAGCACGAACACGACAGCGCCGAGCACGACAAGGTTCGCGTAGATCCGCTCGAACTTTTCGATGAAGAGCTGGGCGGCAGGTCGGCGCTCTTGGGCCTCGCGCACCATCTCGATGATCCGTGCGAGAACGGTCTCCCCTGCGGGCTTGGAGACCGTGACGCGCAGACCGCCTTGTCCGTTGATGGTCCCAGCAAAGACCTCGTCACCGAGTTGCTTTGCCACAGGCGTCGCTTCACCGGTGATCGATGCTTGATTGATGAAAGACGTGCCCTCGATGACGTGCCCATCGGCGGGCATCCGTTCACCTGGGCGGATCACCACTACGTCCCCGACGCGAAGGGCCTCGATCGAGACGCTGGTTTCGCCTTGCTCCCGAATTAATGTTGCTTCCTGCGGGTTGAGTGCGATCAACGATTCGATATCGCGCTGGGTCCGGGCGCTCGCATACCCTTCGAGCGTACCGCTGAGGGCAAAGATGAAGATCAACAACGCGCCGTCGAACCAATAGCCGATGGCCGCGGCGCCGATGGCCGCGACTACCATGAGCAGGTCGACGTCGAGCTCGCGTTCGCCGAGCAGCTTCGTGGTGCCCTCGATCGCCTGTCGGTAGCCACCGGCAACGTAACCGATCAGGAAGAGGCCGGTCACCAACCACGACGAACCAAACCGGCGGTCGATCACGAACCCGCACGCGACGAAGGCTGCGCAGATGGCGGTCGTCGTCGCCTCGCCGTGCTTGGCCCAAAACACCCTGGCCGGCGTCACTTTAGGAACGCCCTCACGATCTCGAGTAATTGCTCCGCAGCCTTGCGCTGCGCCAAGGTCGGCTCTTCTTCAGGCGCGAGGATGTGATCTCGGACATGACCATCGATGATCTCGGTCATCAGCCCGGTGAGCGCGCCACGACACGCGGCTACCGTCTGAAGCACCACGAAGCAGTCTTCATCTGCCTCGAGCGTGCGCTGGATGCCCTCGACCTGACCGCGAATTTTTTTGATACGGAGAAGCAGCTTCTCGCGATCACGAGCGGTGTGTCCCACCCGAGCTATATACCCTACTGGGGTATACTAAGTGCAGCTAAACGGGACGCGATTGAGTCGACCTCGATCATGTAGCTGCCGGTGTCTTCGGAACGGCATTCGACGGCGCGGCGCATGATTCGCGACGGGAGATCTCTCGGCATGCGCATCCCGACGGCGAGGCACCGTCGGCCGCAGGGATTGCCACATCGATTCGGGTTTGTGGCGCACCGACAGCACGCGATCGGGGACCGTGGAATGATAGGGCCACTCCATGAAGATCGTTGCTCTCGCACTTGTCCTTCGCGCATCGCTCGCGACCGCGCAGACTGCACCGATTCTCGACGACCTCGTGCAGACGCACTACCTGAAGGAAGTCGCGCTTTCGCCTGACGCGTCGGCAGTCGCGTGGTCCGAAAGGATCTTCGAGAAGGGGCGCGATACCGGCCGCACCGCCGTGATGTGGATGCCGACCGACGGCAAGGCAAAGCCAGCGCGGATCGGTGAAGGCGGCGCGCTCGCGTGGGCGCACGATAGCCATCGCCTCGCGTGGGTCAACAAGCAGCTCTACGTGGCGGTCGTCGGCCGTGGTGCGGGTCGCGTCTTGACCAAGCTCGACGGGACGATCGCGTCTCCGGCGTGGTCGCCCGACGATGCGCGCATCGCGGTGCTGTACGCCGAGCACAACGCAGGAGGCGGTCCACTCAACGCCGAGCCCGTCGAGACCGGCTTGATCGGTGGGATGATTCACAATCAACGCATCGCGCTCGTCGATGGCAAGACCGGAGCGGCGAAGACCATCTCGCCGGAGAACCTTCACGTCTACGAGATCGATTGGTCGCCCGACGGTACGGCATTCGCACTCACGGCAGCTCCAGGGCCTGGCGATAACAACTGGTGGGCCGCGAAGCTCTACACGCTCGCCGTCGCCACCGGCACACCCTCCCTCGCGTACACGTCGACGACGCAGCTCGCACAACCGACCTGGTCACCGGACGGTAAGGCGATCGGATTCGTCGAAGGCTTGATGAGCGACGAGGGCTACACCGGCGGCGACCTGATGTCGCTCGCCACCGGCGCGGCCAAACCCACCAATCTCACGCCGAACCGAAAAACCACGCCGACTGCGTTCACCTGGCTCTCCGCGACGCAGCTCTTGATGGTCGACTACACACCGGCGGGTTCGGCCCTTGGTACGCTCGATCTCGCCACGGGTAAGAGCGATACCTCGTGGTCTGCCGAGGAGCGCGTTCATACCGGTAACTGGCCGAGCTTCTCGGCGTCACGCGATGGCAAGACCGTCGCGATCATTCGCAACGACTACCAGCATGCCCCGGAGATCTGGGTCGGCCCACCGAGCGGGCTCAAGCAGCTCACGCACCTCAACGGTGCGCGCAAACCGCTGTGGGGCGAGGCCAAGACGGTCACGTGGAAGAGCGACGGCGCCTCGGTCTCGGGGCACTTGCTGTATCCCCGCAACTTCGACGCAGCGAAGCGCTATCCAATGATCGTGTGGCCTCACGGCGGCCCTGCGAGTATCGCACTTCCGGAATGGCCCGAGCCCACGCTCGAGCCGGCCGTGATGGCGGCGCTCGGCTACTTCGTGTTCCAGCCGAATCCGCGCGGCAGCTACGGTCAAGGCGAAGCCTTCGTGCGCGGCAACGTCAAAGATTTCGGCGGCGGCGATCTTCGCGACGTGATGGCGGGTGTCGACGCGGTGCTCGCGCAAGCACCGATCGACCCGAACCGGCTCGGGATCCACGGCTGGAGCTACGGCGGTTACATGACGATGTGGGCGATCACGCAGACGAACCGCTTCAAGGCAGCGGTCGCAGGTGCGGGCATTTCGAACTGGCAAAGCTATTACGGCCAGAACTCGATCGATCAGTGGATGATTCCGTACTTCGGCGCCACCGTGTACGACAACCCGCCGGTCTACGCGAAGAGCTCGCCGATCACGTTCGTCAAGAAGGTGAAGACACCAACCCTTATCGTCGTCGGCGAGCGGGATGGCGAATGTCCTGCGCCGCAGTCGTACGAGCTGTGGCATGCGCTACGCGTGCTCGGCGTCCCGACCGATCTGGTCGTCTATCCGGGCGAAGGTCACCAGTTTGTCGATCCCAAGAACAAGCGCGATTTGATCGAGCGTGCCGCTGCGTGGTTCGACAAGTATCTGCGCTGAGCACCGAGCCCCACGAGCCGGTCCCGCGCAAGAGTCGCGGGCCCAAGGAGTCATCCCGATGGGTCAACTTGCCGCGAGTAAAAAGATTGAGATTGCGTGGCCGGTCAAATCGAGTGTAGCTCGCTCGACGTGGTGACCTCGATGGCACGCGTACGCGTCCATGTTGCGGCCGATTGGCCAGGAGACTCATGTCAAAGCTCGTCGTTTCCAGTTTTTTGATCGCTGTATTCTCGGGCTCGCTCGCGTTCGCCGACAAGGCGCTCGTCACCAAGACGGCGCCGCCCGCGCAGAACCACCACTGCAGGCTCGCCGATGGCACGATGGACGTGAAGAAGACGCATGCCCAGTGCACCAATGCCAAGGGCACATGGGCGAAGGATGCTGCAGCGGCCGCGAAGACCGATGCGCCAAAACCGGATGCACCGAAGGCGAATGCGCCGAAGACCGATGCTAGTAAGCCGGCTCCGACCGCGCCAGCGAAGCCGTAGTTGTCCGCACAGCCGCCATCGTCCGGATGCAGTCGTGGGGCCGTGCGCCCGCTCGGTCGAGGCTGGCTGCACCGCCTCGACTGGATCTCGCTGTCCAGTTCACCACTTCCTAGCTGCGTAACCAGAGAGCGCGCCGATCCTGTACGTACTGGCGCATCGTGCGCGGTGGCCGCCCGAGTAGCCGAGCGAGCGTTGGATCGACGTGCTCGGCCTGGCCGAAGCGAAGGCCGGCGTGAAGGATGGTCTGCACGCCGGCCTGTGTCCAGGACAAGCCGCGTCGTCGCAGATGCCCGAGATAGCCGACGATCGACGCAGGTTGGTAGCGCACGACGCGGCCGATTGCTTCACTGAGCTGAGCCGCGGTCTCCGTGAATCCGATCGCCTCTGAACCGGTGAGGGTGTAGGCCTCGCGTTCGTGGCTGGCTGCAGCTCCGAAGATGGTTGCCGCTAGATCGCCGATGTCACGGACGTCGACGAACGCGACGCGACCTCGACCCGCGGGCACGTAGATGCGTCCATCCTCGACAATGTCGCGCAGGTAAGCGTCCTCGAGGTTTTGCGCGAAGAAGCCCGGCCGAAGGATCGTCCAGCCCGGCGTGGGCGCGAGATGCCGCTCGACCGCATGGTGAGGAACGAGGAGGTTGTGCTCGGCTCCGGCCACCGAGAGGAACACGACCTGCTCGACGCCGCGCCGCCGCGCCTCGTCGATGAACGGCACGAGCGTGCGCTTGGTATCGGAGATCGCGGGCGGGCGAACCAGGAACACCGCACGCACTCCGTCGGCTGCGTCGAATGTCGCTGGATCCGCGAAGTCCAAGCGCACGAAGGCGACGTCGCGCTCGGCGCGCGCGGTCACTCCGGGTACAGCGCGGGTTGCCGCACGCACCGCGATTCCGCGCGCGACCAGTGCACGCACGACTTCTCGCCCCACGTTCCCGGTCGCGCCGGTAACCAAGACGACTCCGCGTGGGGGCAGTGGTTTGGACATGCTGAAGTCGTAGCAGTTGCGAGCGGTCCATTGTTCGTCCAGTTGCCACGCCTCATCCACTCGGGACCCGTCGAAGAGCTGACACCACCGTTCGCGTGATCGACCGCTGCGTCGAGATGACCGTCCTGGTTGCCGACTTCGCGATGCGAGCGCCAGAGATTCACCGCTCGTTACCACCAGCCATGTCGAGGTGTTGCCTTATCCTGATGAGGTTCGCGACCTTTCAACGGCTTACGGCGTGGTTCGACCATTGCTTGTCGAGCCTGCATGAAGACACTCCTCGTGCTGACAACTTCGCTTCTCGCAACGTCGGTTGTTCATGCCGAGCCGTCCGCAATCTCGCTCGAATCGTCGGCGTCCCCGGCGCCCACCCCCACTTCGTCGGTATCGGGTGGCGTCATGCTCGGCGCTGATCACGCCATCGTTGCGGCGCTCTCTTTGGACGGCGAGCTCCAGCTCCGAGGCTCGCTGTGGCTGCACGGCATGATCGCGAAAGGCACGGCAGCCGGTGTGGACGAGCCCAACCACGGCGGCAACTACGCCGCGGGGCGTATCGGCGTCGCGGAGCGCGGCTGCCTGATCGACGCGCTCTGCGCGGTTGCGGGTGTAGATGTCGGCTATCGGCATGTTGCTTACATGGCCGAGTACGACAGCGCTAACATCAGCGGTGTCGTCGTCGTTCCACGTATCGGCCTCGACGTAGGAACCCCACACCTGCGATTTCGCCCCGGCATCGAGGGCATCGTCGACGGTAGCAATCACAACACCGTCTTCGGCTTCGATGGCCTCGATCTCACCGCCGCAATCGCCTACCGCTGGTGAGTGCTGCGCGCCGGCGACTCGCGCGAGCCTCGAGCACGAACGTTCTCGGGCAGCGTCAAGGGTGCTGGCGTCGTGCGCATGCGCGATGCGCGTGGGCGCATCCCGCTACGGAAGTTGTGCTGAGCCGACCGCTTCCCGTAAGACATGCTCGAGCGCTTTCTCTCCCGATAGAGAATCCGATTCGCTCGCTTGGCGAGCCAAGCGTCGCCGTGTTCGCGGTTGTAGTCGTCGATTTTTTTGCCTACGGTAGCGGTCGTGTCATCCACGTTCAAAGCGGCAACGTTCGAAGAAATCGAGACACTCCGCGCGGCGATCACCGGCGCTTGCGAGCGCGCGGCGGACGTCGAGAGTGCGGCCGCTGCAGTGACGCAGCAGCTCTTTCGCGCATCTGCTTCCTGCGCGCTCGCGCGAATGTTCCTGGTGCTGCCGCTCAAACGTCTCCCGTTTGGAGAGCGTACGTGCGTCGACATCTTCACGAAGTCCATCGGACGAACCAGCGATCTGACACCGACCACACCCGTGCTGTCCCTGCTGGGCACGGCAGGCACCGACTACGCGTGGAACGACCGCACGTATTCGGTGGGTCATCGCGCGATGCCTTTGATCGATAACAGCTTCGTCCAGGCAGCGCCGATGATCGCCGCAGCACTCTCTGCTTTCAACGTCGGCGTCGATCCGACGGACAGCGGCGAGATCGCATTGCGTACCGCCGCTGGTGGCTTGAACGCACGCTTCCTCGTGAGCAACGCGCAAACAACGGTCGATAAAGAAGGCCGCTTCGTGATCGCGGCCCGCGATTTCGTCGAAAAACATCGAGTCCAGACCGTCTTCGGTATGGGCGGCTCCTATGTCGGCGGCGAGCTCGCTATCGCCATCGTGTTCACGCGCGAGCAGATGAACGCAGCAGACGTCGATCGCTATACGAGCCTGATCAGCACGTACAAGATGGCGACGTCCTTACTGCTCTCGAAGGATCGAATCTATGCGGGGCCGATTCCGCTTCTCAGGATCTGAGCTGCCCGGCGCGATGAGCAGCGTGGCACCATGATCCGCGTAGCCCTTCTTTTATTCGCTGCCTGCACTCCCACGTCGGCCGGCGTGCACGACGGCGCGCCGGTCGCCGACACGCGCACAGCGACCGATGGAACGAGCTCTTCTGCGTGTCCGATCGGATCGACGCTGCTCGCGGATCGCACTAGCTGCCCGGGCGCAGTGCTCGCACCGCCGAGCTCGTTGTCGATCGGGACAGCGCGGCCCGGTACAGTTGTCGGGCTCGACGGCTTGGACGGCGATAACGTGCCGTGCCTTTCAACGTTCGTGTGCAGCCCGGACGGTGCGCCGACGATGTTGTTCTCCGACGATCCGGAATCGCCGACGATAGATGGAGTGCTCTACGCCGATACCTTCGGCCCTGGCGCCGCGCGTCTGTACGTCTATCACGTCAATGGCGGTGCGGCGGCGCGCAAATTCCCCGTCGTCGTCCTCAACACGAGCTCGACCGACGCGCACGTGACGATCCGGAAGGTGGGACTGGCCACTCCGAGCACTGATTATATCGGTATCGGGAAAGCCGTTGCGTCGGCGTGGATGTCATCAACCTTGTCTCGCATGGTGACCGTCCCCGCCGGGGCGCGCGTGCTGCTCGATAGCGGCCTCGACAACGAGCATGCTGTAACCAACGAGCTCGTTCACGCAATCATCGATCTCGATGCAGATGCGCCGTTGAAATTCTCGGTCGTCAGTGTCGCAGCGACCGAGGATGCCGCGGCCGTCACCGCTGAGTTATCGTTGGTACCGTACGATAGAGCTCACGACCGCGGCACGTTCGCCGGTGCAGACGTCTGGTTGGTCGCGAGTGCCGGTGGAGAAGGATCGAGCGCGAGAAAGCTCACGCTCGGTGCGAACATGACCGAACCTTTTCTGACCGGGCGCGACAAGACGACCGGTGCGACCGCGACCTTGACCGGCAACTACGGCGTCTTTTATCGGTTCTTCGTTACGTCCCCAGGCTCGGTTCGGTTCGGAGCGAACCCGCGTGGTGGTGACTGGGCCGGAGCGGTGGACAACGCGGACTCCGTGGTCACCCTGCCGTCGAGCGGTGCGGTGATGACGACAGACCTCGTATGGCTCGCCAACTCCGGCGACTTCTCGATGATGTCTGGCGGAGGATCGAGCCTGCCGATCAACGTGGTGGTCGTGACGCCGTGAAGGAATCCAGGCCTGCAACCACACCTGCGCGCATCTTGCGGACAGCGCTTGTCGCTCATCGCCACCGATGGTCGCCTCGATAGCGCCGGATCGGCTGCTAGTTCACGAGATCACATCCGGGCTCGGACCCGAGAATGGAGCGCCCGGTGACTTCGGTTCCTCCCGAGGAGTTCGTCGCCAATTCGAGTCACCACGCGTGCCACCCTTGCCACGGGTCCGGGACACGTGGAGCTCCCCGGAGTTTCGCTGCAACCGAGCACGACCGAACGTGTCTCCTGGGCCTTCCCCGAGTAGACTGCGCGGAGCCGTGTCGCTGCTCGACCTGTTGCCAAACGCGCTGTCGCGCGCACGTGTTGGCGTGGGCTACGCACGCGGCGAGGCGTACTGGCGCGAAGGTCGCGTCGTCAAGTACTCCGTCGAGAACGATCACGTCGCCGGGGTGGTCGCTGGCGCCGAGGACTACCTCGTGCGGCTCAACGGGAGCGGCAAGAAGCTGATCAGTGCGTGCAGCTGTCCCGTTGGTATGCGCGGCGAGACCTGCAAACACGTCGTCGCGCTCGGCCTTCATCACCTCGCGATGGTCGAGGGTTCGAACGCGCGCCGGGCGGAGCCGATCAAGGGCAGCGAACCGGTGTTCGCGACGCAAGATGCGCTCGACACGTGGGCGACCGAGCATCGCGTCGGCTTCGAGCTCGAGACCAGCGCGGAGATCCTCACGGGCCAGCTCGTGCGCGTGTATCCGAGCGAGTGGCACCTGCGCCGTGTGCTGTGCACGAAATCGATCGGCGAGGTCGGTTCGCTCGATGGTGCGCGCCGCGCGTTCGACGAACCGCGCCTGATCCAGGCAACCGCGGTCGCGGTGGCGCAGCACCTCGCAAAGGTCGCGGCCGAGGTGCAAGCCGGTCTCGCCGAGGAGAAGCGCGCGCGCACGCCGAGCGATCCTGCGATCCAGCCGGCGTGGGAAAAGCTGCGATCGCTGCGCATGCGGCTGCGCGACGGCGCGCTGCCACGCGGCACGCAGACCCGCGCCGGCGGCGCGTGGAAGTTCGAGCGCGACAACGCGACGATCGAGTGGCACGAGGCCACGCCGGTGCGCGGCATCAACTACATGGTGATGCCAGTGATCGCGCGGCTCGCCTTTCGCACCGTCGCGGAGATCACGTGTACGTGCAAGCGCGAACCGTGTACGCACGCGATCGCGCTGGTCGATGCGACGCTCGATCGATTCGCGGATCCTGCGCGGCGCGAGGAGATGCGCGGCATCGCCGAGGAACTGATCAAGCCGCCGTGGCAGCGCGCGCTCGCCGAGCTCGCGTTCGACGAAGCCCCCGCAAAGCCGAAGGCCGCGATCGAGCTGTGGTGGCAGATCGAGCACGAGCTGCGCGAGCTCTCGGTCACGCCGGTCGTGCGCCGGCAGTTAAAAAAGGGCGGCACCACGAGTGGTACGCGGGTCTCGGTGCAGCGCCTGCTCGCGGAATACGGCAACTCCCTCGACGAGCGCGACAAGGCAATCGTCGAGGCACTCGAGGCCTGGCACCCCGGCTACAGCACCTCGTATCCGCAGAAGGCACTCGCGGCGCTGGTCGGCCATCCGCGCACGATGTTCGAGGGCGAGCCGATCGCGGTCAAGCGGTTCGCGCTCGGGTTCACCGCGACCGAAGCGGGTAAGAGCGAGGGCGCGACCCCGAACCTGCGGCTCGAGCCCACGGTCGATGGTGCTCGGTTCTCGCCGCGGTTGCTCGCGCCTCTCCTGCAGACGTTCGCGAAAGGCGAGCCGATCATCGTCGTCGAGCCCGAGCACGGTCGCGTCGCGATGATCGATGTCAGCGATGAAGCGCGCCGGTTGTGGGCCGTGCTCGAGAAGCACGGAGACGTGTTCCCGCCGGAGAGCCACGGCGAGCTGATGGAGCGGCTCGCGCGGATCGAAGGCAAGTTGCCGATCGTGGTCGCGCCAACGTTGATGGGCGATCTCTTGAACGAGCCCGCGGTCGTCGTGCTGCGGCTGCGGCTCACGGCGGTCGCGACGCTCGAGCTCGAGTCCTTCGTGCGCCCGGCGCGCGGCGCGCCGCTCTTTCCACCCGGTGTGGGCCCGCGCGAGGTGATGGTGTTCCGCGAAGGCGGTCGCGGCTACGCGAAGCGCAACCTCGATCGCGAGGTCATCGATGCGCAAAACGCGCTCGCCGCGCTGCCGCTGCAAGATGCGGAAGAAGGTCCGCCCGGCGTTCATCGCGTCAACGATCCGGATACCGCGCTGTCGATCGTCGCGCTGCTCGAGCAGCCGCCGGACGGCGTCGAGGCCGAGTGGCTCGACGAGCGCCCGCGCGTCGTGTCGTCGCCTTCGATGACGAACCTGCGCGTGCAGATCGAGCAGAAGCGCGATTGGTTCGGCATGACCGGCCAGCTCAAGGTCGAAGCGGGCAGGGTCGAGCTCGCGGTGTTGCTCGATGCCGCGCGCCGCCAGCAGCGGTTCGTGCGGCTCGACGACAATCGCTGGGTCGAGCTCTCGGAGCTACTGCGCAAGCGGCTGAGCGAGATCGCAGATCGCTCGGTCGGTGGCGGTGCGGGCAAGCCGATCGAGCTGTCGATCGCGGCGGTGCCGTTCGTCCAAAAGCTCGTCGAGGAGGGCGCCGAGGTCACGATGGACGAGACCTGGAAGGGGCTCGCCGAGCGCCTGGCAGCGGCGACGCGGCGTAAGCCGAAGCCGCCGGCCAACCTGAACGCGACGCTGCGCCCGTACCAGGTCGAAGGCCACGCGTGGCTCGCGCGCCTCGCGGCGTGGGGCGCGGGTGGGTGCCTCGCGGATGACATGGGCCTCGGCAAGACCGTGCAAGCGATCGCGCTGTTGCTCGATCGCGCCAAGCATGGCCCCGCGATCGTGCTCGCGCCGACGACGGTCGCTCTCAACTGGGTCGACGAGCTCGCGCGGTTCGCGCCGAGCTTGAATCCCGTGGTGTACGGAGAAGCGCCGGATCGCGCGGCGGCGCTGCGCCTGCTGACCAAGAAAGATGTCCTGATCGTGAGCTATGGCCTGCTCGCGCGCGATGCGATGGGGCTGGCGCAGACAAGCTTTGCGACGCTTGTCATCGACGAGGCACAAGCGCTCAAGAACCCGCGCACCGAACGCGCGAAGGCCGCGCGCATGTTGAAGGCGGAGTTCCGGATCGCGCTCTCGGGCACGCCGCTCGAGAATCATCTCGGCGAGCTGTGGTCGCTGTTCTCGGTCGTGTTCCCGGGCCTGCTCGGTAGCTGGGACCAATTTCGCGCGCAGTTCGGCGTGCCGATCGAACGCGATCGCAGCGAGCGTGCGAGTGGGGCGCTCGCGCGGCTGATCCGGCCGTTCCTCTTGCGCCGCACCAAGGCCGAGGTCGCGCCCGAGCTGCCGCCACGCATCGAGATCCTCGTGCCGATCGCCCTGTCGTCGCAGGAAGCCGCGCTCTACGAGGATGCGCGGCTCGCGGCGGTTTCGAACTTCGACAAGTCCAAGAAGAAGGACGACGACATCGACAAGCGCCGGTTCGAGGTGCTCGCGGCGCTCACCCGGCTGCGCTTGCTGGCCTCGCATCCCAAGCTCTACGACCCGAGCTCGGTCATCGCGTCATCCAAGATGCAGCGCCTGATCGAGCTCGTCGAGGAGCTGCGCTCCGAGGGCCATCGTGCGCTCGTGTTCTCGCAGTTCACGTCGCACCTTGCCTTGGTCCAAGCCGAGCTCACGCGCGCGAATGTCGGCTACCTGTATCTCGATGGCGAGACGCCGATGCGCGAGCGCCAGGATCTCGTCAAGCGGTTCCAGGCCGGCGAGCGCGACGTGTTCTTGATCTCGCTCAAGGCTGGCGGCACCGGGATCAACCTCACCGGCGCCGACTACGTGATCCACCTCGATCCGTGGTGGAACCCTGCCGTCGAGGATCAGGCGACCGATCGCGCGCATCGCATCGGTCAGGACAAGCCGGTGACCGTGTATCGGCTCGTCGCGCGCGGCACCGTTGAAGAGAAAATCCTCGCGCTCCACGGTACCAAGCGCGCGCTCGTCGCAGGCGTGCTCGCAGGCACCGACGCCGCCGCAAAGCTCCAGACCAAGGACCTGATCGATCTATTGGGTTAAATCGGTCGCGGCGGGTCGCACCTCATGCCGCGCGCGATCGCTACGATGCGCGCTACGATGCGCGCTACGATGCGCGCTACGATGTGCGCTACGATGTGCGCTACGATGTGCGCTACGATGCGCGCTACGATGCGCGCTACGATGCGCGCTACGATGCGGACGACACCGCTCGCATCCCGCACGAAGAACCGTACGACCCAATGCTCGACCTCGCGCGGGGCATCCCGGCGGTGTTGCCAGCGAAGACGTCGACGTTCGTGTCGCAGGCGACGCACGGGTGCTTGGAGATCTTCGAGGTCAGGAGCGGCGGATCTCCCTGCTCGACGGTGCCGACCACGCAGGCGAGCACCATCTCAGGAACTGCAGGACAGCATCGAACATCCGACCTTGTGACGCGCCCACTCGGGGCGCTTGCCCGCGAAATGCGCGAGCCCGGCGCGTTCGGTGTAAGGATCGCGGAACACGTCGATCAGTTGCAGGAGCTGCGCGCGATCGCCGCGGTCGGTGGCATCGATCACCTCCTGGACGAGGTAGTTGCGAGGCACGTAGATCGGGTTGACCTCGCAGATCCGCCGAGCACGCTCGGTCTCGGCCAGGCCTTCGAGCTTCGCTCGAGCAAGGTAGCCAGCGATCCAGCGATCGAGGATCGCATGCTCGACGGGAGTCACTTCGCCGTAGCACGCTTCGGTGATTCGCTCCGGCGCGGCGAGCCGGCGGAAGAACAGGGTGTAGTCGACCTCGAGCGTGGTCATCAGCTCGCCGAGCGAGGTGAGCAGGCCATCATCCTCGTCGAGCGTGTCGCCGCCGCCGTTGAGTCCGAGCTTGCGCAGCATCGTGCCGCGATAGAGCTCGGAGAACTGCTTGGGCCACTGATCGATCACGCGGCGCAGCGGTTCCGGATCCGGACACACGGGCAGCAGCGCTTTCGCGAGCTGCGCGAGGTTCCAATGCGCGATCGTTGGCTGATTGCCGAACCGATAGCGGCGATTCGCGGCATCGGTCGTGTTCGGGGTCCAGGTCAGATCGAACGGCTCGAGCCAGCCGTACGGCCCGTAATCGATCGTCAGCCCGAGGATCGACATGTTGTCGGTGTTCATCACGCCGTGCACGAAACCGACGCGCATCCACTCGCACACCATCCACGCGGTGCGCTGCGCGACCTCGTCGAACATCTCGGCCACCGACATGCCGGGATAGAACCTCCCGATCGTGTAATCGACGAGCGCCTGCAACGTCGCTTTGTCGTCGCGCGCGGTCGGCAGCTCGAAGGTTCCGAACCGCAAGAACGAAGGCGCGACACGGCAGACGATCGCGCCCGCTTCGTTCGCGGGGTGGCCGTCGTACAGCATGTCGCGCATCACGGGCTGGCCGGTCGTGACGAGCGAGAGCGCGCGCGTGGTCGGCACGCCGAGATGAAACATCGCTTCCGAGCACACGAGCTCGCGCAACGAAGACCGCAACACCGCGCGACCATCCGCGGTGCGCGAGTACGGCGTGGGGCCGGCGCCCTTGAGCTGGAGCTCGAGTGTCTCGCCGGCATGGGTGACCTCGCCGAGCGTGATCGCGCGACCATCGCCGAGCTGGCCGGCCCACTGGCCGAACTGATGGCCGCCGTAGCACGCGGCGTACGGCGCCATGCCGGCGACGATGCGATTGCCGGCGAGCACTTGCACGAGCTCGGGTGAAGACTCGAGCTCGACGAGCGCGGCCACTTCCGGCACCAGGACGAGGAGCTCCGGTGCCGGCACCGCGGTCGGCTCGACGCGCGAGTACAGCGCCTCGTGGACCTGCCGCCGCTGGTTGTCGGTGCGTGGATCGCCGGGGAGCGTGCGCACGAAATCGTCCGAATACTGCAACTGCTCGACGGTGGTCACGTGCCCGAAGTATGGCTGCGAACCACCGCCTCGGGAAGGACTTCGTGCAGCACGGCCGAGCGCCGCGGATTGCCGTCCTGGGCGACGTCGACGAGGTGACCGAATGCTCGGCGCGCGCTTGTGCGAACAGCGCCGCACGCGGCTCGCCGAGGTCCGCGAGCAGATCGATCGGCACACCGCGATCTCGATCGTGCTCGGGGTCGTGGCGAACTCGCGGATCAGGGGGTCGAGCTCGGGGCGGCGCGAGATCCTGCAAGGCTCTCCGGCAAGACCTCGAGCAGGAGTGATCGCAACGCCTCGTTCTCGCAGCTCGCGACGATCCGATCGGCTTCGCGGCGGAGCGTCACGCCTTGCGTGTGAGCGGAGGTGAGTGGCGGGAACGACGGGAACGCAGCGAAGACGCTCCGTGCAAACGCGACGCTGCGGCTCGGTTCGAGCAACACGAGGTGGCGCGGGACGCGCGCGTAGATCCCGTCGCGGTTATCGATGATGCGGGTCATCAGCGCGTCGGCCTCTGTCAATACGACCCCGATCTCGAGGTGGCGAACCGAATCGAAGTCGCGCCGCGCGAGCACGTCGTTCAGTGCCCGATCGTAGTACGCGACGCTGTAGAGGTGTGTGATGTGATGACCACCGACGAGTGCTGCGCTCAACATGGCGCCATCGCTCGCGTCGATCATCTGCAGCCCGACCAGCTCCTTTGCTGCGATCAGTTGCGTGTAGCGTTCGCGCGAGCCGTCGCTGAGCACGACCCGACGGAGCAGGCCACTACGTGCATCGCTCACCACCGCCGCTAGCTGGTCCACCGAGACACCTCGCGCGATCGTCGCGGTGTCGGGTAAGCCACCTTGGAGCTCGATCGAACGGAAGAACCCGGCCAGCGGTCCGAATGCGACCGAGCGCTTCGCCTTCGAGATCGGCTGACCGGCGCGCGCCTGCGCGAACAATGCCGCACACGGCTCACCGAGGTCCGCGAGCAGATCGATCAGGACGCTGCGATGCTGATCGTGCTCGGGATGCGCCGCGATCTCGCGGATCAGCTGATCGAGCTCGGGGCGTCGAGCGAGGGTCACGTGTGCGCGTGACCGAACAGCATGTGAGCCTCGGGAAGGACCTCCGCGAGGATGGGCAGCAACATCCGTTCACCCTCCGAGTCGATGGTTGCGACGATGTGGCTTCCCGAGCGGCGGAGCGTCACGCCATGAACCGAGACCGTCGTGTGTGGCGCGAACGATGGGAACGCGCCGAACACACTTCGCCCGAGCACGAGGCTCATATCGTGCGGTTCGCGGAACACGAGATGGCGCGGGACCCGCGCGAAGATGCCATCGCTGTCCGCGATGATCCGGGTCACCAGCTCGGTGGCCCACGTGTAGCCGACCGGAATCTCGAGATAGCAAACCGAGTCAAAGTCGTGCTGCGAGAGCACCGAGCTCACGAAGCGATCGTGAAAGCCGACCTCGTACAGGTGCGTGAGCGCGTGGCCTCCCGCGAGCGCCGCGGTCAGCACGGCCGCATCGGGCGCGTCGATCGCGCGCAGCCCGACGAGCTCTCGCGATGCGAGCAGCTGCTTGTACTTGTCGCGCGAGCCATTGCTCAGCCGCAGCCGGCGTAGCAGACCAACGCGCGCATCTCCGAGCACGGCCCGCAGCTGATCCGGCGAGGCGCCGCGTGCGAGCGTCGCGGTATCGGGCAAGCCACCGACGAGCTCGATCGAGTGGAACAACGCGGCGAGCGGACCGAACGCGATCGCGCGCTTCGCTTTGGAGATCGGTCTCCCCGCGCGCGCCTGTGCAAACTGCGCGGAGCACGGTTCGCCGAGATCCGCGAGGAGATCGAGCAGCACCGCCCGATTCTGATCGTCCTGGGGATGCGCGTTGATCTCGTGGATCAGCTTGTCGAGCTCGGGGCGGCGTGCGAGCAGCTTGGTCGGGACAGCGTCGGCCTTGCCGGCGCTGACCTTCGCGGTCACCGTGTAGGGCAGTAGCGGCTCGATCACGATCTGGCGCGGCCGGTTCGGCACGTCGATCGCGACGAACCCGCCGGGCCACAGCTCGTCGACGAGAGCGACCTCCATGCCACGCTCGAGCCCGTACTGGCGATAGTCGAGCTGGAGCTGGCTGCGCCCGACATTGACGAGCGCGTGGTCGCCGCTGATTGCCGCGACCACAGCTTGCGCACGCGCGCCGGGGTTACGCAGCGGATATACGATCGCGATCGCGATCTCCTGCTCGCCGTCGACCAGCTGCTCGAGCTCCTCGAGCGGCACCCGCATCGTGCCGAAGGCGCTCGTGACGTGGAGCATGCGTTCGCCGATCGCCACGCGCTGTGGGACGAACACGAGCTCCGCGAGCTCGAGCCGCGTCGGCGTGGCGCGCTCGGCATCGAACACGACGAGCGCCCGCGCCTCGACGACCACCGCGTGCGCGTCCCAGAACGCGACGTGCGGGGTCTTGAGCTGGTAGGTGCCAGGCGGCCACGCCAGCTGGCGACCGGTGACCGTGAAGAATGCCGACATCCGGTCCACGGACTCGCGCGGCTGTGCCGGCCATGCATGCGAGGCGAACGTCCAGTTCACCCGACGGTTGTACCGCTAGATGTGCGCCTGGTCTTTGGCAGCTTTCACTTCCGTCATCTTCCACGCGCCTTGCGCGCGGCTCCAGTTCTCCTCGACGAGCGGCGCGCTCTTGTCGCTCTGGGTGTAGACGACAGCGCTCTCGTTCGTCGTGTGGCCCATGCTGACGACGTAGCGCGTGCTGCTTCCATCCTTGATCGTCGCGTTGATGTCGTTGCGAACCGCAGCGACGTTGACGAAGTGCGGCTGCTGGCCAGCGCAACCAGCGGCTAGAACGAGGGTGATCACCAAATACTTCATGCCACCGCCCCTACGCAGGAACCGGTCCAACGACACGAGTCCAAATCCTGCGAAATCACGCGTATGTCGCGCCATGTCACACGCGTCGCACCGGCTTTGGCGACGTACTTCCGAACCGTACCGATTTCGTATCTGGTACGCGCGCGAGACATCGTCTAGTGTCCTGGCATGCGATGGGGACCGTTCGCAGTTTTCGTCGCGGCGTGCACCACGTCGCAACCGGAGCCCGTCACGCAGACGGTCGATCAGTCGCTCACCAAGTGCGCCGACACCGTGGTCGAAGGTCTCGACGTCTATAATGGGACCGGCACGATCGACTGGGCGAAGGTCCATGCCTCGGGTCGCGGCTTCGCATTTATCAAGGCGACGCAAGGCGACTACAACACGCAGAGCTCGTTCCCGACGAACTGGGCCGGTGCGCAGACCAACGGTCTGCGGCGCAGCCCGTACCACTTCTTCGACGCGACGATCGACGGCGTCGCGCAGGCGCAGGCATTCCTGACCGCGATCGAAGCGACCGGCGGCCTCGGCGTCGGCGACCTCCCGGCGATGCTCGACATCGAGTGCCCGACCGCCGCGACCCAGGGCGCCTCGCAAGCCAATTGCGAGCACTCGGGCGATTCGGGCTGGGCGACCGCCGCGGTCTTGAAGCAACGGATCTTCGACTGGCTCGATACGGTGGAGAACGCGACCGGCCGAAAGCCCATCATCTACAGCTACCCTTCGTGGTTCGCCGCGGTCGCGATGACCGATGCGCGGCTCGCCGACTACCCGCTGTTCATCGCCTCGTACAACAGCTGCGCGACCATCCCCAAGCCGTGGACCACCGCGGTGTTCTGGCAGTACTCCGCGACGGGGACGGTCCCGGGCCTCGCGGCCGGCGCGGACGTTGACCGGTTCTTCGGCTCCGATGCCGACCTCGACGCCTTCACGATCCAGCCCCCGCCGGTCGGGGCCAGCGACGCGGGGCTCGGTCCCGCGGTCGAGATGAGCCCGCCCGCGGGCTGCGGCTGCCAGGGGGCGAATTCCTCGTCGCTGTGGCCGGCCGGCGCACTCGGGATCTTCTTCTTTCTTCCTGGGTTTCGAAAAAAACGCGCGCGTCGTTAGTCGAAAAGTTGCCCGCATAGCGCCCGAGGCCTTACGCATTTCATGGAGACCCCATGGACTCGTTCAACGCCGCGCTTGTGATGGAGATCGAGTCAGCAGGACCTGCTGCCTTGCTGCGCGGAACCGCGCGGGGCCTCGAGTGGAATGTTGACGCCAGCGCGAACACCGCGGCGATCATCACCGCCCTCGAGCCCAAGCTCGCCGAGGCGCCCGCGTTCTTCAAGGGCTCCAGCGTCCGTATCGTGGTGGGCCTGGCCGGCCAGGTCAACCAGGCCCATGATCACCGGGCGCTCTCGAACGAGTGCCTCGTCGCGCTCGCCGGGCTCGCCACCAAGTACGAGCTGCGAATCATCGAAATCGGCGCCATCCGCGCGCCACTGCCGGTCGCCGAGATCATCGAGAGCGGCCCGGTTCCCAAGCTCGGCCTCGCCGAGGGCTCCGCCCCGAATCAGTTCGACGACGAAGGCCCAACCCACAGTGGTCCGCCGATCGCCGTCACGACCGAGCTCGCGAGCCCGGTCATGCTCGCGGACGCCGAATCGTTCGAAGAGCCGACCCGTACCAGCATCCCGCGCACCCTCGCGGCGATGCCGGAAATCGCAAACCTGGCGACCGAAGGCACCCGCCTCGTCGTCGGGCCGGTCCGCTCGGGGGTGATCCTCGATCACGTTGGAAATCTGATCGTTTTTGGCGATGTGAACCCGGGTGCGGAAGTTCGCGCGACGGGGAACATCGTCGTGCTCGGCCGCTTGCGGGGCACCGCCCACGCAGCGATCGGCCAGGACATCGGGTTCATTTTGGCGCTGCGTCTCGAGCCGCAGCAGCTTCGTATCGGTCGTCGCGTCGCGCGTGCGGCCGACAACGATGCCTCGTCGAACGACGCCGAGATCGCATATGCGACAGGCGAGCAAATGATCGTCGAACGCTATCAGGGCCGCCTGCCGCACAACCTCGCTACCAGCATCTAAGGAGTTACATCATGGGCCGCGCCATTGTCATCACGTCAGGAAAAGGTGGAGTCGGTAAGACGACGACCACTGCCAACCTCGGAACCGCGCTCGCACAGCTCGGTCATTCGGTCGTTCTCGTCGACGCCGACATCGGGTTGCGTAACCTCGACGTGGTCATGGGGCTCGAGAACCGCATCGTGTTCCACTCGGTCGATGTGATCCGCGGCAAGTGCACGCTCCAGAAGGCGCTGATCAAAGATCGCCGTCTCGACAACCTCTGGATGCTCCCGGCATCGCAGACCGACGACAAAGATTCGATGACGCCCGACGACATGCGTAAGCTCGTCACCGAGCTCAAGAACACCCACGACTACGTGCTGATCGATTGCCCGGCCGGTATCGAGCAAGGGTTCAAGAACGCGATCGCGGGCGCGGACGAAGCGATCGTGGTCGCGACGCCGGAAGTCTCGTCGATCCGCGATGCGGATCGCGTGGTCGGCCTGCTCGCGCAAGCGGATGTTTCGGCGCGCCTGATCGTGAACCGGATTTCACCGCAGCTCGTCAAGAAGGGCGACATGCTGTCGCAAGCCGACGTGATCGAGATCCTCGCGCTCGAGATGCTCGGCGCGGTGCCGCTCGATGACCAGATCATCGCGACGACGAACAAGGGCATTCCAGCCGTGCTCGAGCCCGGCAAATCGCTGGCGGCGAAGGAGCTGCTGCGGATCGCGAAGCTGATCGCCGGTCACGAAGTCGAGGACCGCCAGCCGGTTGGCTTCTTTGCTCGCATCGGCCGCGCGCTCGGGCTGTCTGCGACGGCGGCGTAAGGTGACTATCATGTGGCAGAACATCAAGACTCTGTTCAGCGGCAAGCCGAGCCGCGAAGTGGCGAAAGGCCGCTTGCACCTCGTGCTCGCGCACGATCGCACCGGCCTCGATGGCGGTCGGCTGCAAGAGATGCGTAAAGAGATCGCGGCCGTGATCGCGCGCTACGTCGAGATCGATGCCGAAGCGGTCGACATCCAGATCGAGACCCGCAATCGCGAGACGCAGCTGACGGTTTCGAGCGCGATCCAGGCACGTTCGACGACCTAGGCGACGCGCGCGCACATGTCGTTTTCGCGACGATCTCGAGCGCGGTCATTCGCAGCACGAAGGACTTCGTTTAGGCTGGTCGAGTGAAGCTCGTCACCGCGCTCGTGATGCTCGCTGCCTGTGGCGGTGATAGTGGTGGCAGTGATGCGAGTGCGACCGACCCAGACGCCGGCGCGATCGTCGGTGGCAGCTGCAGTGCGGTGCCCGCCGACGAGAGTGGCGACGGTACGTACTACGCTGCTGACGGTGCCGGGAACTGTAGCTTCGATGCATCGCCGAACGATCTGCTCGTCGCGGCGATGAATCATCCAGACTACGGCGATGCCGTGTGGTGCGGCGCGTGCGTGAATATTACCGGACCGAAAGGCTCGGTCACGGTGCGGATCGTCGATCAGTGCCCCGAGTGCCTCAAGGGCTCGCTCGATCTGTCACCCCAAGCGTTCGACATGATCGCGGATCACGCCGCGGGCCGCGCGCCGATCACGTGGCACGAGGTGGCGTGCGGCGTGAGTGGCCCGATCGGCTACTACTTCAAGGCCGGCGGCATGCAGTACTACCAGGCGATCCAGATCCGCAACGCGCGCTATCCTGTCGCGAAGCTCGAGGTCATGCGGGCCGGCGCGTACATCGAGCTGACCCGCGCGGACTACAACTTCTTTATCTCGCCGAGCGGTGGCCTCGGCAACGGGCCGTATGCGTTTCGCGTCACTGACCAGCGCGGCCACATGCTCGAGGACACGGGCATCGCACTCGGATCGGATGTCACGCGCGCGGGCGCGAGCCAGTTCGACGCGTGCCCGTAAGACACTCTTTGTAGCGAAAGCACGCGACGAGGTGATCGTTGATCAAGCCGCACGCCTGCATGTGCGCGTACATGATCGTGGTGCCGCAGAACTTGAAGCCGCGCACGATCAGGTCCTTGGATAGCGCGTCGCTCTCTTTCGATCGCGGCGGGATTTGCGCGCTGGTCTTCCACGTGTTGACGATCGGTGTGCCGCCGACGAAAGCCCAGATGTAGCGGTCGAACGAGCCGTGCTCTCGCCGCACTCCCAAGAACAGCTTCGCATTCTTGACGCACGACTCGACCTTGAGCCGGTTTCGCACGATGCCCGGATCGAGCAGGATCGTGGCTACGCGCGCGGGCGAGAGCTTCGCGACCATCGCCGGATCGAACGCGGCGAAGTTCTTGCGATAGCCCTCGCGCTTGCCGAGGATCGTCGACCACGACAGGCCCGCCTGCGCGCCTTCGAGCACCATGAACTCGAAGTGCTTGCGATCGTCGTGTACGGGGAAGCCCCACTCGTTGTCGTGATAAGCCCACATGCTCTCGCGCTGGGCCCACGCGCAACGCACCATCATCTCGTCAATGTACGAGGAACCACTTCACGTTCGCCATCACCTCGAGGTGGAAGTGATTGCGATGCGGGCGGTTGAAATCGGGCGTGAGCACGACGTTGAACATGTGCTGGTCGACCGCCGTGCACAGGATGTCACGAAGCTCCTTCGCGTTCTCGCTCGCGGAGTGAGGGCCCGTGCCATCGCCGCAGGTCTGCGCGCCGATCTTGCCATGAAAATCTTTCAGCACGTCGAGCGTGCTGCCGTCCTTCTTCACGAACCGACCGGCATCGAGCGCGAGCGCACCGTTGTGCTGGCCCCCGATGCGGTGGTCGGCCCACGATTTCGGAGGCGGCCGATACATCGAGTAGTGCCGCACCTGCACGATGTCGTGCTTCTCGAGGATCTGGGAGAAGTCGTCCATCGCGAGCACGAGCCGGCAATCCGCGATCTCGTACGGTGAATCGGCACGCTTGGTATCGCTGGCGTCGGTGCGGAATTCGACGCCGTGCAACGTCCCGGTCAGGCGCACCGGAATCTTTACGCCGCGCGCTTCTTCTTCAGTGTAGCCGATGTGGCGATTACCGAGCTCGGCCTTGCAGTCCTCGGCTTCGAGCGCGCCGTACGTCACGGCGGGACTTGCGTCGGCGTCGCTCGGATTCTCGAACCTCGAGTTCGCGTGTTTCTTCGCGGGCGGGGCGTGCTTCTTGACGACCTTCTTCGCGGGAGCGGCGGACGCGGCCGACAGACCGGCAGCCGCCGATGCCAATGTCACGAGGAGGACCGACCGCATTCGGCGCACTGTATGCGAACAGGTCGCCGGCGGGAACCGTAACCGGATCGGCGGTGTCTAGCGTCCACATGCGTCGTCCGGTCGCGTCGGTCATTAGCTTGTGGGCTGCGGTTACAACGGTGTTAGGTGGGTGCCCTGCCTCGCAGCCGCAGGCACGCACGCCCGTGCGTATCGCGCAGACACCGGCACCGCCTCTCGTACCGGGCGCGAGCACGGGGCGTCCCGAGGTTTCGATGACCGGCAACGCGAGCGGCGAGCTCGAGCTCTCGCCAATCTCCGCGGGCGCGCAAGCGACGGCCGGCGTCGAGATCAGCGATCTGTCACCGGGCGAAACCAGGGCGTTGCTCGCACGGCTCGAACCGTTGCCGGGCGCCACGACGAACGACGTGCCGGTGATCCGACCTGCCTCGGCGATGCCGCCCGGACCTGGCAGCGTGCAGCCGATCGCTTTCCTGGCACCGACGGGCGCGGCGGTGCAGAGCCATGCCGCGAGCCACGGTCCGCCGGTTGCCGCGATCCTCGCAGCGCCGCAGATCCTGCCGGTCGGTGAGGTCGCCGCGGAATCCGAGATCCGCGTGCGGTTCACCGAGCCGATGGTCGCGGTCGACAAGCTCGGCCCGGCGCCAGCGCTCGCGACGTTCGAGCCCGCGCTGACCGGCACGTGGGCGTGGGTCGATTCGCGGATCGCGGTGTTCACGGCGAGCGCGCCCAAGCTCGCGCAAGCGACCGAGTATAAAATCACCGTCAACCCGGGCATCAGGGCGCTCGACGGTGCGGTGCTCGATGTGCCCGTGATCGGCACCTTCTCGACGCCGCCAGTCTCGATCTCGTCGACCTATCCGTACGGCCTGCAGCGCCCCGACGCGCCGATCGCGGTGCAGTTCGATCAAGACATCACGGCGAACGCGCTCTTGCCGTTCCTGCACGTACGCACCGCGAAGGGCGTCGCGGTGCCATTCGAGGAAGCGACGCTCGCTCGGGCGCGAGCGGAGTGGTCGAAGAACCCGCGCGACGTGCCCGACCACCCCGACCACCCGGGCCTCCCGGACCACCCGGGCCACCCGGGCCGCCCCAGCCGACCCGACCGACCCGACCGACCCGACCCACCGCACCCCGACGACCTCGGCGCGCGCTACGTCTTGCTCGCACCGCAGACGCGCTGGCCCGCCGGTCAGACGCTCACGGTCACGCTCGACAAGAACGCGCCCTCGCGCGAAGGCCCGCGGCTCTCGAAGCAGCCCTCGTCGCGCACGTTTGCGATCGCACCGACGTTCCGTCTGGTCGGCATCCGCTGCGACGACGAGAAGCCGCGGTTTGCCGCCAGGTGCCCCGCGCAATCGAGCGCGACCGTCGAGTTCTCTTCCCAGCTTGATGCCAAGGGGTTTCGCGCCGAGATGGTGCAAGTTTCCGACGGCAAGCTTCGTGACACCAATGCCTCCGATAAGACCGTGATGGTGGTGGTCCCGTCGCCGGAGTACAAATCGTTCAAGATCGACGTTCGCGACGACCTTCGCGACACTTACGGGCAGGTGCTGGAAGGCGCGCATCAGCTCGCGCTCGCGACCTCGCGCTTTGTCTACGATCCTGAGCTGTACGCGACCGCGGGGCTCTACGTGCTCGATCCGCGCTACCAGGTGCCGCAGTACGTGATCGAGGCACAGGCCCTCAAGAGCATGCGCGTCGAGCTCTACAAGGTGCAGCCGAGCGACTACGTCGCGTACCAGCAGTTCGAAGAGGGCAAGCGCACCACGGCGCCGGGAAAGCGCATCAGCGCGACTGACTTTGCCGTCGGTGATCGGTATGCGGCGACCGCGCGACTCGATCTGCGGCCCGCGCTCGACGCGAGTGGCACGGGGCACGTCGTGGTCGTGACCCGGGCGATGCTCGCTGCCAACCAGAAGCATCACGAGTGGGTGCCCGCGCAGACGACCGCATGGATCCAGGTCACCAAGCTCGGTGTGATCACCCGCGTCGACGACGAGCAGGTGCATGTGTGGGTCGATGACATCTCGCACGCGAGGTTTTTGAACGCGCGCTCGAACGTGACCGCGAGCCTCGTGATCCAGAACCGGCCAGAGATCACGGCCAGCGCCCAGACTGATGCGAATGGCGAAGTCACGCTCAAACTCCCGCCGGCGCCGACCACGCCGACGTTGCCGAACGCGATGCCGCCGCCGAACCTCGCGCTCGTCGTCGCGCGCGATGGTGCGGACTCCGTGTTCACCGCGATCGATCGCAGCCAGCGCAGCGAACGCGTGCGCGACGCCGAGTGGTACGCGACCGACGATCGGTTCACGTACAAGCCCGAGGAGCCCGTCTACATGAAGGGCTGGGTGCGGTGGACGCATAACGGCGTGAACCCGGGCCTCGAGTTGCCGGGGCGGGGCGACGAGCTCGCGTACACCGTCCTCGACGCACGCCAAAACGAGATCGCTAGCGGCAAGACCACGTTCACCGATCAGGGCGGCTTCGATTTTCAGTTCGAGCTGCCGAAGAACACCAACCTCGGCTACGCGACCGTCGAGATGACGACGAAGAATCAGACCTACTCGCACCGGATCTCGGTGCAGGAGTTCCGCACGCCCGCGTACGGTGTGAGCTTGAATGACGACGTGCAATCCTCGGGCACCGCGCCGCTGTTCCTCGGCGATGCGCTCGAGATGAACGCCGAGGCGAAGTACTACGCGGGCGGAGGGCTCGGAGGTGCGGCGATCGCGTGGAATGCGACGCTCACGAACGCGAGCTACAAGCCGCCCGGCTGGGACCGTTATTCGTTCGAGCCCCTCACGCTGCGCCACAATCGATGGGAGATCACGTACGTACCGCCGGTGGTGGCGTCGTCTTCGACGACCCTGAGCGCCGGCTCGAGCTCGCTCACGCGGTTCGCGCTCCACGCCTTGCCGGCAGGCCAGCCCGCGGTGTTGACCGTCGATGCGACCGTGACCGATGTCGATCGTCAGACGATCCGCGCGAGCTCGCGGGCGATCCTCGTGCATCCCGCGAGCTTGTACGTCGGCATGCGCTTGATGCCGGGCACGTTCGACAAGCTGCAGATCGTCGTCACCGATCTCGATGGCACGCTCGTGCCCGATGTAGCGGTCGACGTGAAACTCGAAGCGACGCTGTACTCCGAAGCGCGGCTGGGCGACGCGCAGATTCGCGACACGCAGCGCTGTGCGGTCAAGAGCGCGCGCGCGCCGGTGGTCTGCTCGTACAAACGGTCACCGAACCTCGACTACTATTATCGCGCCTCGGCCGTGATCTTCGACGCGCGTGGGCGCAAGAACACCGCGCAGTACCGGGTGCCCTTTTACAAGCCGAGCGAGAGCACCGAGCAACTCTCGATCACCGCCGAGCGGCCGATGTACGCGGTGGGCGAGACCGCCAAGCTCGTGATCCACTCGACGGAAGTGCCGGCGACCGCTATGGTCTCGTTCTCCCGCCAGGGCGTGATCTCGCAGCATCGGATCGAGCTCCGCAACCATGACACGCCGCTCGAGCTCGTGATGGACGTGAGCTACCTCGAGAACGTGCACATCCAGGTCGACCGGATCGCGAAGCGCAAGACCAACGATTTGGTCAGCCCCGAGCCGCTACCGGCGCACATGGAGGCTTCGATCAACCTCGAGATCGATCTCGAGGCCTCGCGCCTGCAAGTCAAGGCGCGCCCCCGAAAGCCGATCGTCGGTCCGGGCGACAACGCGATGTTCGACGTCGAGATCACGCGCATGGACAGACCCGTTGCGAATGCCGAGGTCGCGCTGATCGTCGTCGACGAAGCCGTGCTCGCACTCTCGGGCATGCACCACGCCGATCCGATGGCACCGTTCTATCGATCGGTCGAGCCTGGCACTGCGCAAGCGAACACGTTCGATATTGTGCAAGACGACGACGCCAACCTACTCGGCATGCCCGGCTTCACGCGGATCAGCCTCGATGACGCCGGCTACACGGGCCGGCTCGGGCATGGCTCGGGCAGTGGGTCTAGCTACGGGTTCGGATCGGGCCACGGAGGAATGGTAGGTGCGGTCGCATCGACCACGGTCTCCGCGCGCAAGGACTTTCGCGCGACCGCCGTATTCGCGCCGCGCCTCCACACCGATGCCAAGGGTCACGCGACCGTGAGCGTGAAGATGCCGGAGAGCCTTACCCGGTTCCGGATCGTCGCGCTCGCGACCTCGAACACGTATTTCTTTGGCAAGGGTGAAGGCTCGATCGTCACGCAGCGTAAGGTCAACGCACGCACGCAAGCACCGCGTTTCCTCGATCAAGGTGATCGGTTCGACCTGCCGGTCGTGATCCAGAACCTCGATTCGACTGCGCGCACGATGACCGTCGCGGTCCGTGCCGCGAACCTCTCCGGTGGCGGGCTCGGCAAGCGCGTGGTCGTGCCGGCAGGTCAACGCGCCGAGGTCCGTTTCCCGTTCGCGACGATGGCGCGCGGCAAGGCAGTGATCCAGACGATCGTGACCTCGGGTGAGCTCACCGACGCCTCGAACGTGACGGTGCCGGTCTACGTGCCGGCGACGACGGAATCGTTCGCGACGTACGGCACCATCGATCAAACCTCGGCGTACGAACAGCTGAACGTGCCCGGCGACATCTTCCCCGAGGTCGGTGGCGTCGAGACCGAGGTCGCCTCGACGCAGCTCCAGACCCTGACCGATGCGTACTGGTACCTGCGCGCGTATCCGTTCGAATGCGCGGAGCAGCGCTCGAGCCGCATGCTCGCGACCGCAGCGATGGCTAGCGTGCTCGATGCGTTCGCGTTGCCGGGTCGGCCGACCGCGCAGGAGCAGGCCGTGATCCAGGCCGCCGATGTCGTGAAGCTCGAGACCGATCAGAACCCCGACGGTGGGTGGGGTTACTGGAGCGATACCAAGAGTGATCCGTTCGTGACGATGCAGGTCGCCGCGGCGCTGCATAACCTCCATGCCTCGGCGCCCGTGCAGAAGCGTGCGGCGGGCTACATCCGGAAGCTGCTCGGCGAGATCGACGTGCGGCTCGCCAAAGCAAAGCATCTCGATCCGGTCCAGTACGACGTGTCGCTCGCGGCGACCGCGTTGACCGCGCTGGTTGCCACCGGGCTCGACGAGAAGCCCGCCGCGCAGCGCCTCCATGCGCTCGCGAGTGCGCTCGAGGTGTACCCGGTCGATGCCCAGGCGCGGCTGCTCGCGATCGTCGCGCGAGCACCTGGCGCTGCGGCGATGCGCGCGAAGCTGGTCCGCGAACTGGTCTCGGTCACGCACGAGACCGCCGCGGGCGCGACCGTGACGAGCTCGTACACCGAGAGCGAACGCCTGCTGCTCGTGTCGAGTAATCGCACGACCGCGCTCGCGATGGATGCGCTGATCCGCGAGGCACCGGAGCAGCCGCTGATCATGAAGCTCGCGCGTGGCCTGCTCGCGGCGCGCGCGTATGGTCGCTGGCGCTCGACGCAGGAGAACCTCGCGGTGCTCCAAGCAATGCGCCGCTACTTCGACACGTACGAGAAGGACGTCCCGAATTACACGGGCAAGCTATGGATCGGCGATGTCGCGTATGCCGAGCAGGCCTTCCATGGCCGCACGAACGTGCGCGCGACTGCGAAGCTCGATTGGACCAAGCTCGTGCCGGGGACGCAGCACGCGATCGCCGTCGAGAAGACCGGCCCCGGTCGGATGTACTACCGGATCGGCATCACGTATGCGCCGAAGAAGATCGATCTACCGGCGCTCGATGCGGGCTTTGTCGTCCGGCGGAGCTATGAAGCGGTCGACGATCCAGCCGATGTCGAGAAGACGCCGACCGGCTATCGGATCAAGCTCGGCGCGCGGGTGCTGGTCGTCGTCGAGGTGTTGAACACCACGCGACGCGATGGCGTCGCGCTGGTCGATCCGCTCCCCGCCGGGCTCGAAGCGGTGAACACGAAGCTCGCAGTCGCGGAGCGCGCGGCGAACGGATCGTCGACGGAGAAGGACCGTCGTGACTGGGTTCATCTCGAGACGCGCGACGATCGCACCGAGGCCTTCGCGGGCACGCTCGCGGAGGGCTCGCACGTGCTCTCCTACACGGCGCGAGCCACCACGCCGGGCACGTTCAACGCGGCTCCGGCGAAGGCCGAAGAGATGTACAGCCCGGAGACCTTCGGTCGCTCGCAGGGAGCGATCGTGACGGTTTACTGATGAACGTCGCGCGGCTCTGGGCAGTGCTGCGCGCAGGAGGGTACGTCCCGGCCTACTGGACTTCGACCCAGCCGGTGCGCTGCGACGGAATCGTCGCGAGTGGATTCGGCGCGCACGACAGCTTCTGATCGGCATACGAGTACGCGTAGCGGTGGTCGCCGATCGGCGTCAGCGTCTCGACGCCAAGCCAGCGGCAACCGTCGGAGACCTCGGCACGCATCTCGAAGCGCAGCGGTTTGAGGTCGTGAGCATCGAGCGGAACCTGGATGTCGCCATCTATCCACTGCGACAGATAGAGCGCGTGCGGCTCCGAGTGGGTGTGGAGGATCAACCGATGCTTCGCGGGATGCCCGGGAAGCAATGCGAGCGCGCCCACGGCGAGGGCCGCGAACAGAGTGGACTTCAGGACCGGAACGGCAAGGACCTGCATGTCCTCCTAGTGTGATCCCCACCGTGAACGAAGACGAGGACATTGTGAAAAATGACGTCTCTTACGGTTCACGACCGGACCAGGGTACGCGGAGTTAGACCGCGGTTCGGGAGTTGCTTTTCCGCGAGTCCATGGTGCCGCTCTCGGCGGCGGTGTGCATGCGTGCGCCTTGGATGCACACTTTTAGTGCTCTGCAATCGCGGACCCGCGCGATGTCGAGGTCACGAAGTCCGGCAAGCTCGCGATGTAAGCTGCGCCGATTCCGTGGACGAAGACTCCGGTCGAGAACGACGAGCTCTTTCGCGCGACGTTGCCGCGTGATCCGCGGATCTCGTTGACGACGATGTTCGGGTGTCTGGTCGCGCTCGTGCACGGACGGATGTATGCCGCAACGTTCAGCCGCTCGGTGTTCATCCGGCTCGCGCCGTAGTGTGACTGGCAAGTCAGGCTAAGCTTTCGTGTGGCCAAGCGAGAGCGCACCGAACGCCGGATCGAAGAACGCGCGGCAAAGAAGCTCGTCCGTGATCGCGAGAAGCTCGCGACGCTCGTCCCCGGCGGCTCCGAAGATCACCCGATCGAGGTCAGCTCGGCGGCCGTGATCGAGGTCCGGCTCGGCTCGATGCCCTGCCCACAATGCGAGGGTGAGTACCGGGTCAACGAGCACCGCTTCGAGGGCGCGGGCCACCGTGCGGTCGATGTCGCGTGCCGGCTGTGCGGCACCAAGCGCACGCTCTGGTTCCGGATCGTCGTCGACGAACCGAACTAAAAGAAAGCCAACGTCCGAGACGCGTCGAGAAACGCTTCCCTGTTCGGGTTCGGGCTCGGGCTCGGGCTCGGGCTCGGGCTCGGGCTCGGGCTCGGGCTCGGGCTCGATCGTACCAGTCTGTTGCTGGTTTCCGCATCAACCCGGCGATTGCGCCGAGGCGTACGCGACCCCACCATACAACGATGTCCGATTCGCCCATCCTCGCGACGGTGCCGCTGGGGTTTCAGTGGCCCACGCTCGATCCGTTCCTGTTTTGCGTTCATCACGACGACGCCTATCCCGCCGGCAATGCCGCGCTCGGCCCGGATGCCTCGCTCGACGGCCGTGACATCGGCCAGGACTTTCAGCCCAAGGATGGCTGGCGCATGTATCACGGCGATGTGGTGCCCGGGTTTCCGCAGCATCCGCACCGCGGCTTCGAGACCGTCACGATCGTGCGGCGTGGCCTGATCGATCACTCCGATTCGCTTGGCGCGACCGCGCGGTTCGGCGGTGGCGACGTGCAGTGGCTGACCGCCGGCAAGGGCATCTCGCACTGCGAGATGTTCCCACTCGTGTTGGCGAGCGAGCCGAACCCGCTCGAGCTGTTCCAGATCTGGCTGAACCTGCCGGCGCGCGACAAGCTCGTCGATCCGCACTTCACGATGCTCTGGGATCCGACGATCCCGCGGATCGAAGAGCCGGGCGTGCTCGTGCGCGTCGTCGCGGGGACGCTCGGTGGCGTCACGCCGCCATCGCCGCCGCCGAGCTCGTGGGCGTCGCGAGCGGAAGCGGACCTCGCGATCTGGACCATCAAGCTGCAGGCCGGCGCGAGATGGACATTGCCACCGGCGAAGCCGGGCACGAATCGCATCTTGTATCTGTTCGCGGGCGCAGCGCAGATCGCGGACCAAGCGGTCGCGAAGGGCACGGGCGTGCAGGTCAAGCCCGAGGCTGCGATTGTCATCGAGGCGACCGCCGAGACCGAGATCCTCGTGCTTCAAGGCAAGCCGATCGGCGAGCCGGTCGCGCAACACGGCCCGTTCGTGATGAACACTCACCAGGAGATCCAGCAGGCGTTTGCCGATTACCAGCGCACCAAGTTCGGTGGCTGGCCGTGGCAGAGCGATGGCCCCGTTCATCCGCGCGGAGCCAAGCGCTTCGCGAAGCACGCGAACGGCACGATCGAAAATCAGGACTAGTCGATCAGCAGCTCGCTCGGAGGGTCGACCCGACTCTCGCCGCACTACAAGGCACCAAGAGCACGCTCAGAAGACCAACGCACGTCTCTGATCCGACCGTGCTCTGACCTAGTGAATGTTGAAGCCGCGCGGGAGCGAGATATTGATCTCGGGCTCGCCAGACTTCTGCTCGCCACCGTTCTGCGAAACCTTGAGCGGCACGAGATGCTTGAGCACGTTGTCGTCGACGATCGAGCCGCGATCCGGAATCGCCAGGCCCACGCCGCCGAGCTGCGGCACGAACACGAGCGCGCGGCCCGCGCCGTTGAAGCCGAGCTGGACGAACATGTCGGTCTCGAACTTCGCGCACTTCTTCTCGCAGCAGAAGAAGTCCTTGGTCACGCGATAGAATCCCTCGGGCGGCAGCGGCTCGAGCGACTTCGGATCGAAATCGGCGGGTACGGTCTGGCCGCGCTCGGAGAACTTGGCGCGGTTCTGCGCCCACGACTCCGGCGGATACAGGCCCGGACCCGGATCACCGTGGTTGTGGAAATAGACGAGGCGGCCGGCTTCGATGCCGGCGACAGCGGTTTTGGTGCGATAGACACCACAGGGGGGCAGGGCGGCAGGTGGCATGACTACTCCGATCGGTTCGGTCGTGAGCGTAGCTTCTTGCGGGCCGCGAGGTAGCGCGGAGATGCGGCAAGTCGCACGAGGTGACGCGCCTGGGCCGCGCCGCCGGAATACGCAATCGCGACGCTGACATCGCCGCAGGCGAGCAGACCGGACCGATCGGCGACGCGCTCGCAGGCGGCGAGGTAGCCCGCCGTATCGAGCTCGGCGGGGGTGACCGTCGAGAGCCGCTCGGTCAGCCGGCGACGCAACAATAGCGGGATCGCCGAGCGCAGTCGGTCGGCTTCGGGGATCGCCGAGCGATCCTGGTCGCTCGTGAGCGGCCGGCCGAATGCCTGATAAATGCCGGTGACGAACCGCTTGAACTGCGCGGGCGAGGTTCCAGCCGCGAGCAACCGCTTGGTACGTGCGAGCTCGACCACCCGGCCGAGCCGGAACCGGAGCTCGGCATCTGCCATCGGCCCGATTGTCGGATCAGCCGTCGGATCGGCATCGCTCTGCGACATCGCACGCATGTTCGCGAGGCGCGGCCCGATCACGATCACCGGAGGCGCGGCGAGCAGGAGCGACAGATCCTGACCGCGCTCGACCGAGTAGAGCAGGGTCTGCGGCCCGCCGAGCATGTTTGCGAGCTGCGGGTACAACACCGCCGTCGCGGAGTTGCTCGCCGAGCCCACGCGTCGCGCGCCTTTGAGATCCGCGCGTTCGAGCGCGTGCCGAGCATCCGGACAGATCAAGGCGATCGCCTCGCCGACGAGCTCGAGCACTTCGCCGAGCGTGCCATCAGCTTCGTCGTCAACGAGGGCGCGCCGCTCGGCGTCTTCAAGCGCGATCGGGTAGGCCTGGTCCGACGCCATCAGCTTGCCGGCGCTCGCCGACAAGAAGCGCTCGTCACTGCCGGTCAAGGCGACGCCGAGCGCGCGTGCGAGCTCGAAGAACGCGCGCGCATCTTCGAGGTTGCCGCCGGTCGCGGCATCGCGCGCGTAGTTGATCACGTCGTTCGGATCTTGCTCGGCTTCGACCAGCGCGAACAGCGATGAGGATTCGTTACGGCCGGTGGTCGCAGCGAGCTCGACGATGCCGCGCCGCGCGGCAAAGGCGCCATCCGCATCGGGTGACGTCGCGACCGCGCGTTGATACGCGGCAAGCGCGGCAGCTTGGTTGGCGCGTGCGCGCTCGGCATCGCCGAGCCGGCGCCACAGATCGGCGCGACGCGGATCGCCGATGCCGCGATCGCCATTGCCGTCCCATGTCGAGAGTGCCTTGCGCAGCCAGCGCGCGGCATTGTCGTGATCGCCAGCCGCGAGCGCGGCGCGCGAGCCCGAGATCACGGCGTCGAGATCGAGGGGGTAGCGCAAGAGGAGGCTCGCCGCGAGGTCGCGCGCGCGGCGGAGCTCGCCACTCGCGGTGAACGCATCGATCGATTCTTCGAGCAGCGCTTTGCGCACCCCCGCATCGGTCTCGAGATCCGCGAGCCACGCGCAGGTCTCGCCACGTTCGCTGCCGGCGCCGCGCCGTCGCTGGACCGCGAGCAGCTTGTGCAGGACGGTCACGTGCTCGGGCGTGATGATCGAGGCCACGGTGGCCCAGCAGCGCTCGGCTCGCGTGGAATCGTCGAGTACTTCGATCGCGAGATCGCCGAGCGCGTCGTACAACCGCAAGCGCTGCTGCGGCTCGGTCGTCGCTTCGGCTTCGCGCTCGAGGTGGGTCGCCGCCGTGATCATGTCGCCTTTCTCGGTCGCGAGCTCGGCGAGGGCGTGCCACGCACGCGCGCAGCTCGGATCGATCTTGACCGCGGCCTCGTAGTGGCGCGGTGCGTTCGCGGGGCGCAGCGCACGGACCTCGGCGATGCCCGCGTGGACCAAGCCCGCGGCCACGGCACCGGCGTACTGCGCGACCTCGGCGTGCTCGGCGAGCGACCCGAGATGCAGGGCAGCCTCGCGCCACAGCTTGCGCGTGTAGCAACTCTCGCCGAGCGCGAGCGTGATATCGAGTGCGCGGCGATCGAGGCGATGCGCTTCGTGCAGCAACTGATGCGCTTCGTCGCGATCTTCGGTCAGCTCGCCGCAGCGCTTGAGCACCTGCGCGAGCTGCTCGGGGGCGGCGTGATCCGGCGCGGCATCGAGCGTATCGCGCAACACTCCGACCGCTTCACCGGCGCGGTCCTGGGTCGACAGGAGGTTCGCGAGCGCGAGTGCGGCCGCCGGGCTGTAGGGCCGCGAGCCAAGGATCGTGCGCAACCGCCGCTCGCCGGCGGGACCCTCCGCGAGCGCTCGCTCGACGACCATGGCGGTGCGCGCTTCCTCGAGCTCGCGGGCGAGATCGTCGTACAAGCTCGTCAGCCGGACGGCCTCCGGCATCTCGTCGCTCACTTTTTCGAGCGCCGCGACAGCCGCGCGATGCTCGCCCGCCTCGCGCGCGCGGCGTGCACCCTCGATCGTCATCGAGACGCGATGGCGTGGATCCGGTTGCGCCGCCGCATAGCGCAGCAGGGCCTCCGCATGGGCACGCTGATCGTTCGCCCGCGCCGCTCGCGAAGCCAGCCGCTCGAGGCCGGGCAGGTACTCCGGTGCCGCCGCGAGCAGGTCGCGAAGTACGATCGCAGCCTGGGCGCGGTCGTTGAGCTCGTCATCGAGGATCGCGACGAGTCGCATGCGCAGGGCCGCGACGTCGTTCGTGGCCGCGCCGCGATCGACCGCCTCGTCGATGCGCGCCGCAATGATCTCCGCGGCTTCTTTCGGCTGGCCGCTGCGCGCGAGCACCTCGGCATAATCGACGAGCCCGCTCACGTTATCCGGCGCATGGCGCGAGGCCTGCGCGACGAGCACCGCCGCGGCGGCCGGATCACCCGCGGCGTCGAGCGCACGGGCTTGACCGCGCAGCATCACGGCCTTCTCGACCCCGTTCGCGCGCGCCGCGATCTCACCGCGGATCTCGGCAAGCTCGCGCCAGCGCTCGAGCTTGGTCATCACCTCGTCGAGCGCCTTCCACGCATCGAGATCGGTGGGCCGACGATCGACGATCGCGCGATACACCGCCGCCGCTTGATCGAGCCGCCCGTTATCGCGATAGAGCTTGCCGGCGGCGCGCAGCGCGGCGCGCGCACGATCATCTTGCGCGAGCCCGGCGACGCGCTCGAACGCTTCGGCCGCCTTCTGCCACGCCCCCGCGCGGCGATAGAGCCACGCGAGCCGATCGTGATGCTCGACGTTCTCGGGCTCGAGCTCGACGACGGCTTCCATCGCCGAGATGGTCTCGATCGGTTGATCGAGGTTCTCGTGGACATCGGCGAGCTCCTCGAGAAAGGCGGCCTGGATGTGCGGACGACGCGAGGCCGCGCGCGCTTCATCCTCGAGTAGCAGCGCGAGCTGCTCCCATGCCCCTTGCTCGGCGGCGAGCGCGCGCAGGTGCCGCCGCGCATCCTGATCCTTGGGCTCGGCACGGATCTCGGCGATCGCCATGCGAAGTCGCTGGATCGGATCCATCGCCTTCTCGCTCTCCGCGCGGGCGAGCTTCTGCCACCTGCGCGTCCGGTGAATCTCGTCTTCGGGCACTTCGCCGATAGCTTATCAGCGCTCAATGCGCGCGAGGACCGGGCGGGCCGTTGACGACAGGCCAGCCGGACGCAGCGCAGCTTCCAGCGGTCGAAGCGCGCGTGCGCGATCGTAGGCGCGCTGGCGGCCAGCAGCCGTTAGATCGTGCCAGGCCGGATGATAGCGAACCTCGTCGAGCAGCCGCTCTTCCTCCTCTTTCTCGGGTGTCGTCATTTGCCGAGCTCCAGATCGACGACGATGCCTGCACGGGCGAGGCACTCCGCGAGGAGCTTGCGCGCGCGTGCGAAGTTCTGCAGGAAGGTGTTGCGCCGCACGCCGACACCTCGACGATGACGAACTCGGCCTGTTCGAGGACGAGACGCGCGAGGTCGCCCTGCGTGACGAGCATCGCCGCACGAACGCGAGGCCATCGCTCGCGACGAGCTCGGCTCCCGAGAGCGTGCTTCCCCAGGTGATGGGTACCGAACGGGCACGCGGGACGTCGCACGTAGCTGGGCAACCAAGGGTGGTGGTCCTTGCAGATGACCAACGCAGCCCGGTCGATTCTCGCGACAAACAATCTGCGCTCTCCTAACTAACCCTTATCGATCACTGGAGTAATGTCCGCGCGATGTGGAGACGCCTTCATCGCTGGCTCGCGATCGTGCTCGTGATTCCACTGATCGTCTGGTCGCTCACCGGGCTCCTCTTCCATCTCAAGCCCGGCTGGTCGCGCGCCTACGACATGCTCGAAGCCGAGAAGCCAGGTCCGCCACTCCACCTCGCCAAGCTCGCGACGGTGCTCGCCGAGCAGCCGATCACGCACATCGAGATGTTCGAGACCGCGATCGGGCCGCTCGCGCGGATCACGACCGGCAAGGGTGACGAGCTCTACGACCCCGATACCGGCACGCGCCGCTCGCCCCTCGCGATCGATGCGGCGCAAGCCCTCGCGGTCGATGCGATCGCTCGCTCGCCTCATCACTCCGCGTACGGCGCGATCGTGCGGGTCTCGTCGACCGAGATCACGGTCAAGCTCGAGCTAGCGGAGGGGCCGGTGGTCGAGATCGGCCGCAACGATGCCCGCTTGACGCAGCGCGGTCCCGACACCGACCGCATCGATTGGCTCTATCGCATCCACTACTTGCAGTGGACCGGCAGTAAGCCGGTCGACAAGGTGCTCGCGCTCGCCGGGTTGATCCTCATCTGGCTCGTGTTGATCCCGGGTGTCGTACTTTTCGTGCGCCGCAAATAACTGAACAGCGCGGGCGAGCGGCCGATTCACCTCACGATGAAGCGATGGTTGGCGTTACCTCTTCTGCTCGCGGTTGGTTGTTCCTCCGACGGCGATGCCACAGTTCCGGGACGCCGATGTCACAACGCAGTCTGAAAAAAACGCTCGAGCCGGCGCGCGCTCGTGACGTTCGTGGCGCAGCACCGCTCGGTCGCGTCGCCCCGATGATTGAGCTCGAACCCGACGATGAGCCCACCACGGTCGACACCGACATCCGAACACAATCAGTCGAGCCTGCTATGTCCAATCGCGCTACGCGCCGAGATTTAGATATTTCAGAGGGCGCACAGACCGGTAATTGGCCTCGAATGGCCAACGCTCGGGGAGAATTCAGCATCCCTTCGATCCGCGGCATTCCGTCGAACGTCGTGTCCGGGTTGATAGAGGGCCCTGATGGCCATTCGCGCAGTCCCGGGTCGAGGCACCGTGACCCCAGCGCGCCACCCGTTGACGGCGTTCATCTCGCTCGGGCAACCAGGCAAGAGCTGACTGTGGTGGTCGATGATGAGCAAGGCACCCTCACCTCAGCCGCGAGACAGCGGCCGCTCTCGCGCGGAACATTGTGACGGCTTTCGGCTGAACACACGTTGGCTAGCTTCGTCTTCGAACGCGCGAGGCCACTGTCGACGGTGTGACCGCGGACCCTCTGAGCTCAGAGCTCTCGTCGTGCGTAGCGCGGTTCAGGTAGCAACGGTCAAAGGCTGTGGATTTGCGCGCTTGCCGAATGGGAGAGTGTCGACGCCACGACTTCGTGGATGATGTCGCTGCCGTCTCCCGTGCCACCCGAGCCGGCACGTGCTACTTTCTTCGCTCGATGACCGAGAGTATCGACGTGACCCGCTGCGCTGAGGGTGACGTCGTCGACCATCGCTACCGACTCATCCAATTGTTGGGGAGAGGCGGCATGGGCGAGGTCTGGCAGGCGCAACACGCGACGCTGGACCGACCCGTAGCGCTCAAGCTGCTTCGTATTCACACCAGCGAGCTGCGCGCACAGCTCCTGCACGAGGCTCGCGTACTAGCGAGCCTCCGTCACCCAGCAATCGTCGGCGTGCACGACGCTGGCGTAACAGCCGAGGGTGTTGCGTACATCGCGATGGATCTTCTGGTCGGACAAAGCCTGTCGACCCAGATTTATCGTCAGCGTCTCGACGCCCACGCCGCGGTCGCGTTGTTCATCGAGCTACTTGGGGGCCTCGAGGCGGCACACACGGCGGGCGTAATTCATCGGGACATCAAGCCCGACAACGTTCTTTTGGTGGCACGTCCACCAGGGGTCGCGCCGATCCTCATCGACTTCGGCATCGCCCAGGGCACCGCGACGGGAGGCCAGCGAAGCCCTACGGTCGCCGGAACTCCCGAATACATGGCACCCGAGCAACTTCGTGGGATGCCGTGCGACGAGCGAACAGACGTTTGGGCAAGCTGCATCAGCCTTTACGAAACAATTACTGGTCGCGTGCCGTTTACCGGCGCTGACCTCGCAACAACCGCACGCAGCGTCATTACCTCACCGTTGGCGTACCCGACCGACGTCCCTGGTCTGGATGGGAAGCTCTGGTCGATTCTAACGTGCGGCCTCCGGAAAGACGCAGCCGACCGAACCGCTTCAGCGTGCGAGCTACGGACCTCGCTTGCAAGCTGGCTCGCGCGCGACACTCTACCTAACCTACCGATGTCCAACTCGGATGCACCGGTGCGTCGGCTATCGCAACCGTCGCCGTTCGAGACCCTGATCCGCAAAAAATTGACCAAGGTCTGACCATGTTCGAACTAAAGAAAGTACCTATCGCGCGCTCGACTACGTTGAACTCGCTCAACGTCGACGAGCAGAGCGACCTGGAGCTCGATACGCTACCTTTCGGCGTCGTATGTCTTGACCAGGAGGGTACGATCCTCCGCTACAATCTCTACGAGGCCCAGTTCGCACGGCTCGATCGCAATCAAGTGCTTGGCCGCGATTTCTTCAACGAGATCGCTCGATGCACCCGCGGCGATGCGTTCGAAGGACAGTTCCGGCGGGTTGTCGCCTCAGGCGCTTCGGGAAGCCTGGCGCAGTTCCCCTACATCTTTGATTTCGTGTTCGGGGCACAAGAGGTTCAGGTCGAGATCATGCGGCCTGTATCCGGCGCACGCTGGTACCTACTGATCAACCGGCTACGCGTCGCGGCGCCGCGCCCCGACAGGCCGGCCAACCAGGTCGCTGTCGAGCAACGCTCGCTCGCGCCGAACGAACGAGAGCTCGGGGTTCGACGCGACCTCGTCGAGCGACGCGTTGCTGAAGTCCCATGGTCATTCTTCGCGGCGCTGCGTGCAACCTGCGACGCGCTCGCCCCCGGAACATGGCAGCTGTTCTGCGCGGAATGGGGCGTTCAGTTTGGGCGTCGGCTAGCGATCGATCTCGAGGGCACAGCGATCAGTAACGGTGGGTTGTCGCTCGGTGAACTTCCGATGAGCGAGGTGGCGCGGTTGGTATCGCGACGACTCGCAGACCAGGGCATGGGTCAAACCACATTCGACTTCGCGGCGCTGCGCGAGGGCGTGCTGGTGGTCGAGGTGGCGCGAAGTATGCTCGCGGAAGCCGCGCCTCGCGCACACCGAAGCGCAGAAGACCCGTTGTCGGACCTCGCCTGCCCGCTGGTTGCCGGGACGCTCGGAGCCCTGGTCAGCCACGTGGCTGGGCGACGATTGTCCGCCCGCGAGGTCGTGTGCGCGTCATCCGGAGAGCCGCTGTGTCGCTTTGTGGTCACTGCGAATGAACGTCGTGACGCCGTCGAAGCTGCGCTGCTGAGTGGCGCGCGCGGTGTCGATTCGATTCGCGCAGCACTCCGTCGAACTCCAGCGGAGACCGCGAATGAGTGATGAAAGAGCTCCGCCGTCAGTTCGGAATTTAGACCCTCGTCTTGTCACGACCAGCGCTGCACAGATTCTCTCCAAAGTTCCATGGGAGGGCCCCCGCCTCGATCCCAGCAAATTCGACGCGCGCAGCATGCTGGCGTGGCTGCGTTGACCGCAGTCGATGGGATCGACCGATCGCGGCGATGGGCAATCTGCCGTGTGGCCCATTACCGCGCTGCAACCGGGCCAGATTTGCGGCCTCGCGGTCAGCTCGCGACCATACGCTCGGCCTCCGCCACGCCATCGGTGGCGCGGATCCGAACCCCGGCGTGACCTGCACGCCGTAGACTCTCGAGCATGAGCTCCAGAGAGCGTGATTCGCCCACCATCAAGGTCGCGATCACGGGCGAGAACGACGAGAAGCAAGAAGACCGGCCAGCCTCGTTCGACACGCTCATCGCGGGGCGCTACCGTATCGGCCGCCGCATCGGCAAAGGCGGCATGGGTGAAGTGATGGCCGCGCGCGACGAGCAAGTCGGGCGCGATGTCGCGATCAAGCGGATGCGCGCTGCGAACCCGAGCGAGCGCTCGCTCGCTCGCTTCCTGCGCGAAGCCTCGGTGCAAGGCCGGCTCGAGCATCCCGCGATCGTGCCGGTCCATGAGATCGGTCGCGACGAGGACCGCCTGCCGTTCTTCGTGATGAAGAAGGTCCAAGGCACCGCGCTCGCGGCGCTCGTGTCATACCGCGACGAATCGACGCGCCAGCGCATGCTGCGTGCCTTCGTCGATGTCTGCCTCGCGGTCGAGTTCGCGCACGTGCGCGGCATCGTCCATCGCGATCTCAAGCCCGACAACATCATGCTGGGCGATTTCGGTGAGGTCTACATCCTCGATTGGGGCGTCGCGAAGATCGTCGGCGAGCAGGAAGACTTCAGCGATGTCGATAGTGGTTCGGGCGAGCACGGCACCAAGGCCGGCACCGCGATCGGCACGCCCGGCTACATGTCGCCCGAGCAAGTCCGCGGGCTCGTCGACATCGATGGCCGCGCCGACATCTACACGCTCGGTTGCTTGCTGTACGAGATCCTCGCCGGCGATGCGCTCCATCCGCGCGGCTTCCACGGGCTCGAAAGTGCGGTGCACGGCCTCGATGCACGGCCTTCGCAGCGCGGGCACAATGTTCCTCCCGAGCTCGATGCGCTGTGTGTCACGGCGACCGCGAAGGATCGCGACCAGCGGATCGCGACCGCACGCGAGCTCGGCGAATCGGTGCAGCGCTATCTCGATGGCGATCGCGACGTCGCGCTTCGTCGTCAGCTCGCGCGCGATCACTTCGAGCGGGGTCGCTCGCACTTCGAGCGCGACGAACGCGCGCTCGCGATGCGGGAAGCGGCCGCCGCGCTTGCGCTCGATCCCGCTCTCGAAGGACCGGCTGCGCTCGTCGGTCGGTTGATGCTCGAGCCGCCGAAGGAGACGCCTCCGGAGGTCGAGCAGCTGATCGTCGCAGATGATCAGCGCAGCATGCGCGTGGTGATCACGGCGGGGCTCTGGGTCGTGATCGCGGCGCTGATCTTCTTGCCGCTCTTGTGGTGGATCTCGTCGGGCGATAAGACACTGTTCGTGCTGCTCGCGGTGATGCTCGCCGCGGACGGCGTGCTCGGCTTGGTCGTGCAGCGCGCGAAACGGCCGCGCCCGGAATTCATCATCGTCGCGAACACCGCGCTCGTCGTCGTGATCTCGCGGATGTTCAGTCCGGTCCTGATCGCGCCAGGCATCGCGGCATCGATCGCGCTCGCGATGGTGCTGACCCCGCAGCGCTCCAAGCTCGGCTCGGTGTGGACGATCACGGTCCTCATGATCGGCGCCGTGCTCGTGCCGCTCGCGCTCGAGGAGCTCGGCGTGCTGTCACCGACGATGTTCGTCACACCACGCGGCCTGGCGTTCGAGACCGTCGCGTTCGGTGGTACGACCACGCCGGTGTTGATCGTCGCGACGGTGTACGTCGTCGCGCTGATCGTTGGCACCGCGCTCACCGGTTCGTTGATGCGCAGCCAGCAGCAGCGCATGCATCGCCGGCTGCACATGCAAACGTGGCAGCTTCGTCAGCTCGTTCCGCGCTAAGCTTCGCGGATGAGAATCGCGTGGCTGGTGTTCCTTGCCGCGTGTGGCAGCGATTCGGCGGTCGGTGACGCCGGCGATGCGCGCGTCGACGCGGCGGCGCCGGTCGCGGCGGGCTGCATCACCGAGATCACGTCCGGCGACCATACGTTCACGTGCGGTGGGCTGCGGGTCGACATGCGGATTCCCGAGATCTGCGAAGCGCCGGGCTGCGGCCTGATCCTCGAGCTCCACGGCGATACCGGCAGTGGCTTGTTGATGGATGGCCACACGAACCTGCGCGCGCTCGGCGAGCAGCACGGCTACATCGTGATCGCGCCGTCGGGCCCGCCCTGGCCCGGTGGCCCTGGTTCGACGTGGCACGCATCGAACGACCCGACGTTGATCGACCTGACGACGCAGGTTCGCGACGTGTTCCGCGTCGATCCGACCAAGATCCACGTCACCGGTTTCTCGCGCGGCTCGTTCGTGACGTGGCGACTGCTCTGCGATCACGCCGATCTATTTGCCTCGGCCGCGCCTGGTGGCGGCGGCGACGGCACCGACTTCGGCGAGGCGACGTGCTTCTCGAACAATCGCAAGCCGTCGCGAAACCTCCCGATCCTGTTCTTGATGGGGCAGAAGGATGCCTCCGTCGGCTACGACTCGCTCGTGCAGATCCGCGATGCGGCCGTGGCGGCGTATCAGCTCGCCAGTAAGACGACGCCCGACTCTGACACCACCTATCACCACGACCGATGGTCTGGCAGCTCCGTCTCCACCGTGATCGAGACCTTCGATCATGGTTACAGCACAGACCCCACCGGGCCTTTCGGCAGTGCGCAGGGTCACTGCATCCCTGGAAGCACGTCCGATCCAAACGCCGCGCAGTACGCGATTCCGTGCAAGGGACCCAATTCCTTCGTCTGGGGAGAGCAGGTAATGCAGTTCTTTTTGGCGCATCCCAAGGCGTGATCTGTGCAAAACTTGGATCGTGGTTCGCCGCAGTGCGCTAGCTGTTCTGCTATTCGCCGGCTGCACCGGTGACATCGACACCGGCATTTCGACCGAGGGTCTGTCGCCAGCCGAGCAGGTCGCGCAAGACGGGTGGGTCAAGCGCGCGTTACCCGCGCTCAAGCTCGGCACCTGCGATACGTGCCACTCGGGTCAGCGCCCGGATGCACCGCCTTACTTGATGGGCGACAACGACATCGATGTCCGCAAGACGATCGTCGTGTTCACGCCGAGCGTCGTGAACCTGGGGTCGCCCAAGACCAGCCCGATCATCCTGCGCGGCATGCACACCGGTCCAGCGTTGTCGGCCTCGGGTATCTCGGACGTTCTTTACTGGATCCAGTACGAGCAGCTCGCCAAGGGGCCGGGCACGCCTATCGAGACCGCGCCGGCCATACCGGCTGCGTGCGTGAACGGAACGACTGATATCGCGTGTCTGATGACAACGATCGATCTCGGGGGCCTCGGTTCACCCGGCAGTAAGCTGACGTTCTTCGCGCAGCCAATCGGCGCAGATCTCTACCTTCAGAAGATCACCGCAACCGCGGGCCCTTCAGGCCTCAGCATGATCCACCCGTACTTCAAGACCAAGCCGGCTGGTGCGACCGATGCGAAGGCCGATGCGAACGACACGTTCTACAACGTCTCGCTGAGCCTCGCGGCCGGTGCGACCGCCATGCTCGGCATGGGCGGCAACTCGACAATGACCGGGTTCACCGGCACCGATCCGCTGAGCATCCAGTTCGACGCTTTATCGACGAAGTAGCGGGTCCGTGGGACCATGCGTCCATGAGACCGCCCATATGGCTCCTCGTAGTGCTCGTCGGCGCAGGGCTGGGCCTGTTGTTCGCCGGGATCTCGACGTACGATTTCGTCCAGCACCTCGATCGCCAGGTTCATAGCCTTCACTGCTCGTTCATCCCGGGTGTGACGCATGCCGCGGACGCGAGCTCGGGCTGCCAGCTCGCGATGATGAGCCCGTATTCGTCGATCTTCCGCACGCACGTGTGGGGCGGCATTCCGATCGCCCTCGGCGCGATGTCCGTGTTCGCCTTCATCGCGTTCTACGCCGCGGATCTCGTCGTCACGCGCCGCAAGGATGATGCGAAGGCGACGCTGTTCCTCGTCGCCGCGACCGCGCTGCCGCTGCTGACCTCGCTCGTGATGCTGACCATCTCGCTGACCAAGCTCGGCACCGCGTGCAAGCTGTGCGTCGCGATCTACATCTCGAGCGCTCTCGTGTTCACCGGTGCGCTGATGACCTGGCGTCGTGCGAAGGCGATCGGCACCGCTGGCATGTCGCGCAGTGGTTCGCACCGTCTCGAGATCGGGGTCGCTGCCGAGCCCACGAGCATGGCGTATCTCGGCGCGATGGTCGGCCTCGGCTTCGCGTTCGTCGCGATTCCCCTCGTGCTTTATCTCGCGAGGGCGCCGGATAATTCGAAGTTCATCGGCACGTGCGAAGCGCTGCCGAAACCCGACGACACCTACGGCGTGATGGTCGATGTCCAGCGCGCCAAGGGCGCCCCTGCGATCGAGGTGCTCGATCCGTTGTGCCCTGCATGCAAAGCGTTCGAGCAGCGGCTCGAAGCCTCGGGGCTCGCCGACAAGCTCGATCGCCGCGCGGTGATGTTCCCGCTCGATAACACGTGCAACTGGATGATCACCGAGACCACGCATCCCGGTGCGTGTACCGTGAGCGAGGCCGTGTTGTGCGCGGGCGACAAGGCACCCGAGGTCATCAAGTGGGCGTTCGAGATGCAGGATCAGATTCGCGCCGATACGGCGAAGGACCCGGGCGCCGCTGCGCGCCATGTCAAGGCGAAGTTCCCCGAGCTCGCCACGTGCGTCGGTTCGCCCGAGGCGCGTTCGAAGCTCAACAAGTCGCTACGCTGGTCGGTCGCGAACAACATCCACGTGCTCACGCCGCAGCTCTACGTCGATAACGTCAAGCTGTGCGACGAGGACGTCGACCTCGGACTCGAGTTCGCGCTCGGCATCATGCTCGATCGCCACGCGAAAGGAACGCTGTTGCCGCCGCCGAGCGCGACACCTCCGCCGGCACCGGCGCACAAGCCCGAAGCGGCGCCGACTCCCAGACCCCATAAGCCCGAGCCCATCGAAGCCAACCATCCCGCCGCGGCCAAGCCGCCGGACCAAGCCAAGCCGGACCAAGCCAAGCCGGACCAAGCCAAGCCGGACCAAGCCAAGCCGGACCAAGCCAAGCCGGACCAAGCCAAG
>Ga0123338_10000334_pt1 | contig 48971 bp, 39 predicted proteins | sample grotaG_FD_89793 | JGI IMG/M metagenome (GOLD analysis project Ga0123338, IMG submission 89793) | Glacier valley bacterial and archeal communities from Borup Fiord, Nunavut, Canada, to study Microbial Dark Matter (Phase II) -... | ecosystem: Environmental > Aquatic > Freshwater > Ice > Glacier ... | reverse complement strand
CGCTCTCCGAGCTTGAGCGCGAACGGTCTCCACTTATTTTTCGATTCGAATCGCGACGGGGTCGGGATCTATGTCAGCTCGCGCGCATCTCTGACCGACGACTTCGTGACCGCGGTCCTCGTCAAGGAGCTCGTCGGCAGTGATAGTTCGAGCGGCTTACCGTTCGTCACCCGTACGAGCGACGAGATTTACTACAACGGTAAGCTTGGGACTATGACTGTCGTCACGCTCCTGCGCGCGACGCGAGGGGTGCTGCCATGAGCCGAGCTGTCTCCTTGTCGTCGCGCTGATGGGCCGATTATCTGTACGCTCGAAAATGACGAGACGAGCAGCGTCCCAGACCAAGATGTGCGTGGAGACGCGCGGCACGCTGCCGGACAATAGCTAGACGCCGCAGCCACGCTTCGCCCGCAGCGCCGCGAGATCGAGCTCGGTATCGCCGAGGTCACGAACCAACGCACCGGCGAGCCGAGCGATGTCGATCAAGTGCGGCATGTCGATGCGGTCGACCGTGTCGCACGTCTCGTGATAGCAACGATGATCCGGCGTCCAGAAGAACGTGTACGGCACCCCGAGCATGCAGAACGGTTGGAAGTCGCTGCCTCGCGCCTTGCCTCCGACGGACACATGGATCTTCGGAAACGCCTTCAGGTGCTTGTCGAGCAGCGTGCGTGCGCCGAACCCCTTGAACGCGCCCATCGCGGCGACGAGGTCGGCCGAGCTGTGGCGGCCGACCATGTCGAGCTCGACGAACTGCACCACGTTCGCGAGCGGCAACGATTCCGGCGGGTGCGCCGCGTAGAACGTCGAGCCGATCATGCCTGCTTCCTCGGCGCCGAAAGCCGTGAACACGAGCGTGCGTTTCGGCGGATCGCCTTGCCGGATCGCCTGGGCGATCGCGAGCAGCGCGACCACACCCGAGGCATCGTCGTTCGCGCCGAGATGACCGGCGCCGAGATGATCGTGGTGCGCGCTGATCATCACGATCTCGGATCCGACCTTTGGATCACTGCCCGCGATCACGCCGATCAGGTTCGCCGTGGCGTGGCCCTCGGTCGTGAAGGCCTGCGCGAAGTCACCGTCGTCACCGGCCGGCGTGAGCCCGAGGCACCGAAATCTCTCGGTAATGAACGTGCGCGCCTTGCGATCGCCTTCGGTGCCGGGCGCACGGCCATCGAGGTCCGGTGAGGCCAGGAACGCGAGCGCATCGTGGATCGCGTCCTTCGCGAACAGATCGCCGCTGACGCACGAGTTGGAAGGGGCCGCAGTTGCCACGCGGCACGCCACGCTAACGATCACGAGCCATCGCATGTACGTACGACGCAGCGAACGAGCGCCGGTTTCAGCCAAGCTCGCGAGCGGAGCGGGTGTCGAACGCGGTGGCAAGCTCTCGGCCGCGCCGGCCGGTGCCGGTCACGAGGAGCTCGCGCAGCTCGCCACGCTCAGCCGGCGCGTGGCGAAGCTCGAGGCGCAGGTGGTCCGCCGGCATCACGGGGAAGTTGTCGGCCCACTCGACGATCACGAGACCGCGGCGGTCTCCGAACACGTCGTCGAGCCCGAGCTCGATCAGCTCGGCTTCGCGCTCGAGCCGGTAGAGGTCGGCGTGCCACACGAGCAACCGGCCACCGGTGTACTGGTGGACGAGCGAGAAGGTCGGGCTGTGCGCGCCCTCACCGCCGAGGGCCGCGACCAAGCCCGCGGTCAAGGTGGTCTTGCCAGCACCGAGGTCGCCGATCAGGGCGATCGCGTCCCCGCCCTGCACGAGGTCGGCGAGCCGAGCGCCGGCACGCTCGGTCGCCGCGGGGTCGGCGAGGATCACGCGAGCTCGGAGGCGAGCTTGTCGTCCCAGTGATCGGCGGTCTTCGCGATCGAATGGACGATGTCCTCGAACTCTTCGTAGTCGAGATTCTCGAGGCCGCGCAGGATCCGCAGGTAGAGGTCGCCGGTCTGCGGGTGGAGCGCGAACGCGGCATCGCCGGTCTCGACGAACGACAGGCCGAGTAAGCGGCGCGCCTTGGCCTCGTCGAGGTTCGGCTGCTGGACGACGCGCGCGAGCAGGAGCAAGACGCCCTTGTCGGGGAGCACGTGGATCGAGACCACCGCCGAGCCGCGCTGGACAGTGCCGACGCCGTCGTCACCGAGGGGCGGGAGGTTCAGGTTCCGTTCGCGGCCGAAGCGCGCGAGGAACTCCGCAACGCGTACACGTGGGTCGTCAGGCTGTTCGGGCTCGTCGGCCATGCTCCACCCTACTGCGAGCGACAAGTGGTGTATAGAGAGGCGTGTTCCAGCGTTGGATCCTGGTCATCGCGCTCGTCGCGAGCTGCGGTCATGACCACGGTCCGCCGCGCGTCCGAAAGATGATCGAGCCCGTGGCCGATCCGAAGCGCACGGCCCTGCGCGGAGGCGGCCCTGCGCGGTCGCCGCGGATCGCGAACTACAAGATCGATGCGCGGCTCGATGCGGCGCGCCACCTGATCACCGCGACCGAGACCCTGACCTGGACGAACACCGGCGAGAGCCCGGTCGATTCACTACCATTCCACCTCTACCTCAACGCATTCAAGAACGAGAGCTCCGCGCTGATGCGGTCCTCGGGCGGCGAGCTGCGGATGGCCAAGGCGAGCGACACCGGCTGGGGTTGGATCCAGCTCGACTCGGTGATGATGGGTGGCGTCGAGCTGGCCTCCAAGATGAAGTCTACCGGGCTCCCCGATGAGACCGTGAGCGAGCTGCCCCTCGCGCAGCCGGTGATCGCGGGCCAGACCATCGAGGTCAGCTTCAAGTTCACCGCGCAGCTGCCGGAGGTGTTCGCGCGCACCGGCTTCAAGGGCGACTTCAACATGGTCGCGCAATGGTTCCCGAAGATCGGGGTGCGCACCGGTCCGCCTGGCCTCGAGCAGTGGGAATGCCAGCCGCTCCAGGCGACGACCGAGTTCTTCGCGGATTTCGGCACCTACGACGTCTCGCTCACCGTGCCGAACACGTTCCAGGTCGTCGCGACCGGCGTGCTCACCGCGGCGACCGAATCGCCCGGCGGAACGCGCACGTTCACCTACCGCGCCGAGGACGTCCACGATTTCGTGTGGGTCGCGGATCCGTTCTTGAATCAGAAGCACGGCACCGCGAAGGTCGACGACGGCCCGCCGGTCACCGTGTTCGTCTACTACCGCGGCGAGCAGGAAGCCTTCGCGAACCGCCACCTCCAGGCCGCGATCGGCGCGGTCGAAAAGTTCTCGCAGTACTTCGGAGCGTATCCATGGCCGGTCATGTCGGTGATCGATCCGCCGATGGACGCGATGTTCTCGGCGGGAGGCATGGAGTATCCGACGCTGGTCACCACCGCCGGCGATTCGGTGTTCATGCGCCCCGGCATCCATATCCCCGAGAGCGTGACGATCCACGAGGTCGGTCACAACTGGTTCCAGGGCATCCTCGCCTCGAACGAGGTCACCGAAGCGTGGATGGATGAAGGCGTCAACGAGTGGGCGGACGCGCACGTGATGCAGGACCTCTATGGTCCGCGCACCTCGGGTGTCGACGCGTTCGGGTTCCAGGCCGACATGACGGCGCTGCGCGCTGCGGTCACCGCCGATCCTAATTCGCTACCGCAACCGATCGCGACGGCGGCGTACGCGTTCATCGATCAAGCGGCCTACGGCAGCACCGAGTACGACTACACGATGCGTGCGCTGCTGACGCTCGAGCACGATGTCGGCAGCACGAAGTTCATGGCGGCGATGAAGGCGTACGCGAAGCAGTTCTCGTTCAAGCATCCGACCGGCCGTGATTTTTGGACCGCCCTCTCGCAAGCCCTCGAGCAAGACGTCGGCGGCTTCGCCCATTCCGCGTTTCAGGAAATCGGCGGTCTCCGCCTCGCGATTCGCTCGGCCGCGTGCCGCCCCGCGCACGGCGTGCGCGGCGTGATCGGCGATGGCCCGGCGAAGAAGACCCTGACCGAGACCGAAGCCCCGGATGCCGGCGCGTGGTCGTGTGACGTCGTGATCCAGAACACGGGCGCGGTCCACGTGCCGGTCGATATCGAGCTGCGGTTCGTCGACGAATCGACCCAACGCTTGCACTGGGATGGCGTTGGCACGTGGCAGCGCTTCCCGTTCGAGCACAGCGCGAAGCTCGCGAGCGTGAAGCTCGATCCCGATGACAAGCTGATGCTGCAGACGCCAGTCGAGTACACGTATCGGCTCGAGGGTGATGGCTCGGCGGCGCTGCGTGCAAGCGCCCGCATCGCCGCGTGGACGCAGACCCTGTTGCAGCTGGTGGGACCGTAGTGGCGACATCGACCTCGAACGTGACCGTGAAGAACGTATCGCGCAAACCGAGCAAGAGCGGCCGCGTCAACATGCGGCTCACGCTCGGCGATCTGTTTGGTTCGGGGACCCGAGCCCTCACGCGCTACACCGGCACGCTGTTGACCGTGTTCGTCGTGCAATCACTCGTCGCGATGGCGGTGATGTTCGCAACCGCGGTCGTGCTCTCGCAGGCCTTCGCGCACCTCCCGGTGTTCGACGAAGCGGTCGATGGCGATCTGGTCTCGCTCGCGCTGTGCGTGCGGTTCGCGAAGGCAAACCTGCTCGCATGTACCGGTATCGTGCTCTCGGCGATGTTGCTCTGGCAGCTCGCATCGTGGTTCCTCGTCGGTGGTCTCAACGGTGTGCTCGCGCAGCGTCCCGAGGGCCGCAGCGCGACCGCACGCTGCTTCGGTGCGACCGGCACGGCGACCTATCTCGCCTACGCGCGCCTTGCGGTGTGCTCGGTGCCCGGCTGGCTGCTCGTGCTGTTCGTGTTCGCGACGTGCACGAACGCGGTCTCGTCACGACTCGAGTACGCGCTGACCGTTGCGGACCTGATGATGCCCCTCGCGGTCGCGATCTTGCCGGCGCTCGCTCTCACCCACGTGCTCTGGACCGTCACCGATTACGCGCGAGTCGAGCTCACGCTGCGCCATGACAGCCACGATCCGAGCTTGATCGCCACGTACCTGCGCAGCCTGCTCTTCGTGTTGCGCAGGCCGCTCACGCTCGCGCACTCCGCGTTCGGGTGGTTCGGCTTCATCGCGATCACGATCGGCTACGTGTACCTCGCCGCTGGCCATCCGATGTTCGGCGCCGAGGGCGCCGTGACGCTGTTCGTGATTCGCTCGGGCGTCGCGCTCGCGCGCTGGGCGATTCGCTTCGCGGTGCTCGCCGGCCAGGTCGACCTCGGCGGATCGCGCCCGTTGCCGCCGCGTCGGGTCGACGTCAAAGCGAAACCCAAGCTCACGTGAGCACGCCGGGATTGCAGATCGCGGCCGGATCGAGCGCCGCTTTGACGGCCGCGAGCGCCGTGCCGAACAGCGGGGGTCGTTCCCGCCGATACCACGGTGCATGCGTGCGTCCGATCGCGTGGTGATGCGTGATCGTACCGCCCGCACTCGCGAGTGCCTCCGAGGCCGCCGTCTTCAGCGCGTGCCATTGCGCGAGCTCGTCGCCGATCCGTAGCGGACCTATGAACGTGTAGTACGGCGCCGGTCCATCGGGATACGCGTGCGTGAAGCGACACGCGACGACGCCACCCCCACACTCGGCCGAAAGGGCCGCGTGCATCGCGGTGGTGACGCGCTCGTGGAGCGCCGCGAATTGCGCCCACGTGCAGGCGGTCTCGAACGTGTCGCTCAACATGCCGATCGAGAGCAGCGCGGATTGCAGGTACGGCGCATCGAAGAACGCCTGGCGCCACGCACCTGCGTCGTTGCTGCGCGACACGTCGGCTGTTTCCGTGGGTCCTGATACGACGGTGCCATGGTGATCGCGTGCGAGCTCGAGCGCACGCGAGAGCCACGCGGTCATCGGATGATCCGCCGATTCGAAGCCGAGCAAGAGCACGCTCGTGCCATCGAAGCGCACGCGATGCAGCCGCGCCTCGTCGGGATCGAGCAGGCGTGCGTTCGCGGGCTGGAGCCCCGATTGCGCGAGGGCGCGCACCGCGGCGACCCCGTCGGCGAACGTCGCGAACGTGACGTTCGCCTGCGCCCGCCATCGCGGCTTCGGCACGATCCGCATCCACGCCTCGGTGATCACGCCGAGCGAGCCTTCCGAACCGAGGACGAGCCGGGTCGGTTCGGGACCCGCGCCAGAGGCCGGGTGGCGGTGCGTCGCGAGTGTGCCGCGCGGCGTGACGAGCTCGAGCGCGTGGCAGTGATCATCGATGTGCGTCGGGCCGGTCGCGTAGTGGCCTCCGGCACGGGTCGCGAGCCAGCCGCCGAGCGTGGAGAACTCGAAGGATTGCGGAAAGTGACGCAGCGTGAAGCCGTGTGGAGCGAGCGCATCTTCGAGGGCGGGGCCCAACGTCCCCGCGCCCAGACGCGCGAGCCGGCTCTCCGCATCGAGCTCGTGCAGGCCGGCACAGCGCTCGAGATCGAGGCTGATCACGGCGGCGTGATCGCCACGCGCGAGCGCGCTGTCGACACCACCGACGACGGAGGTGCCGCCACCGAACGGCACCACGCACCACCGATGTTGCTCGGCGACCTCGAGGACACGCGCGACCTCCGCGGCGTTCACCGGGCGAGCGACGAGCTCCGGCGCACCGGCGTACTCGTTTGCGAACCCCGCGACGAGATCCGGAAACGCACGACCTCGCGTATGTGCGGCGCGATCGCGCGGCGCCTGGGTTGCGAGCCCCTGCAGCGCATCCGGAATCGTGACGCGCGGAGCAGGCACGTTCGGTTCGCGCGCAGGCAGGTCGCGTAGCGCCGGCGTGGCTTTCGGGGTGATCAAACGCGCGAGTTGTGCGAGGCCATTCCGCGCGGGGTCGTCGGGAAATTTGTCCTGCCAGCCCCAAGCCCACAAGCTGCGCGTGCGTCCCGTCACCCCAATGATACTGGTGTATCGTCGCCGGCATGTCGACGACGCCAACGCTCGAGTCTCTGTTGAAGGACAGCAACCTCGCGGAGAAGGCGCAAGAGGTCGACAAGAACCTCGTCCGCCTCCAGTGGGGTTCGGCGTTCGTGCTCGTTGGCGTCTCGGGCTCGGCGATCGTCGCGATCGCACCGCTGTTCCGCCAGCCGCCGAACGAGAAGCACACGTTGTTCCTGCGCAAGCTGCTCGAGCACAACGCGTACATGGGAGGCATGGCCTCGTTCGCGATCCAGCCCGATGGCTGGGTGATCCTGCACGCGGGTCGCCCGTTCAAAGGCATGAATGCGGACGAGTTCGCGACGATGGTCGCGGCCGTCGGTCGGTTCGCCGATCAGTTCGACGACACGTTGATCGCCGAGTTCTACGTCGACCAGAAGCAAGACACCAACCAAGTTCAGCATCCCGAACCGACAGACTGATTCACGGCTCGGGTGGCCGATTCGCCTCGCCGCCCGGCTCACCTGGAGCGAGTCGATTCACAGTGGTCGCAGCGGTCGATCCGACATCGAGATCGACGTCGTGATCGTTCAAGACCTTCTTCGCGGTGACCTGTTGCGAAGGATCGAGGATCGCAAACGCACGCGTGAGCGCATCTTTGACGTCCGCGTTGCGTTCGTCGGCGAGTCGATTGACCATCGCCGCGCCGCCGGCCGCGCCCGAACCACCTCCATTCTTGTGATGCCGGCCGCCGCCGCCGCTCGGAGGAGGCATGCCGTTGTTGCCACCCATGCCGCCACCCATGCCGCCACCCATGCCGCCACCCCTGCCGCCACCGCCCATGCCGCCGCCGCCCATGCCGCCGCCCATGCCGCCGCCGTGACGCCCGCCGCCTCCCCATGGCGCAGCCTCCTCCGGAGGTCGATTCGCGGCACGGGTCTTCGCGTCGATCGATTCGAGCCGTGCCGATAGCCCGGTATCGATCTCGCGCAGCTTCGTCGCCTGGTCATCGCTCAGCTTCAGCGACGAGTCGTCGAGCAGAAACCCGATCGGGGTGCCCGAGGCGGGCGGCAACGGCGGCTTCTCTCCGGGCGCGGCCGGTTCGATCGGCGCTGCCGCATCGTGGTGACATGCCCCGGTCAGGCCGACCAGAACGGCGAGTACAAACAATAAACGGAGCACGGCTCGACGATGCACCCATTCCGGGTCGCACGTATCGCCGCGAGGTTACCGAGTATTTCTCAGAGCTTCACGCGATCGAACTCGACGAGCGAGCTGATCTCGTCGAACCGCTTCTGGATCCGCGGCGCCGTGAGGTCGCGGAGGCCGTCGACCGAGAACTTCTCGACCGCGAAGCTGCCCATCACCGAGCCCATCACCATCGCGGTGCGGATCGTCCTGGGCGAGAGGTCGCCAGCATACGCGAGGTAGCCCATGAGGCCACCGGCGAAGCTATCGCCCGCGCCGGTCGGATCCTTGACGTCGGCGAGCGGCATCGCGGGCGCCGCAAACACGCCGTCCTGATGAAACAACAGAGCGCCGGCATCACCGCGCTTGATGATGACCGAGGTCGGTCCCATCGCGAGGATCTTGTTCGCCGCGGTGCGGAGGTTATGTTCCCCGGCGAGCTGGCGCGCTTCCTCGTCGTTGACCATCAGCGTGTGGACCTTCGAGATGACGGCCTCCAGCTCCTTGCGCTTGATATCGATCCACAGGTTCATCGTGTCCATCGCGACGAGCGCGGGAGAACGGATTTGGTCGAGCACGTCCATCTGAAGCGGCGGATCGATGTTGCCAAGCAGGACGAGCTGCGCATCGCGATGCTTGTCCTGGACCTTCGGAGCGAACGCGCCGAACACGCCGAGCTTGGTGTCGAGCGTCTCGCGGGTCGAGAGATCGGCCGAGTACTTGCCGGTCCAGTGGAACGTCTCGCCCTTGGCGTGCTCGACGCCCGAGACATCGACACCGAGCTCCGAGAGCTCGTCGAGATGTTTCTGCTCGAAGTCGTCGCCGACCACGCCCACGATCGCGACGTTCTTCGTGAAGTACGAAGCGGCGCGAGCGATGAACGAGGCGGAGCCGCCGAGCAGGTTCTGGTGAAACCCGAATGGGCCATCGATATCGTCGTACGCGACGGAGCCAACGACGAGCAAGGAGCGGTGGGCGCTGCGCTGGTGCATGAGTCCCGGTGAGGTACCATTGCCAAGCGGTGGCGATCAACGAGGAGAGTGCCGGCAGCACCGGCCAAGTTACGGATGCCTCGTCGGGATCCGCCCCCCCTGCCGAGACCCCGTCATCCGTCGACGAGCTGATCGCGAGCGGCCGCCACGCCGACGCCGCGAACCAGGCCATGGCATCCGGCCAGGCGGCCCGCGCCGCGGATCTGTTCGAGAAAGTCTGGGACTTCCGGTCAGCGCACGAGGCCGCCCGCGCCGCCGGGGACCTGCCCCGCGCGCTGCGCTACGCGCTCGAGGTCCGCGACGAGGTCGCGGCCGAAGAACTCCGGATAGAGCTCGGCGCGACCGAAGAGGGCTCACGTGCCGCGCTCGAGATGCTGATCCGGATGCGGCGCCACGGTGACGCGGCACCGATCGCCGAGCGGCTCGGCGAGACCACCAAAGCGATCGATCTCTATACGCGTGCGCACCGGGACCTCGATGCGGCTCGGTTGCTCGAAGGACTCGGTCGCGATCGGGATGCCGGTAAGCTGCTCGAGAAAGCACTCGAGCTCGCCGCCGCTCACGAGCGCGCTCCCCTCCAACTCGCGCTCGGCCGAATCCTCGCTCGCCGCGGCGCATATCCGGAAGCGACGCGCCTGCTTCAGGATGCGCGCAAGCAGCCCGAGCTGCGCGACGAAGCTCAGAAGCATCTCATCGCGACGCTCGCCGCGATGGGGCTGCGCGATGGCGCGCGCGACGCGTTGCTCGAGCTGCGCGCGAACGATCCGGAGATCACCGCGGATCTCGACACGTACCTGCGCGGATGGCGCGATCAGACCGCGGAGAGGAAGACCAGCCGCGATCGCGAAGTGATCGCTGGGCGCTATCGGCTCGAAAAGCTGCTCGGTACCGGCGCCTCGGGTCGCGTGTTCCTCGCGATCGATGAAGTAGCCGGGCGGTCCGTTGCGGTGAAGATGTTCTTCGCCTCGAGCGCCCGCGGCGGCGCGGCCTACGAGCGGTTCGTACGCGAAGCTCGCCTCGCCTCGACGCTGCGCCATCCATCGCTCGTCGAGGTCTACGATGTCTCGGTCGAGCGCGGCTTCCTCGTCATGGAGTACCTGCCCGGTGGCTCGCTCGCGCAGCGCCTTGCCAGTGGCGAGAAGCTCGCCGCGCCGCAGGTTCGCCGCATGGCGCTCGATATCATCGGCGGCCTCGAGGCCGCGCATCATCGCGGCGTCGTCCATCGCGACGTCAAACCCGCGAACGTGTTCTTCGACGCGCGAGGCACCGCGAAGCTCGGCGACTTCGGCGTCGCGCACCTCGTCGATCTGGGTCAGACCCAGACCGGCGGCCTGATCGGCACGCTCGCGTACATGTCGCCCGAGCAGATCACCGGCGCCCCGATCTCGATCGCGGCGGATCTCTACGCGCTCGGTATCACGCTGTTCGAAGCGCTAGCGAATCGCCTGCCGTTCGTCGGTCCCGACTTCGTCGCGCAACACCTCGGCGAGCTACCCGTGGCGGTATCCTCGGTCGGCGACGGCCTCGATCCGGGATGGGATCCGATCCTCGCGGACCTGCTCGTCAAGAACCCACGCGATCGCATGCAGACGCTCGCCGATCTGCGACAGGCCCTCGAAGCGCTCGATCTCGGCGGTCGCCCGCAGATCGGCCCGCGCGCGAAACGGACCAGCGCGGCGCATTCGATCGTCGCGCTCGCCGCGCTCGCCCAAGATGAAGTGCAGCCGCGCTACCAGTACGAGACCCCGGTCGGCGCCACCGGGGTCTCGCAGCTCGCACGTGCGGTCGATACCGTCCTCGATCGCTCCGTCGTGATCGAGCGCTTCGATTCGAGCGACGAGGCCACACGTGCTCTCGAGCATGCGCGCACGCTCGGACGTGCCCAATCGCCGTTCGTGCAACGCGCCCTCGGCCTCGACCGCACCACGCGCACCGCGATCTTCGAAGCCTCGACCGGGGCCGCGATCGCCGAGGCGACCCCACAGCTTCCACCCTCCGAGGCCGTGCGGCTCCTCAAGCGCCTCGCGCGCGCCGCCGAAGCGATCCACGAAGTCGGCGGTAGCCACGGCGCGATCACCCCGAGCACCGTCGTCCTGGACGAGCACGCCGTGCCGACGGTCCTCGCCGCCGGGATCGGCGCCGTTGCCGAGAGCACGCCACTCGATGACGTCTCCGCGATCATCGAGCTGGTCGCCAAGATCGTCGGCTCCGAAGCCACCTTTCTGGCGCTCTCCACCGCGATCTGCGCTCAGGTCACCGCGAAGATCCCTCCCTTCACGGCGCCAACCGACGGCTCCACGCTGTACGCCGCCGCCGATGCCCTCGACATCGCCGTCCTCGGCGCGCTCGGCGCTCGCTAGCGCTTCGGGTCGAGCTTCTCGGCCATCAGGATCACGATCCAGATCGCGCCTTCGCCGATATCGGGGTGCGTACCCTGCGCGACACCGATGCCGATATCGTCGGGACGAGAGTCACCGACGAGCTGCTTGCCATCGAGAGTGTCGAGCTCGGCAACCGCGGTGATGACACTGCCGACGCGCGCGTACTCGTTGCCCAGCGCATCTAGCTGCTTGCGCGCAGTGAGCCACAGCGAATCGCGGGTATGCCCCGACGCGAGCCCATCGGCGAGTTGCTGGGCGACGCGCATGAGCTTGGCGTTCGCCGCGACCGGCCGTACCGTCTCGATCCGCTTGCGCACGACCTCGGCGGTCGCACCTGGATCGACCTTCGGCGGGATTCGGATGAAGAGCTGCGTGACGAACAGCTCGCGTCGCCCGGAGACCTCATCGCCGAGCACGACGGCCATGCCGACGTGCGTCGCCGCGGCCGACAATAGATTTGCGCGGTGACCGGGACTGTTCATCAAACCTTGATGCGCCTCGCCCACGCCGTAGACGCGCGCCACGTTCTCGAGCACGACCGCGGTCTTGATCCCGGCGACGCGCACGCGATCGACGGCAGACCCCGTGGTCGGCGAGATGTGCGCGACGACCTTCGTCCGTTTCATCTCTGCGGAGTGGCCCTCCGCGACCTTCGCGACGCGATCATCCCAGATCAGCGCCGCCAGCCCTGCAGCTTGGCGATCGTGGTTCGCGAGCGCGAGCAGGCGCTGCGCAGCCTCGGCGGGCGCGACGACTCCGGTATCGTCGTGGGTCGGAGTGATCGTCAACGCGGTCGGCGGCTCGACACCGCAATAGACCGGGAAGTTCGCTAGCACCGTCGAGCCCGAAGCGTCGCTCGCCGTGATCTCGACCTGCTGCTTGCCGCTACGCGCCGCACACGGCACGGTGCTCCTGAACGCGCCGGAGCGACCGAGCTCGAGCGCGAGACGCTCGGTCGTGCCGTCGTCGCGAGTCACGAACACTTCAGCCTCGTGGTACCGGATGTCGACGACCGCATCGATCGCGAAGGCGCCACCGGTCGGCACGCTGCGCGGAATCGGTTGCGTGCTCACACCCGAGCCTTGCAGTGCGAATACGATCGCACCCGTGCCATCGGGGTTGCGCTTGACCGCACCGATACCGACGCGCGCGGTCGCGCCATCGGCAAGAATCTCGGCGAGTCGCGGCTTGAGTTGCTCGACGATCGGACCCGGCGATTCGATATCGCCCCACACGACGAGCAGGTGCGGCGATGGCTCGATGATGCCGTTGCGCTGGAGCGCGAACTCGACGAGCGAGTAGCTGACCACCCCTTCTTCGGGGACGATCTGCGCGAGCTCGGCGCAGGCACGGAACAGCCGCGCATCGGCGGTCGGCATCGGGACGCGCGCTTCCTTCGCGACGCTGGCGAGCGCGGCGAGCACGGCATCGCCGAGCTGCGTGTGCGGTGGCGATTGCAGGGCCTCGTTGTAGCGACGCGCCGGATCACTCGCGGGCGCGAACGTGACGGTGGTCGGCGCTTTCACCTCGGCGGCGATGGGCTTGCGCCAGCTCGGCTGCGTCCCGACCTGCTGCGGAGTGCTGCTACACGCGGCGGCGAAGATCCCCACCATCGCGAGCTGGCTCGGTCTGCGCACGCCGAGACCGTAACACCTACTTCGCAACGATCGACCCCGTCGCATCGGCGAACACGACGGTCAGCATGCGGTCGAGTGCATGAAAATCTTGGACGGAGATCCGATTCCAGCTCGACGCCCCACCCTCGGCTTGGCCCTTGCCGCCGGTCTTCTGATTCGTCCGCACCACGTTCAAGCGCCACCGATCGCCCACGTGCGGCGGGAGATTGATCTGCATCGCTTCGTCTCGGCCTTTGACCGCAGCCCACGGCACCGCGATCTCGACCTCCCAGCCTTGATCGGTATCGCCCGGCTCCGTCGTGCCGTGCAGCTTCACGGCGGTTTGCATGTTGCTGTCCCACTTCTCGTCGCCGGGTTGCGCGCGCGTGGTCGCGAACCACGAATCGAACGTCGCGTTGTTCGGATTGACCTGGAGCTCGACGTAGCCGTGCCGGTTGCCATCAGCATCGATGAACAGCTCGACCGCGTCGGCCATCCACAGCTTGTCGTCGTGATTCTTGTACGGGCTCACGATGTCGTTGTCCTGGATCACGACGTACGCGTAGAGATAGTTCTCGTCCCACGCGAGCTTCGCGTTCGCCTTGCCGACAGGATCCTGGCTGCCCTCCGCGGTCGCGAAATCCGGCGACATCACCGCGAGCCCCCAGCCCGGATCGGAGCCGATGCCATCGATCGTGATCGCGCCCGTGGTGTGCGGCACGTAGACCGTGCCCGTGGGTGGTGGCGCCTTCGACAGATCGACCACGAGCTTCTTCGCGATCACGGCACGATCGAGCGTGTTCGCCCCGCTTGTCGCCATCCGATCACCGGTTTCGTGACCGCCGGTACGAATCAAGCCGACGTAGACCGTCGCCGTCGGTGATTTCCAATCCGGGCGCAGCGTGAATTCTTGGACGTCGCTGATGACCTCACCGGTCTTCCACGTCGCGACCGGATGACCGAGCTCCATGTCGGTCGCGTCGAGGTTCATGAAGTCCGCGGTGCCCGGTTCGCCGCGAACCAGCGCGAACACGCGCCAGCCTGGCCCGGGGGGCAAGATCACCTGCCACACGTGGGTGATGCGCACGGCCTGGCCAGGAATCGCCGCGATCGCGCCGATGTTGCCGACGTAGTTGACGAACCCGCCGACGCCGACATCGAGGTGGTCGAGGTTCGGCGGGACCACCTTCGAGATGGCCGCGGCGATCGCCTTCGGATCGATCTTCTTGGGCTGCGGCCCCGGGCCGGTGTCGACGCATGCGCCGAGCAGCATCGCGATCGCGAGCGACTTCATACGATCAGATCCGAAGCATCCTGGAACAGTGCGCGATTCTCCTGCTCGCGCGCGATGACCAGCTTCTCGACCGTCGCGAGCAGCGCGGGCTGATTCTTCGCGACTTCGTCGAACGCCTGATTCGAGAGCTTCAGCACCACGACCTGTTCGATCGCGATGACATCCGCGACCGCGGTCGCACCGCTGACGAGTGAGATCTCGCCGACCGCGGCGCCGGGCCCGAGCTCGGCGACGATGCTGCCGCCGCCCCGAACTTCGCAGCGCCCGGCCACGACAACCCACAAGAACGCGTTCGCCGTGCCTTCGACGATGAACGTGGTGTTCGCCGGCACGATCTCGGTCGTGAACTTCGCGAGCAGCGCATCGCGGTCCTCGGGCTTCAACGCCTTGAACAGCTCGGACGTCTTGGTGAGGTTCGAGAGCAACCGCTGGCGCGCGTGGAACGCGAGCACTTCGGCGAGCTGCGGATGTTTTTGCGCTGCGGTCTCGACCGCCTTCGCCGGAATCTCGAGCACCCAAACATCGTCCGTCGCGATCACGCTCGCGGTCCGCGTGGTGCCACCGACCAGCGCGATCTCGCCGAAGAACGCACCCGAATGGAGCTCGCCGAGCAGCGTCGGACCCTTCTTCACGCTCACGTTGCCGTGCGCGAGCCAGTACAGCGCGGTCGCCGGTGCGCCCGCTTCGATGATCGTCGTGCCCGCCGCATACGCCTTCGCGGTCATCACGCCGACCAGCGCACGCGCGCCCGGCATCGTCAGCGCGGACAACAGCGGCGCCGGTGCGACCGGACCCGGATCGCGCGAGGCGAGCCACGGTGCGAGCACCTTCGTGACGGTCCGCGCATCGGCGAGCGTTGTGCCGCCGGCATTCGTGAGATCGATATCGGGCTTCTCGATCAGTGAGGGCTTCGCGAGCTTGAAGTGCGGGCCACCGGTCGCGTAGGTCTCGATCACTTCTTCGATCAGCTCGCCCCCGCGCATACTGCCGAGCCTCTCGAGGTGGCACGCGCACGCGACGGCAAGTGCCACGCGGCCGCCAGCGCGCGCGCCATCGCCGATCGCAGCGAACACGGACTCGGCATCGTCGGCATGGCCGAGCGCACCGAGGATCGCGGCGACCTCGAGCCACGCGCCGAAATCGGTCGGATACGAGCGCAACGTGCGCGTCGCGCGGGAGAGGTCGTCATCGGTGACCGGCACGCGCCGGTTATACCCCGGTCAGAAGTGCAGCGTGAAGCCACCAGACGAGGTCTGCGCGCCGATGCCCGCGTTCGTCTTTGTGTTGCCAAACGTCGTCGATTCGCGCCCGACCGACGAGCTGGTCGAATTGCTGTCGAAGGCGATCTCGTAGACCACGATCGCGCTCACGCCAACGACCACCCAGAACCACCACTTCTTGTAGACCGGCGTCTCTTTCGGGGTATTGTTTTCCTGCGGCGCCGCCTGATTCGGCATCGGCTGACCGTTCGGGTTCTGCTGGTTGTTCATCGCGGCCATGCCGTTCGGCTGTGGGCCGTCGTACGCGCCGTTCGGGTGCTGGGCGCCGTTGGTGGGACCGCCGTTCGGACCGTTGGGTCCCATTCGTGGGTCGCGCATGCCGCTGCCACTGCCACCCATGCGCTGGTCGCGGATCTGATCGATGTTGATGCCCTGTACGCGATCGAGCTGCGCGTCGCCGGTCGAGACCGTGAGGCCCGTAGTCGGTGTACCCGTCGAGCCCGCAGCGAAATCACCCGTCACCGGTGGCGCCGTGACGTTCGGCGGCGGCGCGATCACGCTGTTCTTCGCGGCATCGGCATCGGCCTTCGCTTTCGCATCGGCGTCCGTTTGGGCCTTCGCATCGGCATCGGCCTTCGCCTTCGCATCCGCGTCGGTCTTCTTGGTCTTCGCAGACTTCAGCGCACCGTCGAGGCGCGCCATGCTCGCTTCGATCTCCGAGCGCTTCGGCGCGTCCGGCACCTTGTCGAGGTACTGCTTGTAGTGGTTGATCGCGTTGTCGGCGTCGCCGAGCTTGTCGTAGCAAAGCGCGAGGTTGTAGTTGTTGAGATCCGCAGGTGCGAACTCCTGCGCAGCGGAAAACTCCTTGATCGCGACCTTGTAGTCCGACGACGCATACGCCTTCTGACCCGCCATGTAGTGCGTGCGCGCGTCGCCGCGTGGATCCGCCCAGGTCAACGAGACCATCGTGCAGAGCGTCGCCAGGATCAGAAGAATGTTGGTTGTAGGTCGGCGCATGAGATCCTCGGGATGTGTCGGATGGCTGGCGCAGTGTGGCTCAAGTCGAGTGCCACATGCGGTGACGCGTGGCACTACACGGTGTCGCAACCGTGGAGCGAGTCGTCCGGATGGAGCTTGCAAAATTGCTTGCGACACTCGTTGGTGAAATTGACGACGGAATGCGAGCAATCCGCCTCTTCGGGCTTGGTATTCGGGATCGGCGTATTGCTGCCGTGGTGCGGCGGTGGCGTCGTCACGATCTTGGTCGATTTGAGCGGCTCGAGACGTACGGAGATTCGCCCCAACAAGTCGTTCTTGTCGTCGATCGTCACGCTCTTATCCTTGTAGCCAGCCGCGCGGACCGTGACGGTGTGCGTGTCACCCTTGCGCACCGCGAGGATGCCGTTCGTGACCTGCACGTTGTTCTCGAGCACTTCGAAGCCCGGCGCGTTGCAGTCGATGCGGACGTCGAACGGCTTCGGCAGATCCGGCGTGACAGCGGCCGAACCCGCAGACCCTGCAGAGCCTGCAGAGCCGACGATCGGCGGAATGGTCGTATCGGAGCCCTGATCGGGCACGATGGTCGCCGCCGAGCCGACATTCGAGCCATTCGTTCCAGCCGCGCTGCCGACCGGATCCTTCACTGGCTGCTTCACCATATCGGAGACATTCGTCGCGACCACTGCCGAGCCCGAGTTACCCTCGGCCGGCTGGCTCTTGCCCATCAGCACGAACGCAGCGATGCCACCACCGGCCACGAGCAGTACGAGGATGCCGATGATCAAACCGGTACTGCTCTTCTTCGGGACCTGCACGACCGACGCCGACGGATCGTAGAGCCCTTGCGGCTGCATGACCGGCTGGCTCTGTTGCGCCGAGACCGGCGTGCTGTAACTCTGTCCACCGCTCGGGGTCTGCGGGTAGCCACCGCTTTGCGGCGCAGCGTAGCCACCCATCGGGGGAGGCGTCGGCTGATTCGAGCGGCCCGGGCTGCCGACCGGGAACGCTTCCATGTACGTGCTCATGCCGGCGCCCGCGATGCCGCGATACACGGCAACGAGCGCGGTGACGAGCTCGTCCATCGAGCCGAACCGCTGCGCAGGATTCTTTTGCATGCAGCGAATGATGATGTCGGCGAGGCCATTGGGCAGCGCGCGACCGGCCTTCTGGGCGCGTTGCGTGACGGGCTCGGGCTCGCTCGTGATGTGCTGCGTGAGGATGCCCATGAACGACTCGCCCTGAAACGGCAGCGAGCCGGCGAAGCACTCGTACATGATCACGCCCATGGCGTAGATATCGGTGCGCTGATCGACGGGGTTGCCGAGCGCTTGCTCGGGCGCCATGTAGAACGGCGTGCCGAAGATCGTGCCGGTGCGCGTGAGGTGATTGCCACCTTCGTTACCGGCGACCTTCGCAATACCGAAGTCGAGGATCTTCGGGACGTCCTCGTTCTGCGGCCCGATCGTGACGAAGATGTTCTCGGGCTTCATGTCGCGGTGGACGATGCCCTTCGCGTGCGCAGCGGCGAGGCCGTGACCGGTCTGGATCAAGATGTTGAGCAGCCGCTCCGCAGACATCGGCTGCTGGATCATGTCGTTCAAGGCAGCTCCGTTGAGGAGCTCCATGCACATGTAGATGCGGCCGTCGGAGAGCTGACCGAAATCTTCGATCGCGATGATGTTGCGGTGACCGATCGAGCTACTCGATCGCGCTTCTTGGCGGAATCGCGTGACCGCTTCGGCGTTCGAGACGATCTCTTGCTTGAGCAGCTTGATCGCGAACTTCTTGTCGATGTGGACGTGCTCGGCGGAGTAGACCTCGCCCATGCCGCCCTCACCGATTAATTTGATGATGCGATAGCGACCGTCGAGCACGGTCCCGACGATTGAAGGTGCGGGTGGGGCTTGCGGGAATGATCCGGAAGCCGGCGGTCCGTCGGCGGTCATTGTGGCAACATCATAACGCGCGAGACAGGCAAATGCCGTTACGTGGCGGGCACACAGATACCGACCGCCTGGGCGGTGGCGGAAGAATCGGCATTAACCGTACAAACCTGCCCGCTTGGGCATGCTGGCAAATCAGGGCGTCCACAGGCAGCGGCTGGCAGAGGAGCAACGAGGTCGCAGGCTCCCTGCACGCATCCGGGAGCTAGATCGGCCTGGCAGCTGTTACCGGTCGGGCATGACGGGCTCGCGGGGCAGCCGAGGCCGGCCTGGTGGCTGGCCTCGGCTGCGGTCGGGACCGCGGTGTCGACGCCGCCACTCGCGCACCCGCAGCAGTCCGCCGCGACGCGCGTGCAGTCGTTCGAAGCGAGACATGCGCGGCTCTCGACCTGCGCGCACTGACATGTGAGGCAACCGTTATCGTCGACGGCAAACCCGTCAGCGCACGACTCGTTGCAGGCCATCGCCACGCACGCGAGCTCGCAACGCCCAGTTTTGCACGCGGCGCGAACGTTCGCCGGACACGTCGAGACCGGGCACATCACGCCGGCGCAGGCCTGGATGTCCGAGGCGGTTTTCGGCGTCGCGTAGGTCGGACAGTCGCAGCACTTCGCCGCCGCGGGCTCGCAATCGGAATCGATCGAGCATTCGGGGGCGGCGTTGCCGGAGCCACCTGCATCGTTGCCGCCCACGAACGACGCATCCGTCGCCGAGCTGGAGCAACCAGCCGAGACCACGAGCATGAAGAGGACGGCGAGCCGCATGACTGATCCGGAGAAAAGCACGGGACGTGCCGCAGTGTAACTGGTGAACATCCCAGGTTGGAGTCTCAGTTTTTCGTGGGGGATCAGACCCTTCACGTAGGGTCCGCGGCAGATGGGCGAAAAGATTCTCACGAAGACCGACCGCGAGATGGAAGACCGGATGTTAGCGGTGCAGAACGATCCCATGCGCGCCGAGACGCTCCAGAAGGCGCGGCAGTTCAAGCGGACCTGGCTCGAGCTTGCCCAGGCCCTCGCCCGCGTCCAGGGGGGTGGCGCGTGGGAGGCGTGGGGCTTCTCCGATTTCGATGCGTACTGCAGGAAAGAGCTCCACCTCCGGGCGAACACCGTCGCGAAGTTGCTCGGCAGCTATCGCTTCCTCGAGACCAGCGCGCCGAACGTGATCGCGCGCGCACATGAAGACCCGTTCGAGGCGCCGATCCCCTCGGTCAAGGCCGTCGAGTTCGTCCAGCGAGCGACCGATCGTGGTGCTGCCGATGCCGAGACCCTCGAGACCATGAAGCGCGTCGCGTTCGAAGAGGGCGTCGAAGCCCCTCTGCTCGCGCGCCGGTTTAAAGAGGTGGCGTTCCCCGAGAGCGATCGCGAGAAGGCCGAGAAGCTGCGCGCGAACATCGCTGGCACCGCTCGTCGGTTGTCGAGCTTGATCGCCGAAGCAGGATCGCCAGTCTCGAAGAAGATCGCCGTGCAGGTCGAGGAAGCCGTGGGCCTCCTGCTCGAGTCGATCGAGAACTGATCCCGAGCCCGATCCGGGTCGTACCGCTCGGGATCTCAGAACGAGTCGGGTTGCTACGCGAAGAAGTATTTGACGGCTTTGCCGAGCAAATAGATCGCGTAAAAAATCAAGCCGACGCCGACGACGCGCGGGATCCACGCTGCTTTATCACCGAGGACGTTCTTACCTTTGTGGGTGAGAAAGGCGACGAGCATGAACCACGATGTCGAGCCCATGAGCACGCCGACGGTGCAGGCGAGGCCCTCCGCGGTCGAGTGCTTCGGGATCATCGAGCCCATGATCACGACCCACGTCGCGATCGCGGCGGGGTTGAGGAGGATGAGCGCGAGGCCGACCTTGAAGCCCTCTCTGGTCTCTTTGCGATCGCGGCGCAAGACGAACGAGTCCGACGCTTTGGGTTCATCCGGATCTTCGGCGGTATCCGGGACGGGCGCGGGGGGATGGCTGCGCGCAGTGTAGATGCCGTAGACCAGCAGCACGGCGCCGCTGATCGCGTAGAGCGTCGGCTCGATCGACGGTCGACTCTCGAGGATCGGCTGCATACCGAGCACGCCGAGAGCGGAGTAGATGGTGTCGCCCATTGCGCCGCCGAGTCCGACCGCGACCGCACGTCGATACGTGTGGCGATACGCGGCGTGGATGACCGCGACGTTGACCGGTCCAATCGGCACGCCCGTTAGCGCGCCGGCGAGGACGCCGATCACGAGGAACATCAGCACGGTGCCCTCCGTGCTATACCGCAGCGTGGCCCCCGCTGCTATGGCTAAGTCATCGGGTTTGGTCGGTTTCGGGGGATTCGGGGTCACATGGTTAGGCCACGCGACGGCGGTGGCCGAGCTGGGCCGCTCGCGAGTCCTGTTCGATCCGCTGCTCCCGTGGCGGGCGCGGGCGGGCGGCGCCGTAGATGCCGTGTTGATCACACATTCCCACGTCGATCACCTCAATCGTTGGAGCCTCCGGGCGGTGCCCCGCGAGGCGCACCTCGTCGTACCCCGAGGTTGCAAAGGCTTGGTCGCCGACCTCGGGTTTGCGAAAGTCACCGAGATGACCGCTGGCGACCAGCTCGCGATCGGCGATCTCGAGGTCCACGCGGTGCCGACTCGCCACGACAACGGTCGGTGGAACAAGCGCGACGTGCCCGAGTGCGTTGGTTACATCGTGCGCAGCCAGAACGTCACCGTTCATCACGCGGGCGATGTCGACTTCTCCGACCATCGCGTGTTCGACGACATCGGCAAGCAGTTCGCGATCGATGCGACGCTCCTTCCGATCGGCGGCATGATGCCGGTCTGGTATTACCGCGCGCGCCGCGCCAAGCTCGATCGCGGCATCCACATCGATCCCGACTGCGCGCTTGATATCTACGAACGGCTCGGTGCGCGCGCGCTCGTGCCCGTCCATTGGGGCACGCTCCATCTGCCGTTCGGCCTGCCCTCCATGCCGCGACGGCGGCTCGCAACGATCGCGCTCGCGAAGGGTGCCTCGGGCGTACACATCCTCGCACATGGCGAACGGATGAATCTGGCGCGCGGCGAGCTCGCGGGATCGAGCACCGGTGCGGAGCTGCAGAATGCAGTGGAGCCGTGACCGCGGGGCGTGCACCCTAGATCCATGATCGATTCCGATCCGTTGCGCTCATCCGGGCAGCATTGGCTCTAGTTCGTGATGGGCGAGTTGTCGCCAGCGGCGACGAACGCCGCCCAGTAGTACGGGTGCGCGTACTTCGGGGTCGCCGCGATCTCGAGCTGGATGTCGCGCAGCGCGGAGCTGCGCGGCCTGCCCTCCTTCAAGCGCGCGTAGTAGCCGGCCATCAGATCGCGGGTCGCGACATCGTCGACCTGCCACAGCGACATCACGAGACCTTCAGCGCCCGCGATCACGAGCGCGCGACGTAACCCATACACACCCTCGCCGTTCGTGACCTTGCCGTTGCCGGTGTCACACGCCGAGAGTACGACGAGCTTGGTGCCCCACAGGTCGAGCCCCGACGCCTCCATCGACGTGAGGATGCCGTCCTCGGTGCCCGAGACGAGCTTGTTCGCGCCCGCGAACGCGAGGCCGGAGCGCAGCAACGGATTCTCCGTGCCACCTTGCGGCAACGCGTTGCCCCCACCTATCGTGCCCGCTTGCGTCGTCGCCTTCGCCGCGCCGCGCGATTTTTCCTCGGATTCGTCGCTCAGGAAGAAGCCGTGCGTCGCGAGGTGGAGGATCCTCGGGCCGTGCAGCGCCTTGACCGCGCCCTCGGTCGCCTTCGCACCGCGATACTCGGTGAGCCCGGTGAACGTCTTTTCGACCTCGTCGGCCTCCTGCGCGGTCCCCGGCAGCTGCGGCCACGACAGGTTCGAAAGATCGGCCGCACGCGCGCCGCGGCTACCGTCGGACTTCGTCGCGCCAGTCGCATCGAACGCGGGGTCGGCGAAGATCACGCCGCCGCTCTGCGCCTTGTTTTTGATCGACAGCCGCAACAGGTCTCGGCCCGAGGTCAGATACGTGAACGTGTAGCTCTGGAGCAGCATCTTCTGGTTGTCATCGACGAGCGCCGAGAACGGCACGACGTTCAACGTTCCATCGGGCGCGAGCAGGAGCTCCTTCGCACCGCCTAGCGCGGGTGCGAGCTTGCCGATCGTAAGCTTGTAAAGTGCATTGCCGAAGTCGTTGACCTCGATGTTCTTGGGATTCGAGACCGCCTTGCGAAACTTCTCGACCGCGTCGTCGATCGCGTCGGCAGGACCGAGGTCGACCACGACCGGATCACCGGTCGCCGCGAGCACGTACGCGGCGAAGCGCCGCGGCGGCATGACCGAATTGATCTTGTAGCTTTGCGTGGGACTGTTCGGTTGGTAGTTCACCATCTCGACAAGCCGCGTCTGCCTCGGGATCAACTTCTGGATCGCTCCCAGCTCGATCGGCAGGCTCGACGCGCGATACGCGGTGCTCTTCTTGCTGACCTCGAGCTCGAGCTTCTGGATCTGCTCCTCGAGCGCGGCCACGCTCTTCGTGAAGTCCTCCGGTCCCGTCGCGATCGGCCCGGCAACCGTCAACGCCGCGAGCTGGGTCCGCGCGGTCGCGAGCGCATCGAGAAGCTTCTTGTCCTCGGGCGACAGCTTGGAACGAATCGTCGCCATGCTCGATGCGGCCGCATCGAGCACGCGGCCTTTGCGACGCAGCAGCGTGAGCAGGCCGAGCCGCGTCGCTGCTGGATCCTTCGGTGCGAGCGCGACATCGAGGTTGATCACCGCGTCCAGCAGGTAGCCGTTACGCGCGAAGTAGATCGCGTGATCGGTCTCGGTACCGGTGCGCAGCACGTTGATCAGCTCGTGTTCCGCGAGCTCGAGCGCATCGCCGAGCACCTGCACGGCTTTCGCGATGTTGCCCTCGGCCATGTATGCGAACGAAAGCTGGTAGTTGATCGCCGTGGTCATCGAATGGTGCTTGCCGTACAGCTTCTCCGCGTAGCCTCTGTAATCGAGATACAGTTTCTCGGCGCGCTTGTACTGGCCGAGCTCGCGCAGGAGGTCCGCGATGCTCGTGTCGTACCCGCGCCCCACCTGCAAGGAGAGCTTCATGGTGTTCTTCTGAGCCTGCTCGAACATCGCGAGCGCTTCCTTCGGGTGGCCCTGCGCGCGCAGCACTTCGGCGAGCGAGCCAAGGTAGGCCGACCAGCCCTGTTTCTTCACGTCGCGTGCGATCGCCTTCTCGAACATAGCCCCCGCGTTCGCGAAATCTCCGAGATTGCGATAGTTGAAGGCGAGCATCACGATGTCGACGGTCAGCATGGGATCGTCGGGCTTGTCCTTTTCCAGCCTCGTGATGTCTTTGGTGTAGAGGTCGGTGATCTTTGTGATCAGCGGCTTCGCGAGGTCTTCGCGTCCGCCGTAGTGATACTGCATCGCCGCGACCCACATCGTGCCGGCCTTGGTCCCGATTTGTGCATCGGGCATCGCATTCGCGGAGGCGACCACGCGGTTGTAGAGCGCGATCGCTTTAGGGCGCTGATTGGTTTGCCAGTAAATGGACGCGAGGTTTTCGAGCGCTGAGAGCAAGCCCGGATCTACATCGCTCCTCGCCATGCTTTCGCTGAGAGCCAGCGCTTGTTCGTAGATGCGCTGGGCCGCTGCGTACTCGTTGTGGATCTGGAGGTACGCTGCATACGTGGTGAGCTCGGCGATGTAGGTCGACGACTTCTCGCCATCGAGCTTCTTGGTCAGCGCGAGAGCGCGCTGGATGTACGGCTCGGCCTCCTCGAGCTTTTTCATCGTCCAGAGCGCGCCCGACAACGCCACGAGCGAGCTCTGCACGCCGCGTGACTCGGGGTCTGTGCGCTCCGCCGCGTCGAGGTTCTCTTTGTAGATCGCGTAGGCGCCGTTGAGGTTGCCGCTCGCCGTCAAGAGTGTCGCCATCGTGTTCTTGCGGTTGCGGACCTGGGGCGAGTCGTCACCGTAGATCTTCTTTTCGAGCTCGACGAGCTGTCTCGCGATCTTGAGCGCGGGCAGCGAGGCTCGGTTGGCCTCGAGCTGGACGAGCTCCGTGCCGAGACCGTCGAGCTGCTTCTTCTCGTCGGACGTGGGCTGGCCCGCGACGCTTGCGACCCCGACCGGCGTTGGCGCGGGCTTCGGCGGAGGACTAGCGACCGCGTTCGCTGCTGCTACGGCAACCGCGACCACCACACCTATCCAGCGTTTCATCGCCGGGAGGATAGCTAGATCCAGCCCTGAGCGCGGGCCGAACCGACGATGCCCAGCGTGGCGATCACGAGCCCGATCGAGAACCCGAACCGCTTGTCGCGGTTGCCGGGCACGGTCATGTCGAGCTTCAAAGCCTTGCGGAGGTTCGAGAGATCCCAGATCAACCACAGCGCGGACACGCCGCCCGTCGCGAGCGTGAGGAACCACAGGAATTGGTTCGGGGTCATCGGATCGGTCATGACATCGCCCCCGAGGCTCCCGAGGCCGGGGGAATGGGGTCGATCAACATGCGCTTGGCGTCGTAGGCGATAATCACGAGCATGATCGGCACGAACAGCCAGTAGAAGAACATCACCGAGAAGCCGGCGGTCGCGAACCCGATCAGATAGCCGGTGTACGCGACGAGCCGCTCCATCGCGTACGACTTGTAGTTCGTCGTGCGCCCTGCCCGTTTGACGTAGAGCGCGCGCATGATCGTGTTCGCGGCGCCGAGCGTGATGACCGCGATCACTGGAACCGCAGGTGCCCAGCCATAGGCGGCCACCACGATCAGGCCAAAGCCGTAACAGATCGCATCGGTGATCGCATCGAACAGCTCGCCGAACGCGCTCCGACAATTGAAGATCTTTGCGACCGCGCCGTCTGCCTTGTCGAGCAGCCCGCACGCGAGCATGAACAGCGTCGCCCACTGGTGATAGCCGTTGTGCACGGCCCACAAGAAGAACGGCAGCGTGAAGTATCGCGACGCGGTGACCGCGTTGGCGGGATTCCAGGGCGACACCACGCGTGGTGCGCTGACTTCCGCAACAGCTGCCATGGCTCAGCTGCTCGCTTCGTCTTCGGCGAGGCCCGGATCGACGAACCGGTAGCGCTTCCAGGCGAACCGCACGCGCTGGAGCAGCGAGACGTGGCTCATGATCGCGACCGCCCAGCAGCCCGCGAGCAGCGGCCGCGGATCGTCGAGGAGCGCGGTGAACAGCACGCCGGCGCCGTAATAGATCAGAAACTCCGCCGAGCCGAACAGGCCGACCACGTCGATCGGATGACCGATCTTGCCCTTCTCGCGCCACACATCTTGCTGGCTCTCGGCATAGATCGAGAGCTTGATGATGACGTTGGTGAGCGCTCCGGTGATCCCGAAGCCGAGCACGACGAGCACGTGCGGATAGTCGTACGACAGCCGCAAGCAGCCGCCGGCGTACATGATGCCGAGCACCCAGCGGTCGCAGACATCATCCATCACGGCGCCGAAGGTCGAGCGCTGGTTGAAATTGCGCGCCTTGTAGCCGTCGATGTGATCGACCAGGCCGCGCACCATCAGGAGCACGAAGCCGGTCCACCACCAGCCCTTGAACAGCACCACACCGCCGATCAGGCCGAGTGCGGCACCGAAGGCGGTCCACGCGTTCGCGTGAATCGGCAGCTTTGCGAGCGCCGCGACGATCGGGTGAATCAACCGATCGAGCTGTTTGCGGAAGGCGAACAGGTTCATGAGACGACGCGACTCTAGTACGAACTAGCTCGCCGACCGGACCGAATTCAACACGGTGCGCAGTGCCCCGATGAATTGGTCGATCTGCGCCGGCGTTACCGATAGTGGCGGCTGGAGCCGCAGGCAGTTGCCATAGAGGCCCGAGATCGTGATCAACATGCCGGCCGCGTGGAGGCCGTCCTTGATCTTGGCGATCGCGCCCTTGCCGAGCACTTCCTTGCTATCGCGGTTCGCCACGAGCTCGATGCCGCCGAGCAGGCCCGTGAAGCGCACGTCACCGATCCACGGATCGCGCAGTGCCCACGCGGCCTCGGTGAAGTAGCGCCCCATCGTCGCGCAGTGGTCGACGAGCTTCTCGGCTTCGAGCGTCTCGATCAGCGCGAGGCCTGCGGCGGCCGAGACCGCGTTGCCGCCGTTCGTCGGCGTCGTGCCGCCGAAGAAGTTCTTGACGAGGGCATCCGACGCGATGGTCGCGGCGAGCGAACCGACGCCGCCCGAGAGGCCCTTGCCACCGGTCATGATCTCGGGCTCGAGACCGTAGTGCTCGACCGCGAACATCTTGCCGGTGCGACCCAGGCCGGTCTGCACTTCATCGGCGATCAGGAGGATCCCACGCGCCTTGCGGATCTTGTCGACGCGGTCCCACCACTTCTGAGGCGGTGCGAGGCCACCGACGGCCTGGATGATCTCCGCGATGATCGCAGCGGTCTTCGGGCGCGCATCGAGCGTGGCTTCGACGCCATCGAGGCATTGCGTGGAGCAGTTCTCCACGCCGAACTTGCAGCGGTAGCAGTACGCGTTCGGGATCGCGTAGTTCTCGGGGCCCATCGGCTTGCCGGCGCTCTCGCGATACTTCTCGCTCGCGGTGACTTCGAGCGCGCCGATCGTGAGGCCGTGATAGCCGTTCTCGAGGTACGCGACGTCGGTCTTCTTGGTGCCCTGACGCGCGAGCTTGAGCGCGAACTCGTTCGCCTCCGAGCCGCCGGTCGAGAAGAAGACTTTGTTGAGCGACGGGGGGCCCAGCTCGATCAGGCGCTTCGCGAGCTTCACGACCGCGACGGTGCCATGCTTGCCCGATACTTGAAGCACTTGATGAAGCTGCTTGGTCGCGGCTTCGACGATGCGCGGATGGCAATGACCGGCGTTGTTCACGAAGTAGCCGGCCGTGAGGTCGAGATACTCCTTGCCGTGAATGTCCGTGATCGTGCAGCCGCTCGCTTTCGCGACGATGACGGGCTCGCCGGTCGGATGAGGCCACGGGCGCATCACGTACTGCTGATCTGCGGCTTCGATCGACGCGGCGTTGGTTAGGTCATCGGTCATCGCTTGGGGCAGTTAAATCACGCACCAAACCATTGTCAAGTTCCATAGTTAGATTGCTGAGTCGTTCCAGGTTCTGCCTCGAAACGGCTGTCGCCACGTCGCCACACACGGACGTGATCTGAGGTGATCACGCCACGTTCAATTTCGAACACTCGGTAGCGCGCGGTGCGGTGCGGCTTGTCGTGCTCGTAGGTCCCCGAGGCAATCCCGCGGACCGGGACCGGACCCCTCGGACCGGCGATCTCCTCCGCCATATCGCGATGTTCGTGGCCATGGACGATCAGCGATGCACCGGATTCACCGATCACCTGAGCGAACTCCTGGTAGTCGCGGAGTCCCCGAATCTTGTTCGCGGCGGCCTTGCCGGCGGGGGGGTGGTGGATCGCGACGACCCGCGTTTTCATGGCGAGCCGGGGATCGGCCAATACTTCGCGAAGTCGCTGGAGCTGGACCTCGCCGACCCTGCCGTACGCCGTGAACCACGGGGTCGCGCGCGACGTGGACACGCCGACCAGCGCGAGCTCGCCGCGCACGCGCACGATCGGCCACTTCGCATCAGAATTGGCATCGGGGTTGTCGGTCTCGGACCACTCCCAGCCCGCATCGGTGCGGTGATAGGGCTCGAAGATCTTCGCGAACAGGCCGACGCCCTCCGCGACGTACGCATCGTGATTGCCGGGAATCACGGTGACGTTATCCGGCCCGAGCTCGAGCTTGTCGAACATCGCGCGCGCAAACTCGAACTCCTGTGCGAGCGCGAGGTTCGTGACATCGCCCGTGCACAGCACGTGATCGATCTTCTCGGCGTTGAGATCGGCGACCATCTGTTCGAACGCCGCCACGTGATAGTGGCGGCTGCGATTGGTCAGGAGGTTCGCGGCGCCGATCCAGCGCTTGTTGGCGAGCTTCATCCACCCCGCGCCGTCGTGCGAGAGCAGATGGAGATCTGAACAGTGGGCGAGGCGCACCCACCGTTCTTAGCACGCGCTATTGCGGCGACATCAGCGTATCGAGGTCGGTCTTCATACCCGTGCGGATCGTCGCGATCGTCACGCCACGCAGGCGCTGCTTGGTCGCGCGGAACGCCTGACTTGGCAGCGCACCGAGGCGCGCCGCTTCGGCCTTCGCAGTCGCGAGCAGCTCGCTCGCCGGCACGACCTTGTCGACCCAGCCGGCGCGCAGGCCCTCGTCGGGATTGTAGATCTGCGCCATCAGCGTCGCGCGATCGAGCTCCGGCTTGATCAAGCGATCGCGCGCGAGCTCCATCGCGAGCACCGGCACCGGCAAGCCGATCGAGACCTCGTTGAGCCCGATCTTGAACGCGCCGGCCGAAGCGATCCGCAGATCACCGGTGAGCACGACGAGCGCACCACCCGCGAGGGCGTGACCGGTGCACGCGATCACCAGCGGCAGCTTCGCCGCGTAGAGCCGCATCAACAGCTCGCCACCCTTGGTCAGGAGTGCGACCGCTTTTGCGGGTCCGCTCATCATGACCTTGAGATCAAAACCCGCACAGAACCGATCGGGCCGGCCGGCGAGCACCATCGCCTTGGCTTCGCCCTCGGCGCGGTCGATCGCGGCCGTCAGCTGATCGATCATCTCGGTCGACAGCGCGTTCGCTTTGCCATCGTCCATGGTGATGACGGCGGTCGAGCCGTCGAGGGCGTACGTCGTTAGGTCGGCCACGTCGCGAAGCTACCACTCGTGTATGCATCAGGTGCAACTCGTGCGTGCGTCGAGCAACCCTCATCGGGTACGGTCGGCCCCCACATTGCTGGAGGGCGCTTCCATGAATTCACGCCGACTGTTTCTGATCTCCGTACTCGCCGTCGCTGGATGTGACAAGGCGGGCGCACCCGCGTCGACCAAGGGCTCGGGTGATGTCAGCAAGCCGATGACGCCGCCAGTCGCCGTCGAGAAGATGGTGCCGCCCGATGCGAGCGCCGAGCGCGTATCGCCGGCCGGCGCCCTCGACTTCGAGCTCGTCGAGAAGGTCGGCTCGTACACGCTGCGCGACAAGGCGTACGAAGCGACGTTTCAATCGACGCCGAAGGTCCAGCCGCAAGAACAGAGCACCGCTGGTGGCATCAAGCTTCACGGCTTGATGGCGATCTCGGAGATCGGCGAGCTCGAGGCGTACGCCCTGATCGTATTGCCGATTCCGCGCAACGTGGCCTACGACATCCCCAAGGGCATGCACGAAGCGCGCGACGGCATGTTCAAGGCGATGGCCGCGACGATGACGTCGGACAAGGACTTCGACGTCGGTGGGCTCGCCGGTCGGCAGGCGGTCGGCAAGGCCTCGCTGAAAGGCACCGACATGCGGATCGAGCTCCGGCTCGCGTTCGACAAGCCGCACAACACGATGATCGGCTTGATGGCACTGACCAAGTCCGAGGACCTCGATGCCGAGGTCCGGGGTTTCTTGAAATCGTTCATGGTCAAGCCGGGCGATGCGCCGCCGGCCGGCGACGGTACGAAGTAATTACTGCGGCTTCACCGCGAGCGTGCCGATCTGGAGGGGTGCGACCGCGTGCGGATCTTTCGATTCCCACGCGATCACCGGAGCGCCGTGCGCCGTGGTCGCGGCGATCGAGAACCCGTCGAGGAGCGGCCCCTGTGCGATCGGGTTGGTCCCCCAGATCGCCCCCTTCTGCGCGAGGTAGACGTCCGAGGTCAGCGCGTCTTGATACGCGATCGTCGGTGCGCCGCTCGCGAGATAGATCGAGGCGGCCTGACCGACGGGGTGCGTGCGGTCGCCCGCGCGCACGCCATCGTCGACGACCTCGGGCGTGCCGGCCGTTCCGTTCCAGGTCGTGTACATCAGCTGATCGGCGAGCGCGTCCTGATACGCGACATGCACGGTGCCATCGCCTGCGAGCACCGCGTTCGCCCACATACCGCGATCCGCCCCCGCGACGTTGCCGTCGAGGATCGTCTCGGCGAACGTGCTCGTGCCGTTGCCGGTCTCGGCATCGAGGACGAGCGCGCGCCGCACCCGATCGTAGAACACCACCGCGAGCCGGCCATCGCCGAGCACCAGGAGCTTGGTGAACAGGCCCGTCCCGCTCGGCAGATCATCGAGCATCGAATCGGTCACCGCGGTCGCACACGTGCCCGTGCTACACACCTTGCCAGCCGCACATGCCGGCGTGCAGTCGGTCGTCGCCGCGACGCAGACCGGCGGATCGGTGCGCGTCGCACCCGCGATACACGCCTCGCTACCACATAGCCCGGCGCACGAGGCCAGCGTGCTCGCGATCGCCGTGATTACCCAGTCGGTGGGCCCCGGTGTCGGCGAGGCGCCGCGCGCGATCCGGAGCTCGCTCGTGCGATGGCCCATGCCGTCATCGCCGCCGCGCGCCATGTACGCGATCACCGGCTGCTTGCTGCTATCGATCACGAGCGACGTGAACAAGCCCACTTGTTCGCCGTGGCCGGCATCGACGACGTAGCTCGTCCAGTTGCCGCTCGCGTCTTCGCTGGCGTACTTGAGCTGATGGAGGTCGCGGTCCTGGTACGAGACGTGACCTTTGTGATCGGCGAGGACGATCGAGGTGTACGCGCCGATCTTTGCACCGGCGTCGACGATGCCACCGCGCCACGTGCTCGGGTCGTACGTCGGCGTCACGTCGGTCGGCACGCCATCGATGCTCTTGTAGGTGACCGTCGTCGCGTCGGTGACATCCGCGATCACGAGATCGCCGAACGTCGAGTCGTAGGTCGCGACGAGCACGCGCTTGTCATCGCCCGCGATGCTCGTCCAGCGGCCGATCGAGCCGCTCTGCGTGCCATCCATGCAGGTCGCATCGCCACATGGCTTGGAGCCACACGAGCACCCGGGCACGCAGGCGAGCGCTGCGAGCCACACGAGGGAACCCAGGCGCCCCAGGCGCAACACGGTCCGCCGCACGACACTCGTCGCACGACGACGAAGGCGCCGCCACGGCAGCGTTATGCCGAGCAGCAGGAGTCCGAACGGTGCGGCCGCACCAGCACCGCCGCTGCTGTTGCACGCGCAACCCCGAGTGTCGGTCGAGCCGTGGAACGGAGCGTCCTTGGGGTCCGCCGGATCCGCCGGCGCCGTGTATGTGGTCGGCACGAGGCTCGTCCCCATCGGCACCGCGAGCTTCGCGGGCGACGGATCGGCAGAATCGGGCTGCCCCTTCAGGCGCGCACTCGCTTCGATGATGATGGATGCCAGGCAGAAAGAACTGCGGCAGCGCGAGCACGGGGCGCGCGTTCGCGCTCCACGCCGTCCAGCTACCGTCGTCGATCCGGAGCTGGAACTCGAGCGCACGGGTCTCGGCCTGTCCTGTCGAACGGACCGCGCCGAGCGCCAGCGTGACCGCAGGCGGCCGCGTGTCGCGCCAGCGCGCGGGGGTCTTCGCGACCTCGGGATCGACCGCGTCGATCGATGTGACATCGAATGCCGTCGAGATATGCTCGGCGGCCATCGTCCTCGGCACGAGGTTCGCGTAGAGCGCGAGGAAATCGCCCACGCCGTCACTGTCGGTGTCGTCGACCGAGGTCAGATCGATGACCGAGAGCGACAAGCCGCCGAGTGCCGGTAACGAGATCGGCGAGAGCCCGCCGGAGAGCTGCGGCAGGACCAGGTTGAGCAGCGTCGGGAACAGCGCCGCGAGATCCGCGGGCGCTTCGGTCACTGCATCCGCGTTCTTAACCGACACGTTCGTGAACGCATTCGAGACATCGCCGAGCACCGGCGTGAGCGTGCCCGCCGCGCCGACATCGAGGCCGACCGGGAGATGGACATCGGCGACGACCGTGAACACGCGGATGTACTGGTTATCGACCTCGGCGAAGAAATCGATCTCCATGGCCGAGAACGTGATGTCGAGGAGTGGATCGGTGAGCGTCCGCGTCGTGCCGCTCTCGGTGAACGTGTTCTTGCCGAGCTTCATCACCGGCGGGCTCTGCGGCCGCAGACCGATCGCCATCGGGGCGCTGGCCTCGACGAGGTTGCCGAGCGAACGCGACAACAGGCCGATCGTATCGGTCGTCAGCTGCGCGGCCGTGTTGTGGCCGATCGTGATGCAGAACAAGCCGCCTTCGTAGCCGCCGTACGCGAGCTGCGCGATCTGCGACTTGTGGAGGCCGATCGCGACATCATACGCGGCGTTGGTATCCGGCCGCGTGTTCGCGTTGAAGTACGCAGAGCGGCCCACACTCGCGACGAACGTCGGCTCGGTCGCGGTCGGGCCGCACAGATCGCGTGCCGTGCCGCCGGGCTCCATGCCACCGAGGAGGCCAAGCGAGATGCCCCCGCCGGCTTCGTTCGTGATCGCGTAGCCGCCGGCGACCTCGTAGAGATCCAGCGCGCCGGTCGTACCGGGCGACAGGCTACCGAACAGCGACGAGCCGCGCATCCGGCCATCGATGCCGAGCTCCTGCTGACACGCGCTGCCGACCATGCAGGTACCGCTCGTGCACGCGCTCGCGCCCGGTGCGCAGTCCGAGAGCGCGGCGCACGACTTACACGTCGCCCTGTTGATCGCGTCTTCGATCGGGCCGGTGAGAAAGCCGGTGATCGTCGAGCTCGGGATGAAGGCCGCGCCGTAACACAGCGCATCCGAGCTCAGCGGATTGACGGGCGTGATCTTGAGATCACCCGAGTCGAGGTGGGTGATCGCGGTCCCGCTCGCCTTGATCCCGGTGACGTTGTTCGCGTCCTGGCTGAACGTGACCGTGGTGACGATCTGGAGATCCGGCGGCGTCGGATTGCCGTTCGTGTCGATCGCGATCTTGCAGTGTGCGCCGGATAGCTCGACGACGATCGGATTGGTCGTCTTCACCCGCGCGTTCATGGTCACGGCGAGGGCGTTCGCGCCGCTCGGTGCGATCGTGAGGCGCGGGCTATCGCCGACGTGCTGGCTGAGGTCGATCGCAATCGGACCGCAGTTCGCGATCGGCTGGTTGTTGTCGTCGCAGCAGATCTTCGTGCCGCTGCACGACGACGGCACCGGGAACGCCACCGTGCCGCCGCTGCCCGAGCCGAGCAAGGGTCCGAGCACCGCGGCCGGATCCGCCGTGATCTTCGCGATGCCGCTCGTCGAGATCCGGACCTGGCCCGCATTCGTGGTGCGCTTGCCGAGCGCGAAGCCGCCAGGAATCGCTTCGACCCCACAGCCGCTACATCCTCTACCGCTGCAGCCCGAGGCAATCGCGATCGCGATGATCACGACGAACCAGTTGACCCGCCGAACACAACTAATTGGTTTCATCGCTAGCCCCTTCTGCGAAGGTCGCTTGCCCCGTCGGTCGGGTCAAGCTCGCTCCCTGGTGCCTGTGATGAAACCTACCTGGCTATGAACGCGACGCGTTGTCCTACCACGACTACTGGACGTCGCCGGTGACGACCAGGTAACCCGTCTGCGGCTTGATGGCGATGTCGGTGATGCCGACGCCGCCGATCGAGGGCAGCGGGATGGAGCCGAGCGAGGCCGAGCCGACCGAGATGACGCGGGCCAGAGCGAACGAGGTGATCGCTTCGAACTGCGCGTTGGAGAGCTGGTTCGCGCCTTCGACGCCCTCGTCGAGAACATCGACGTACGTGGTCGGCGTACCGACGTCGAACTTGAGCGTGCCGTCGGTGCCGGTCGTGACCTTGAGGCCGACCTGCGCGTTGATGGCGGCTTCGGTCGCGACCTGGCCACCGTTCTTGAACGAAGCCATCAGGTCACCGATGGTGAGCACGAGGCCATTCGCGGTGTTGCTAGCATCGACGAACGGCTGGCCGAGCGTGGTGATCTCGACGGAGTCGTAGAGCGTCCCGACATCGCCGTACGAGCTGTTCTTGAGGTCGATGGTGTCGTCGAGGCCCTTCGCCGACCACAAGCTGGCGAGCGCTTGGTTCGCCGCATCGTCAGCCACGGCAAGCGCGAAGCCGTGCGCGAGATCCATCGCGGGAACGACGTTGTTGACGAACACGAAGTTACCGGTGTCGCCGTGGGCGCGAATCGAGGTGTCGAGGTTGATCAGGGCGCCGTCGTTCGAGAATGTCAGCTTCGACGGCTTCACGCTGATGTCGACCTGTGACTTGAGCACCGTGATGGTCTTGGTCTGCGACAGGCCCGAGAGCGACTTGCCGATCATCGGCGCGACGAACTTCTCGACCGCCCAGCCCAGGATCGGGCCAAGCGCGGTGTCGATGTGCAGGAGGTCGACGATCGCGCCGGGGATGCCGCCGAGCTCTAGATCGAGGCCGGTAATGCTGACGTTCGGATTGGTGAGCGCGATCGCGAAGTCCTTCGTCGCGGAGATGCCGACCGTCATGTTACCGGAGACCGAGACCTTCGAGGCGGCGATCGTGATGTCGCGCTTGCCATTGATACAAGCCGCCGCATAGGTGAGGTGCATGCCGATGTGCACGTTCGTGAGCTCGGCCGAGAGGTACAAGCCACCGGGCTGCGGCGCGAGCGCGATGTCGGCATCGCCGACCGTCATGCTCGTGATGCTGCCCTGACCGTAGAGGCAATCGGGACCATTCGGCGCGCCGACGTTGATCACCGGGTTCGAAGGCGCGATGACAGCGGCGAGATCCGCGGTCTTGATGTAACCCGCGGCGCCACGGCCAATCGCGTCGAACGTCTGCGCCGACAGCGCGGCGGTGAGGGCTTGCGGGACCCGCATCGATACGGGCGACGTCGGGCCGGCCGAGACCGACCGCGACTCCTTGCCGGTGTTGGCGCTGGCGTCGGTCGCGATCGCGTGGAGAAGGTTCGTACCCGGCACGACCGGCACTTCGGCGGTCCAGGTGCCGTCCGCGGCGAGCGCTGCGGGAACGCCGTTGACCGTCACCGAGGCGACTGCGGTGTCGTCCGACGCGGTGCCGGTGACCGTCACGCTGTGGACATCGCCTGCGATCGCGCCACGGTCGGGAGAGGTGATGTGGATCTTGGGGGCGTTCGGGTCGATCGCTTGCCCGTTCGGGTCATACGCATGATCGGCGCACGCGGTGATCAGGGCCAACGCTGCGAAGAGGGTATGGCGCATGCTGAAGTTCCCCATGATGGAGAGAGCTTCAGCAAGAAAGAGGCCACGCCGTCGAACCAGTGGTCTTGAGCCGGTGTGCCGCCGAGATCCACCCGGCCGCTCGCACGATCTTGCCAAGAGATCCTGGTGTTGCGCGAGTCTGCGGAGCTGATCGCGAGTGTGTGGCCAGGCACTAGCAAATACGTCACGAGGACGACCACCATCGGTCGGGCGCCGCCCGGCTCCACGCCGATCTTCGCGCGGACAGTCGTGGGCACCAGGGGGTGGCCATCGATCGCGACGGTGAGCGGAGCCATCGCGGTGGCGCCTAACACATCGCGCAACGACTCCACTGCGTGGGATTTCGGAGAGTTGGCAGCACGTGCGAGGATCGTCTGGGTCGCCTCACCCGAGCCCGGCCGATAGCCGACCATCACCACGAGCTCGCACGATTCGACCTGGGCGACGACGGTTCGGTTCGGCGGGAAGGTGTGACCCCAGGCAGGCCCGGCCGCCAGCCAGCTGGCTACCGCAATAGCCACGAGCTTCACTGGGACACTTCGGGCAACGAGTCAAATTGGGCTCTCACGTCCGGATGCGTCGTAACAGCGGGCGATTTCCGCGTCGCGAACGGCGGCTTCGGCGGCGTGAATTGGCCATCGTTGTTGGTGTCGATCCAGATCGGATTCGTGATCGCATACGGCTTCGAGTAGTGGAGCTGCCGCGGCTTCAGGTTCGACGCGAAAGGTAACGACGAGAGATCGAGACCCGAGGCGAGCGCGGTGATGATCGAGGAGATATCGAGCGGCGGGAACTCGGTCGGCGAATTGATCGGGAACATGTTGCTCGTGCCCCTGACCTCCGCGACGATCCACGCGTCACTCGCCGGCGTGAAGGGCACGGTCGTCGTGAAATCGGTCCCCGTGGTGATCGGTAGGTCGCTGATCACCTTGCTGTTCGAGTACACGACGAGATGGTTGACGGGCGCCCATGATGGCGAGCGAACGTGGATAACGATCGAGACCGCACCCGGCAACGAGATCTGGTCGCCGGGAATCGCGGTACCGATCTTCATGTCGATGAACGGCGCGTTCGTGACGATCGTGTGGTGCGCCTTGATCGCGCCGATCACGTCGTCGCGCGTGTACGCGCCCGGCACGTCCTTGCCGTCGCCGACATAGAGCAGCGTGCGCGCGTAGCCTGGTTCATCACCGAGCATGTGATGGCTATCGGAGGTCCCCATCCCGGTCGTGCGCAAGCCTCGATCGAGCATCGAGAACCAGGTCTCGACCGTGCCCGGAAAGGCTGGTCGGCCGTCCTTACCCACGACGATCTGTCCCGGCACCGGCTGCGGATCCGCGAACGGTCCAGCGGGCAGCGGATCTGGAGCCACGAACGTGTGGACATCTTCGATCTTGCGCCCCGTGAGCAGCTCGAGCGCGTCGAAATCGACCGAGTAGTTCGCCGCCGCAAACTCGTCACCGTACGGCGAGAACACGCCGAGGATCCCGGTCGGTGCGTACGGTTCCGCGGTCGCCGAATCGACGAAGAACTGTGAAAAATACCCGAGCACGGTCTGGCGCGGATGGTTGACCTGGACGATCGAGTTGACCGGATCGACCGCGAGCTTGCGGAGTTGATCGAACAGCTTCTGCGGTGGCTGCTTCTGCCACACGAACTCGCCGCCCCGCGTCGAGCCCGGATCGACCTTGAGCGGATAGCCGTTGAAGTGACCCATCTCGAACGTGGTGAGCTCCATACCCGGGATACCGAGCAGCCAGGTATCGAGCTTCGCACTCGCGATCACGGGCGCGTAATCGGTGATGTAGTTGTGATCGGTCGCGACCGCGACATCGAGGCCTTCGGCCGCGCAGCTCGTCACGCGATCGATGATCGGCGTGCCGGAATCGGTCGAGGGCGCGCTGTGAATATGGAAGTCGCCCGCGATCCAGCCCGGGGTCGAGAACGAGCGCGTGAGCTGGAGTGTCGCGGTCTCGAACGCACCGGCCTTGAGGGTCACGGTCTTCGTCGCGATCTCGTACTCGGGACCGCGCGTGACGACGACGTCGTACGTGCCAGGACGCACCGCGGCTTCGAGATGACCATCGGTGGTCCACCAGGCGTTCTCGACGTAGCGATCAGTACCGTCGAACGCGGTGGTTCGCACGCGCTCGCCGAGCTTGAGCGAATAGAGAATGTCGCGGCCATCGACTGGGCCCGTCGCGGGATTGATCCGCGCGTCGTGCCCGATCAGCTGGATCTTCACCGGCGCGTGGCGACCGAGCTCGTCGACCGCGGCGACGACGATCGTGGCCGGCGCGTGCATCTGGACGAGTACGCCCGTCTTGGTATCGACGCTGACCGAGAACGACTGCGGCGTCGCGGTGATCTTGCCAGTGCTATCCATCGCGGCCGCGATCCGATCGTCCTTCGAGACCAGATAGCGATACATGCCGGCCGGGAGGTGACCGAGGAAGTTGCCGGTCGCGTCGGTATCGAGCTCGTCGACGTACTTCGTCCCGGTCGCATCGAAGACGATCACGCGCGCACCGGCGACACCGACCGAAGACAGCTCGTCGATGACCTGTCCGCCAAACGTGCCGCTCGCGGTGCCGCGCAAGTCCAGCACCGAGTCGTAGATCGATCCGACGTCGCCTTTGCCGACGATGAAGTACGAGGTGTACGTGCGTGCTTCGCCGGCCGCGAGGATCTTCGGAGGGTTGAACATGTACGCACCGGTTACGCCGGCGTACTCGAACGGCAGCAGCATCGCGTGGGCCGAGACATCCTGGCCCGGATAGCCACGCGCGAACGAGTTGACGTAGTTGTCGGGCGAATCGGTGAGCGCGAGCCCGTAGGAAACTCCCGGGCCACGGCTCGCGAGATAATCGACGACGCGCCCCGGAAAGGCCGGGAACCCGGTGCCCGTCGTGTAGCTATCGGAGATCGAAAACTGGACGTTGAAACCACTCGTGCCGGGCGCGAACAAGCTCTGCTCGCCACCCATCAACGGGAACTGGCCGAGCGGAGCGGACAGCTGGATGTTCGAGATGCCCGGGATGTTGCTGCCGAGCAGCCCGTCGAGCTGCGTCGGATCGAGATACGGGAACGGATGCTGGCCGGTCGACGTGTTGTGGATCGTCGTCTCGATCGTGACGTATTTCTTGCCGGGCTCGAGCTTGTAGAGCTGGCTCATCTCGAGTGACGCCGTCGGACCGACGAGGCCGGTGTTGAGTAGCGCGACCATCTCGAACAGGTCGCCGCCGACGCCCGTGACGAGCACCTCCGCGGCGCGACCATCGCTGCCATCGGCGAGCTGTTGACCGGGGCTGGTCGGGCACGCACCCTGGAGCGTGGGCACGCACACGTTGGTCGGGTTGATCACCGTGAACACGAAGCCCGGGAGCAGCTCCGCCATCTCGTCGTTGCCAGAGGCTGTCGCCTGCGCACCGATGCGCTGGAGATCGGCATCGACGAGCGTGCCGCCGAAGGTGGTGTTGACGCGACCGACGCCTTTGTCGGCGATCACGAAGCGGACCTGATCGTTGTCGAGCAACCAGTCGCCCACCTGCCCGATCGCGTGCGGACCACCGATCGCTTCTTCGAGCTTGCCGATCCGCTGCGCGCGCGAGTGAGGCGCGGTGGTGCCTGTGCACGCCGCGAGCACGACGAGCGCCAGCAGCTTCACAAAGAGACCTCCGCGGCGAGTTGCACGCGATCGTTCGAGAGCTCGCGCGCCGCCTGCTCGGCGACCCGCGTGACCTGGAGCTGGAACCGCATGCGATACGATGGCACGCCCAGGACAGCGCCGAGCGTGTGCTCCATCACGCGGTCGGTGACGATCAAGTCGGACGGATCGAGGACGCCGAACCGGTAGCCGACCGCGAACGGCAGCGAGGCAGGGATCGTGATCATCGCCTGCGCGTGCCCGCCGTACGCATTCTGTGCCGGGCCGCCGGTCGAATTGAACGTGGTGTGAACCAGCGCCAAGCCCGCACCGATCGAGATCGGGCCCGCCGTCATGTGGAGGCCGAGGGTGCCCTGATAGTCGGTCTCGTCGCGGCGGAACGGCAAATCACCGGTCGACCGTGCATTCCACCGTCCTGCGACGACGAACCACGTGTCGTGTGGCAAGCGTGCGGCGGCTGCGAGCGAGACCGCCGGCAAATTGTTGTCGTTGTTCGAGGCGTATTCGTCGGCGCCGTTCTGGATCGCGAACTCGACACCGAAAGCGGGCGCCTCCACCTTCGTTGGTGAGCCGAGCAAGTAGGCGGGATCGAGATGGATCGCGACGCCGAGCGAGCGACCGGGCGTGAGCCCCGGCGTCTGATATCCCTCGGTCGCGCGCATGCCGCGGCTCTCGACCGGATGATCGACGAGCTCGCGCGCGGTATCGGGGACGAACGCTTCCGGATCGACCCACGCTTGGAAATAGCCGGCGCGCGCGACCGCATGCCCCGACAGCACGACATCGCCGTACGCATCCTTGAGCCCGACCTTCAGCTTGCCGTCGGGGGAGTTTACCTGAGCGCGCTCGTCGACGGCGCCATCGATAGCGATCGTGATCGCGGCCTTTTCCCCGAGCTTACCGACGAACCCGACGCGCACATTCTGGAGCTCGAATCCGTCGTCGCGACCGACAAACGCGACGTTTGGATCGTCTTGCACCGCGATGTACTGGAGCCGTACGAACCCGTACGGCAGCCACACGAACGCGGGCTCGGTCGCCTTGCGCATCTGGGGCTCTCGCTTCTCGGGCTCGAGCACGTTGCCAGGCAGTTCCACCGGTGTCCCGGGAGTTGCCGCAGCGGGATCTTCGGCGGGTCCGGGTTGGCTCGCCCTGCCGGTGATGTCGACCGGAGGTGCGGCACCGGCATCCGCCGGTGCGGGTCCGAGCAACGCAGCCATTACAAACACCGCGCCGCGCGCTGAATGCATGAAATCGTAGGTATCACATGTGAGTCTCCGGCGGCGTTTTGCACCCATCGCGATCGTCTCGCTCTGTCCTTACAATCATGGTCGGTGGTAGCGCTCAAGACCCGAGGTCTGCGTATCGCGACGCGTTGTCGCACGCTCGATCAATTCGTGGCGACGTTTCATCGCTTCTGTGACGCGCAGACAGTTTTCATCTCCACGCTCACGCCGCGGCCCGTCGGACTCGAGACGCCGTTCTCGATCAATCTCGCCGATGACTCGCCCGCATTGCGTGGTGTGGGTATCGTGCTCGAGAGCTGGGCGACGCCGCAGAATCCTTTCGGTCGTCCGGGGCTGAAGCTCGGGATCAAGAAGCTCGCGAGCGAAAGCGAGCCGATCTTCGATCGCATGTTGTTCGCGCGCGAAGCGCTCGCCGCGACCCCGACACCGGTAGCTTCGATGATGCCGGTCGTGGTGATCGCGAAGCGTCCAGCTGCAACCGAACCGATGGGGCCCGCTGGCAAGCCGAAAGAAGAACGAACGCCGGGCTCCGAGCTCGTGCTGCCCGCGAATCCCCTGATGAACATCGACGACAAGTCGCTCGCGGGATTTGTCGATTGCACGCTCTACGAGGAGACCGGCAACTACTTTCCGGAGCAGCCGGTCGTGGAGGATCCGGTGGATCCGGTGGTCGCCCCGCCGTTGCTCGCGCCGCGCCGGACCACCGGCCAGCAGAATGTTTCCCACGTTCCGGTGCTGGGCACGCTGCTGCCGACGAACCAGCTGGTCGTCAACAAGCTCACCCCGCCGATGGGCGCGTCTGCGTTCATGCCAGCGGGCCAGCTGCGGTTTGGCGCGCGCGCACAACCGCCGCCGCGTACCGTGCCGCCGGATACGTTGCAGACCGCGACCGATATCGCGGAGCGGATGGCCGTGCCACTAACCCCACCCGCTCCGCCGGCGTTGCCACCGCCACCGCCGCAACCCTTGCAACCCTCGCAACCCTTGGCGAGGGGTTCGTTCGACATGCCCGGCAAGGCCGCGTGGATCTCGAGCGAGACCGCCGAGATGCTCGAGCCCGACGTCGACAACGAGCCTTCGGTGGTCTCGACGTCGCCCATCTCCGAGCTCGCACCGCCAGACGTGCGCTACCCCGCGTACGATCAGCGCACGCACGCATCGGGGGCGTACGACGACAGAGGTACGCCGGCGCCGCCGGCACCACCGTTCTCGAACGCTTTCCCGGTCCAGGTGCCCGAGCGCCCGTGGACGCGCAAGCGCTGGATGGTGATCGGCAGCATCGCGACCACCACGATCGCTATCGCGCTGATCGCAGCGTCACATGGCGGTGGGACGCCGAACACTGCGATCACGGACTCCGCGAAGCCGCAACTCGTCGCCTCGAACACCGTTCGCACCAGGCCGGTCGTCGCGGTCGAGCCTGCGCACGACAAGCCGATCGCCGATACGACAACGACCGACTCCGCGCCGGAGCCTGCCGCCGAGGAATCGAGCGCGACGCAGATCATCGGCAAGGGCCCGTGCAAGATCGCGATCTCGGCGACGCCAGCTGGGTCGATGATCAGCGTCGATGGCGAACAAGTTGGTCCATCGCCGCTCACGGTCGCGGGTCCCTGCACGAAGCGCAAGATCGCAGTCACCCATCCGCGCTACGCGCCGGCCGAGAAGTTCATGACCCCGAAGCCGTCCGCCAACGGCGAGGGCACGGAAGCGTTCGATGTCACGCTGGTGCGCCCGACCCACAACTTGTTCGTCGAGACCCAGCCGTCGGGCGCGGTCGTCTCGATCGATGGTCATCGCGCGGGGACCAGCCCGACAATGGTGAAGGTGATGGGCTTCACCACGCTCACGCTGAACATCGAGAAGCCCGGGTGGAAGCCGCAGACCGCGAAGGTCTACAGCAAGACCGCCGTCGACCGCCGCTCGATCAAGCTCGGTCGTTAGAGCCGATAGTTGAACTGGAACAGTGCGTAGCCGCTCGTCGGACCGCCGCCATCGAGCCCTTGGGTGCGACCTTGGTTGATCAGCTCGATGCGCGTGGTCAGCAAGACCTCGAGGTGAGAGATCGCCATCCAGTGCAGGTTGAGATCGATCGAGTTGCGATCGAGGCCTGCGATCCGGACGTTTTCGTCGTAGTGACCGAGCCCGAGGTCGAGGAACCACGCCGAGGTAAAGAACTTCGTCGCGGTGAGCTCGCCGACGAGCTGCGTGAGCCCGTAGGACAGGATCTTCTGGTTCACGACCTGCCCTTCGAACTGGAACAGCAGATCGAGCGGCTTTAGGTAGTACTTGCCGGTGATCCCACCGCGCAACTTCGAATCGTCGTCGCTCTTGGTGTACATGCCCTCGAGGCCAACCGAGGCCTCGGGCAGCAAACGATACTCGCCGTAGAACGCGCCACCGTTGTCGTGCACGACCGTGTCCTGGATCGGATCCTTGATGAACCCGGTCAGGTGCGCTTCGAAGCTCGGCTTGACGTACTCGACCGCGACGCCGTAGGTCTCGCCATAGAGCGGCACGCCACCGAACCGCCGCGTGTACGTGGGGTGTTCGACGTAGCGCAGGCCGAACACAGGCATGAACCGGCCAGCGCGCACGAACAACCCCTCGGTGCCGCTCTCGTCTTGCGACCAGGTCAGGAAGTGCTCGCGTGACCACGCATGGGTCGCGGCTTCGTTGCCGTGCTCGGTCGGCCGCGCACCGATGGTCACCGTGACCCGCAGGTGTGCCGGCATCTTCGCGCTCGCGTAGATATCGCCCTGCATCGGAAAGCCGACGAGGTAGTCCTGCGGCGTGTGGGTGTAGCCGTAGGCCGTGCGAATCACGCCGCCGAGCTCGAGCCACGCGGGGGTCTTGAGCGCGCCGTACATGAACCGGCCGTCGACCCCGTCGGTCGCGGTGTTCTCGAGAAAGTTCATGCCGTTCTCGCTGAGCAGGCCTCCCCCCGCCGGCGAGAGGTGGCAGCTCGAGCAGGTCTGATCGCGGCTGAGCTGGAACTGCGGGTACGCAGCGGCAGTCCCGCCGAGCGCCGCGACGATCACGGTCGACGCGATCACGATGATCCGGCTCACTGGCAGGCTCCGTTCTCGCAATCGCCGGCGCAGTCCTGCACCACGGTCGAAAGATCGAGATTCCAGTCGGAGTTGCAGTTGTAGACTTTCCGGTTCAGGCAACCGAGCCGGGTCTTCGATTGGTAGTTGCACTGTGCGCCATGCGCGGGTGCCTTGTAGGTGATCACGTAGCACTCGCCCGTCGCCGAGCCGGTCGAGAATTTACACGTCGCGCCCGCGACGCACGGCGTGCTCGCGGTGCAGGTCGTGCCCTGATCCTGCTCGTCGGTCGGCCCGGTGATCCACTGCTCGATGAAGTGGATGTCCTCGTTCGGCAGCGGCGCATCCCGTGGCATCCGACCGATGCCCAGGCCGAGCGGATCGATCTCGGTGATCCACGCGATCAGATACGAGCTCTGCGGCGCCGCCGGATCGAACTGCGTGCTGTCGAGCTTGACCAGTCCGTTTTGAACGATCGTCTTTCGCATCCCGACGAGCGTGTCGAACGTGTAGCCATCGACCTGCGCGAACGTCGAGTGGCATTCGGCGGCACCGCACGCCGGCGCGAGGATCGCGGCGGTGACGTACTGCGCTTCGCGTGGACGATTGTCGTCGGTCGTGCCGCACGCAGCGCTACCGAGGGCCCAAGGGGCACCAAGGGCCCAGAGGGCCCAGAAGGCGTAGCGAGCGATCCAGACCCGTCGAGCCATGCGCGCGACCATACAGCAGCTCGCGATCGGCGTGCGACCGCTACGCTTGCGATCCCGCAACGCTCGCGATCCCGCAGCGCTACTTCGTGCTGCGAGCGCGCGCGCGATGCAGCGACGAACCTGCACCACTGCGGACGATCTTCGCGGCTGCGGTCGGACGACGAATGCGGCGAGACATCGGCGGCGGCTCGGCGCGATACGCCATCGCATCGCGATTCTGACCGCGAAGCACGAGGCGCATGCCGATGAGCTCGCCCAGCGAGCAGATCTTATTGTCCACCATGCCGGCGGCGAGGCCGATGCGACGAACGACTTCTTCAGTCACGTCCGCGCCGCGCTTCTTCTTGGGGAACGCGATCCAGAACCCACCGGACGGATGGAGACGCCCCGCGATATCGGAGAAGCGTCGCTCGAGGTTGATAATGCGGTCGACGAAATACACCGCGACATCCACAAGTGGCTGGCGGAGATCTTCCGAGATCCGCACCTCGTCGCTGGTCAGCGTACGCACGATGCGACGAGGCGCATCGAGTAGGCACACCTTGTGTCCTGCCTTGATCCCCAACTTCTTCGGAAGACGCTTTCCCGCATACCCGGCCATGGCTCAACGGATAATGCAGCCGCTGGGTTTCAGGTCAAACAGCAAGCCCGAATCTTCTTTCAAGTGGCTGTATCCGTTATGTATTCGTGTGATCTTTCCACTCCCGGTATTTTGTGAGAGCAACCACCATTTTCGGCCGAAGCCCCAGCCTTTTTCCGCGCTTGTGAAATGTTCGTCGTGAGCCCGGCCAGTTTCTTGACTTCCCGTATCGACTAGCGTTCAGCCACATCCAATGAAGCTCGTGACCGGACTTCTCCTCATCAATCTCGGAACTCCCGATGCCCCGACCACCCCGGCGGTTCGTCGTTACCTTCGCGAGTTCCTCTCGGACCCGCGCGTGATCGACATCAATCCGGTCGGGCGCGCGCTGCTCCTCAACCTCGTCATCCTGCCCTTTCGCCCCGCCAAGAGCGCCGCGGCGTATCGCAAGGTCTGGGATACCGATTACGGCTCGCCGCTCATGATGCACTCGAAGGCGCTCGCGGTGAGCGTACAGCAGCAACTCGGCAGCACGTGGCAGGTCGAGCTCGCGATGCGCTACGGCTCGCCGTCGATCGCCGCCGGGCTCGAGAAGTTGCGCGGCTGCACGCGGATCGTGGTGTTGCCGCTATTCCCGCAGTACGCGGCGAGCTCGACCGCCACCGCCGTCGCACGCACGATGGAGCTGGCGACCGCGACCTGGGATGTGGCGCCCCTCGATATCGTGCCGGCGTTCCACGCCGATTCGAAGTTCCTCGATGCATTCGCGGTCGTCGCGAAGCCGGCGCTCGCCGAGGCGCGCGCCGATCACGTGCTGTTCTCGTTCCACGGTCTGCCCGAGCGCCAGATCAAGAAGAGCGGCGATGCCGGCTGCCTCGCCTCGCCGACGTGCTGCGACCGCCGCGACCCGCCCAAGAACTGTTACCGCGCGCAATGCTTCGCGACCGCGCGTGGACTCGCGACCCGGCTCGGCATCGCGGAGGGTACGTACACGGTGTGCTTCCAGAGCCGGCTCGGACGCACGCCGTGGATCACGCCGCATACCGATGTCGAGATCGAGGTGCTCGCGAAGGCCGGCCACAAGCGACTCGCCGTATTCTGCCCGGCGTTCGTGGCCGATTGCCTCGAGACGCTCGAGGAGATTGGCATTCGCGCGAAAGAGCAGTGGCAGGCCGCCGGTGGGGAAGAGCTCGTGCTCGTGCCCTCGCTCAACGCGACACCAGCGTGGGTCGACGCCGTGTGCGCGATTGCCGAGCGCCACGCCGCAAAAACCGTCGAGGCGTGAGACGTCGGTTCGTCGAGGTCTACGCCTCGGCGTGGCAGTCGTGGCATAGATCGCGTGGTGAATCCGTTGCGCGAGGTCTACGGCGAGCTCCTCGTTGTTCGTCCGCCCGTTCCTGCGACCGTCAACAAGGCGGGCGCCAACTACAAGAGTGAGGTCCCGTACCTCGAGTACTCGCCACGCCGCGCATACGACGAGTGGCTGACGATCCTCGACGGCATTCGCGCCTGCGGCGGCGATGCGATCTATCGCTTCGAAGCCCTCGACGAGCCCTTCCTCGACAAGGGCGACCTCCACGTCGACGGCGACGGCAACATCTCACCTATCGGCTCGCGCGAGATCCTGGGTCGGCTCAACGACGTGATGACCGGCCGCGTGTTCGCAGCGAACGGACCCTGGGTCACGCGCGAGGATGACCGGCTGAACGCCGTGATGCCGAACATGCTCGCACACCGCCAGGCCGAGGCCGCATATTACGCGGAGTTGCTCGGCGAGCTGGCGAGTGCGGCGAAGCTGTCCCTCGCGCTCACCGAGAACCCGCACCGCTGGGAGGGCATGGCCGATATCGCGGTGGTCGGCGATCGCGTGGTGCTGACGTACGCGGTGCCAGGTCACTATGATCGCCACACCACGCCGAAGAGCTCGCGCAGCTCGCGTGAAGGAGTCGCGTTCGCGGCCTCGGCGGCTGGCGTCGCCGAGGACGCGCGGATCTATGCCGAGCTTGTCTATCCGCACTTTCACGGCGACACGGTGCACTTCGGCGGTCGCCCGACGAGCCGCCCGACGAGCCGTGAGACGAGCAGCGACGCCGTCCTCGTTCACTACGCGAGTGGGCTCTACGGTGATGGCAGCGCGCAGGTCAAAGCGCAGCTCGGGGATCGCATCGTCGCGATCGGTCGTAGCGATGCCGTCGAGCAATACGCTGGGAACTCGCGCCAGATCCTGAACGGGGTGCTCGTGCCCGACGGAGTCTCGAGCGCGTTCGTCACATCGCTGGAGGAGCTCGGGCTCGCGGTCCACCGCGTCCCATTGTTCGAGCTGTTCGGCAAGGCCGGCGGCGGCCCGGCCTGCGCGACCCTTTACCTCCCAAAAACTCTCGAAGTGCCTGCCGATCTACCTTTGCGCTACTCCGCGACCCTAAAACCGGTCCGTGCTCGTCGAGAACGGATCCCCGAACGCCTCACGGTGGACCCCGGATTCTTCGACGGTAAGCCCCGGGGATGAGCTGTATCGCACGAAATGATCGGTCTTCACGGTCAAGTAACTTGCCGCAAGATCTGGAATTCACCCTAGCCCAGCGTTAAAAGTGCGGAAGCCAAACTCTTAGGGGAGACTGCTAATGAATCGCCTGTTCCGCCCAACTATCGTCGCAGCTCTCGCTGCCGGCGGGCTGCTCGCGTCGACCGCGACGTCGAACGCCAATGTCGAAATCGGTGGTACTGCCGGTATCCACGTCTTCAGCACGACCAACGAGCTTGGCGTGCCTGATGTCGCGAATGCTCCGTCCGAGCGCAACTCTGCGCTCTTCGGTGTTCGCCTCGGCCTCATGTTCAACGACATGTTCGGCGTCGAAGGCGAGTTCGGTGTCATCCCGAGCGAGTCGCGTTCGCTGGTGTTCGACATCTGGAACATCACCTACCGCGGCCACTTCATCGCTCAGTTCGGCGCCTCGGATCCGAACCAGAAGTTGATCCCGTTTGTTCTCTTCGGTGGCGGCGCGATGCAGGTCGTGTCCTCGAAGAACGAGACCGTGATCGGAAAAGACGTAGATGCGGAGCTCTACGCCGGCATCGGCGCGAAGTATCGCGTCGATAACGGCTGGGGCCTCCGCGTCGACGGTCGCATCCTGTTCCCGCCGAGTTCCGCAAGTGACGGCGCGACGGTCGACTTCGAAGCCCTGCTCTCGATCTACAAAGAGTTCGGTCGCAAGGAAGCCACCAAGGCGGCTCCCTCGGGTCCGAAGGATACCGACGGCGACGGCATCAACGACGATGTCGACAAGTGCCCGAACGAAGCCGAAGACAAAGACGGCTTCCAAGACGAAGACGGTTGCCCGGACCCGGACAACGACAACGACGGCATCCCCGACGCTCAGGACAAGTGCCCGCTCGAAGCCGAGGATAAAGACGGCTTCCAGGACGAAGACGGCTGTCCCGATCCGGACAACGACGGTGACGGTATCCCCGACGCTCAGGACAAGTGCCCGAACGAAGCCGAAGACAAAGACGGCTTCCAGGACGAAGACGGCTGCCCCGATCCGGACAACGACGGTGACGGCGTGCCCGACGCGCAGGACAAATGTCCGGATCAGCCGGAGACCAAGAACGGCTACCAGGACGAGGACGGTTGTCCCGACGAGATTCCGGCGAAGATCAAACTCTTCACCGGCGTCATCCAGGGCATCAACTTCAAGGTGAGCTCGGCGGACCTGCTGCCCAGCTCTAACGGCACGCTCAACAAGGCGGTCGCTGTTCTCAAGGAGTTCCCGGAGCTCAAGATGGAAGTCCAGGGTCACACCGACGACCAGCCATTCATCAAGAAGAAGGGCCAGCAGTTCGAGGACAACCAGGCGCTGTCGCAGGGCCGTGCCGAGTCGGTGAAGGCGTACTTCGTGAAGAACGGCATCGACGAGAGTCGCCTGACCGCGAAGGGTTACGGCTCGACCGTTCCGGTCGAGGATCCGACAACCCTCAAGGGTGCCAAGCTCAACGCTGCGCGTGCGAAGAACCGCCGCGTCGAGTTCAAGCTGGTCAGCTCGCTGACCGACCCGGCCCCGGCTCCGGCCCCGACGCCCGCGACCAAGTAACGACCAGGTCGCTCACGTAGGCGACGACCAGGCTCCCTTCGGGGGGCCTGTTTTCGTTTCGGCGCGCACAGCCATGGTACCTAGACGACCGTGTCGACCGTCCCCTGGCGCTGT